>Ga0126307_10000799_pt1 | contig 20719 bp, 25 predicted proteins | sample Plot28_FD_89955 | JGI IMG/M metagenome (GOLD analysis project Ga0126307, IMG submission 89955) | Serpentine soil microbial communities from UC McLaughlin Reserve, CA, USA - Plot28 | ecosystem: Environmental > Terrestrial > Soil > Grasslands | place: USA: UC McLaughlin Reserve, Lake County... | reverse complement strand
GCGACGGGGAGCTGTGGATCGGCTCGATGTGGCAGGCGCGCAAGGCGCGCGACCTCCAGCACGACCCGCGCTTCGCCCTGCACAGCGGCTCCGACGACCCGCCCGGCTGGGACGGCGACGCCAAGCTGGCGGGCGTCGCCGAGGAGATTACCGACCCCGAGCGGGTGAAGCAGCTCAACGGCCACGGGCCCTCCGGCCCCTCCCACCTCTTCCGCCTTGACCTGCGTGAGGTCTCCACCGTGGGGCTCGATGGGTCGGGCGAATCGCTGGTGATCGAGGTCTGGACTGCGAGGAGCGGGCTGCGGAGCATCAGGCGCAGCTGAGCAGGCAAAAGGCCCCGCCCCGGCCGCAGGGGCTCCTGCGGGCCCGGGTAAGCTCGATGCGTGGAGGAGCAGTCGGTCCTGGACCGGATAGAGGAGCTGGTCGGCGAAGAGCACGCGCTGTGGCGTGCGGAGTCAGCCGGGACGCTCGACGACGAAGGGCACCAGCGCTTGGCCGTGGTCCGCCAGCACCTCGACCAGGCCTACCGAACGTTGCGCCGGCGGAGGGCCGGCCAGCCCGATGAGGGGCCCAGAGACGCGGACGTTCCCGATCCGCCCAACGAGCTCGACGGGCCCGAGCGCGAGCCACGCCACGGCCAGCACGGGGTCGAACAGGGCAACTCGTAACGCAGGGCCGGGGATCGGCTCGGCCTAAGGACGGACGCTGGCGAGACCTACAGCGAGGTCCTGGCGTTCATCGGCAGGGAGGCTGGCGATGAAGCTCTCGACAGCGGCGTGGCGGGTCGCGGAGAGGCTGTCGGCCTTCTCCTTTCCGAGGGCGGTCAGGCAGTGGCTGCGGTTGGCCTCGGAAAGCCAGCCACGCACGGTGAGACTGTGTAGCGCCGGATAGGTCAGGTCGACCGAGAGCCCGGCCGCCTCCGCCAGATCCGCGCCGCTTCGCGGCCGGCCGTCGGCCATGGCCAAGAAGACCCGCATCTCGGCGAACGAGAGGGTGGCGCCTTCGACCCAGTCCACGAGCTCTCGAGCGACATAGAGCTCCAATCGCTCCAGCCGTCCCGACAGCGCCTCCACCAGGCCGGCATCCGACGAAGGGCTGTCCGCGGACATGAGCGCACGCTACACCCGCGACTCAGGCGAACGATTGCGCCTGGGCTCGAAGAAGCCCTACCACCGGGCCGACTCCCAACCGATCCATCCGGCGCTGGCCCTGAAGAGATCCTGACTTGACCTGCGCCGGAAACCTTAAGAACGAGGGTCGTCTGCTGGCGGGTCGCCTGCCAAGCGGCAGGGCGGAGTAGAGGTTAGTCACATCGCTCCTCGTTGGGAAGGCGCACTGGCGCCACTGCGCCGGCTGACAGCGATATTGGCGCGATCATGGACGAGATCGGGGTCAGCGACCCGCCCGAAACGGACCCGGCTCACACTTTCATGTCGAGCTGAGGAAGGGCTACCCTCGCTGGCGTGACCGCGCTGAGGCGGCTGCTTCGACTGCTCGCCGCCAAGCGGCTGTTCAACCAGGTGCGCGGCCCGCGCGGGACGGGCCGGCGCCGGAGCCGGTGAGCGCCACCCGCGGACCGCATACCCGATCCCCCGGCCCGAGGAGCCGGTCCCCGCGATCTCGTGGCCCACGGTCGGGCTCTTCCTGCTCGGCGTGGCGACGTTCGCCGGCTCGTCCGCTGCCTACCTGACGGGGGGTGGCCCTGGCCGGTCTGGGGAGTACCGCCGGCTACGGGAGCTTGACCACTAGGGCAGCGGCACGACCAGGCACGTCGACGTGCCGTGGGCCAGCAGCTTGCCGCCCTCGGTCGCGGTCAGCCGGCCCTCTGCGGTCCCCACGCGGCGGCCCAGGTTCACGACGCGGCCCTCGGCCTCGATGCGGCCCGTCTCGGCGGTGATCGCGCGGACCAGGTTGAACTTGGTCTCCAGCGTCGTGTAGCCGGCGCCCTCCGGCAGCGCCGAATGGATCGCGCAGGCCATCGCGCTGTCGAGCATGGTCGCCGCCAGGCCGGCGTGCACGACGCCGATCGGGTTGTAGTGCTGCTCGCCGGGGTCGGCGCCGAAGACCGCCCGGCCCTCCTCGACCTCGTCGAGGTGGAAGCCCATCAGCTGGCTGATGGGCGCCGTGGGCACCTCGCGGTCGCGGATCGCCTGCAGGAACTCCAGCGGCGGGCGTCGGCTGCCCTCGGCGGCGAGCATCGCGGGGTCGTCCCAGGTGACCTCCAGACGCCGCTCGCTCACGGGCGCAGCACCAGCTTGCCCGTGGTCCTTCGGGCGCGCAGGTCCTCGTGAGCGCGCCGGGCTTCGTCGAGCGGGTACTCGCCGCCCACGACCACCTCGAGGTCGCCGCCCTCCACGGCGGCGAACATGTCCTCCATCGCCGTGGTCATGAGCTCGGGCTTTCGGGTCAGGTGCACGAGCCAGAAGCCGAGCACGCCCTGCGAGCGGCCCATCAGCTCACCGGGGTTGACGTCGGGCGTCCCGCCGCGCGCCGCCTGACCGAAGTGCACCAAGCGGCCGAACGGCGCGAGCGCCTTGAGCGACTGCGCGAATACGTCGCCGCCGATCATCTCCAGGATCACGTCCACCCGGTCACCGCCGTTGGCCTTGCGCAGCGCGGCGGTCAGGTCGTCGCTGCCGGAGTCCACGACCGCGTCGGCCCCCAGGCGCTCGGCGAGCGAGCGCTTCTCGGGCGAGGAGGCGACTCCGATCACCCGCCCGGCGCCGAAGCGCTTGGCGAGCTGGACACCCAGCGTGCCCACGCCGCCCGCCGCGGCGTGCACCACCACGCTCTCGCCCTCGCGCAGCTGGGCGCTGGTGCGCAGCAGATGCCAGGCAGTCGCGCCCTGGAGGACCAGCGCAAGCGCCTGGGCGTCGGTCACGCCGTCGGGCACCGGCCAGAAGGCGCCCGGGTAAGCCACGCAGCGCTCCGCGTAGCCGCCACCGGGCACGAGCGCCACCACGCGGCGCCCGTCGCGCAGCGTCCCCACCACCTCGCCGCCGGGCACGAGCGGGAGCGATGCCTCGGCCAGGTAGGAGTTCTCGGCCTGGTGGGTGTCGGCGTAGTTGATGCCGGCCGCGCTGACCTCCACCAGCTCGGCGCCCTGGGGGACCTCCGGCTCCTCGACCTCGCGCAGCTCGAGTGCCTCGGGTCCCCCGAACTCCCTGACCTCGATCGCCTTCACTGTTCGACGAAGAGGTCGACCTGCAGGTCAGCGTCCTCGACGAACGAGTAGCGGTCGAGGTCCGTGACCCCCTCCTCGGCGAGCACGTCCTCGCACAGGAAGAAATTCCCCGTGCATTCTCGCGAGGGCCGGGTCAGGATCGCGTATGCGGAGTCGGCCACCACCTCCGGCTTGCGCGACTTGGCCATGGCCTCCTCGCCCCCCAGCAGGTTCTGCACAGCGGCGGTGGCCACCAGCGTGCGGGGCCAGAGCGAGTTGAAGGCGATCCCCTCGTCGCGGAACTCCTCGGCCATGCCCAGCGTGCACAGCGACATCCCGTACTTGGCCAGCGTGTAGCCGACGTGGTCCTTCGCCCACTTGGGATCGAGCGACAGGGGGGGAGAGAGCGTCAGGACGTGCGGGTTCTCGGCCCGGCGCAGGTGCGGGATGCAGTGCTTGGAGACCACGAATGCTCCGCGCGTGTTGATGTCCTGCATCAGGTCGTAGCGCTTCATCTCGAGCGCCTCGGTACCGGCGAGGTTGATCGCGCTGGCGTTGTTGACCGCGATGTCGATGCCGCCGAAGCGGTCGACGGCCTGCTCCACCGCGGCCTCGACCTGCTCCTCCTCACGGATGTCCCCGACGACGGGAAGCGCCTGGCCGCCGGCCTCCTCGATCGCCTCGGCCGCGGTGTAGACGGTGCCCTCGAGCTTGGGGTGCGGATCGCCGGTCTTGGCGATCAGCGCCACGTTCGCGCCGTCCTGCGCGGCCCGCAGCGCAATGGCCAATCCGATGCCTCGGCTTGCCCCGGACACGAATATCGTCTTGCCGCTCAGGGTAGGCATTAGAGAAGTCTCCTAAAAGGTGGATCTGAAGACATGGCTAGTCAGGTAAGCGAGAAGGAAGCACGCGACGTTGCTGAGAGCGCGCGCGAGCAGGAGTGGAAGCTACCGAGCTTCGGCAAGGAGCTCTTCATGGGCAACTTCCAGCTCGATCTGATCCACCCGCAGCCGAAGCTGGACCCGGCCGCGGTCGAGAAGGGCGAGAAGTTCCTCGCCGACGTGAAGCGGTTCCTGGTCGAGAAGGTCGACGTGCGCCGGATCGAGCGCGAGGCCAAGCTGCCCGATGAGGTCCTGCAGGGCTTCAAGGACCTCGGCGCGCTGGGCATGAAGGTGCCCGAGAAGTACGGCGGCCTGGGCCTGTCGCAGGTCTACTACAACCGTGCCCTCACGCTGGTCGGCTCCTGGCACTCCTCCCTCTCCACCCTCCTGTCCGCCCACCAGTCCATCGGCGTCGCCGAGCCGCTCATGCTGTTCGGCTCAGAGGAGCAGAAGCAGGAGTGGCTGCCGAAGGTCGCCAAGGACCACGTCTCCGCCTTCCTGCTGACCGAGCCAGACGTGGGCTCCGACCCTGCCCGCCTCGGCTCCACGGCGACCCCCACCGAGGACGGCTCGGGCTACCTCTTGAACGGCCGCAAGCTGTGGGCCACCAACGGCGCGTTCGCCGACATCGTCGTGGTGATGGCCAAGGTTCCCAAGAGCGCGAACAGCCGTGGCGGCATCAGCGCCTTCGTGCTGCCCTACGACACCGAGGGCATCACCGTCGAGGCGCGCAACCAGTTCATGGGCCTGCGCGGCATCGAGAACTCGCAGACGCTGCTCAAGGACGTCTTCGTGCCGAAGGAGAACCTGATCGGCAAGGAGGGAGAGGGCCTCAAGATCGCCCTGACCACTCTGAACACCGGCCGCCTGGCGCTGCCGGCCATCTGCGTCGGCGTCTCGAAGTGGGCGACCAAGGTCGCCCGCGAGTTCGCCGCCGAGCGCGTGCAGTGGGGCCAGCCGGTCGGCAAGCACGAGGCCGTCGCCCAGAAGCTCTCGTTCATGGCCGGCACCGCCTTCGGCCTGGAGGCGATGCTCGACGTGTCGAGCCGCCTGGCCGACGACAAGAGCGCCGACATCCGCATCGAGGCCGCGCTGGGCAAGCTGCTGGCCTCCGAGCTCGGCTGGCAGGTCGCCGACGAGCTGATGCAGGTCCGCGGGGGGCGCGGCTACGAGACCGCCGAGTCGCTCGCCAACCGCGGCGAGCAGGCCGTGCCGGTCGAGCAGGTGCTGCGCGACATGCGGATCAACCGCATCTTCGAGGGCTCCACCGAGATCATGCACCTGCTGATCGCGCGCGAGGCCGTCGACACCCACCTGGCGGTGGCCGGCGACATCCTCGAGCCCGACGTCGACCTCAAGGACAAGGCCAAGGCCGCCAAGAACGCCGCCGCCTTCTACCCCAAGTGGCTGGCCGGGCTGGCCGCGGGCAAGGGGCAGTCGCCGAGCGCCTTCTCGGAATTCGGCGACCTGGCCAAGCACCTGCGCTACGTCGAGCGCAGCTCGCGCAAGCTGGCGCGCTCGACCTTCTACGGCATGACGCGTTGGCAGGCCAAGCTCGAGAAGAAGCAGGGCTACCTGGGGCGCCTGGTCGACATCGGCGCGGAGCTGTTCGCAATCGCCTCGGCGGTGGTCTACGCGAACACCATCAAGCAGGAACAGCCCGAGCGGGGAGAGCAGGCAGAGGAGCTGGCCGACATGTTCTGCCGCCAGTCGCGCCGGCGTTGCGACGCCCTGTTCCACGCCCTGTGGGCCAACGACGACGCCGAGAACTACAGCTCGGCGCTCAAGCTCATGGATGGCCGCTACGCGTGGCTGGAGGAGGGCATCGTCGATCCCTCGGGCGACGGCCCGATGATCGCCGAGCAGCCTGACGAGGTCGAGGAGCGCGCCGCCCAGGCGCCCGGCTCGGGCAACGGCGCGTCCGCCGAGGGCGAGACCGAGCCGGTTCCCGCGACTCAGTAGGAGCCGCCCAGAGACGGAGCGCAGGCCCGGGCGCCGGCCCGGCGGGCACCGCTCGCTCGTCGACCTACTCAGGCGCCGGGCCCCTCCTGCCGATGGCAGGGGGGATGAGCGTGAAGGTCAACGTGAACGACCTCGTTCTCGTGCAGGGGATGAAGGACACGAGGCTGACCCTCACGCGCTGGAACAGGGCGCCGCTGGCGGCGGTCGGCCCCTGGGCACTGCTCAGCTTCGCCGTCGCGCTGAGCCTGCTCGCCTCGGTCTACGGGGTCGCCGAGCTCTCCAGGCCGGACGGCACCCTCTACGTGGTGCCCGGGCTCACCGCCCCCGCCGACTTCGGCGACTACGGGCACCTCATGATCCGCAATGGCCTCGTGCTGGCCTTGCACGCCCTCGCCTGCGTAGCCGGCTTCATCGCCGGCAGCTCGCTGCCCCTGTCGGCCTCCAAGCGCAGCGGCGTATCGCGCTGGGTGCACGAGAAGGCGGGGCCGCTGGCCATCGCGTTCGTGATATGCGCCACGGCGTTCTCGCTGTGCACGCAGGCCTACGTGCTGGGCGGCAGCAGCGCGAGCCTCGCCCAGCAGCTGCACACCACGCCGGGGGTGATGCTGGTCGGCCTCCTCCCCCACGCCGTTCCGGAGCTGACGGCGCTCTTCCTGCCGCTGGCCGCCTGGACGCTGGCCAGCCGCAAGGGCAACTGGCACGAGCTGTTGGCCGCCACCTTCGTGACGACAGCCATCGCCATCCCCGTGCTCGTGCTCTGTGGGGTGATCGAGCTGTACGTCTCGCCCGAGGTCACCCGGGCCCTGCTGGGCCGCTAGCGCCCCTCGCGCCTGCGCTCCACGCCGTCCAGAAGCGCCCAGTTGCCCTTGAGCGCCGTCTCGGCGATCTCCAGCAGGCGCTCGGCGTCGGCGCAGTCCAGGCGCTCCCGGATCAGCTCCCGCGAGTGCTCGGCGTGCTCGACGTCGCGCTCGGAGTGCAGCGAGAAGTACTCGGTGGCCGCGCCCTCGCTCAGGCCGTAGTGGCGCACGAGGCCCTCGAGCTTGGTCTGCGAGATCGCCGGCTGGGCGGCCTCGATGGCGTAGGTGGCAACGAGGTGCTCCAGCGCCGTCTCGCCGGCCGTCCATGCGGCGGCGCACTCGCGGGTCTCGGGGCGCGGCTCGGCATCGGTCGGGGCGCCCACGGCCTCGCCGAAGTCGTCCCACAGCTCGATGTGCGCGCCCTCCTCGGCGGCGTGCTGCTCGAGCGTGGCCTTGACGGCGGGCTCGGCGGCACGGGCGGCCGCGTCCATGGCTTCGGCCAGCGCGACCACCGCGTGGCGGTACTCGCCGGCGTAGAAGCCCAGCTCGCCCGGCTCGAGCTCACCGCGGCTCCAGCGCTGGTAGAAGGGGTGTTGGAGCACGTCCCAGCGGTCACGGACGGCGTCGAGGCGGGCGAAGAAGTGCACGGATCTCCTTGGTCGGCGGGCGCGAGCCGCCATCCTATTGCGCTCCCGTGAGACCACCCCGAGAAGAGGAGCTGCACGCCCCGGAGTTCCCGCCACGCATGGACTGGCTCAATGTCGCCTTCCTGCGCATGGACCGGCTGATGGGGCGCAGCGCGGCCCTGGTGGAGTTCTGGGACTTCGCGCGGATCAACTCGCTGCGCACGCTTCCCTACCTGGAGGCGTGGCACGAGCGCTACCGCGACGCGGGGCTGAGGGTGATCGGGGTGCACTGCCCCGCCTACTCGTTCGGGCGCGACAACGAGACCGTGGCCCGGGCCGTCGAGCGGTTGGGCATCGAGTACGCCGTGCTGCTCGACCCCGCCTTCTCCGTCTGGCGCCTGTACGGCAACCGCGGCTGGCCCGGGCGCTACCTGTTCGACCGCCGCGGGGTGCTCCGCTACGTCCACTACGGAGAGGGCGACTACCTCGACTGCGAGCTGGCCATCGGCGAGGCGCTGAGCGAGCTCGACGCGGACTTCGAGGCCCTGCCCCCGCTTGCGCCCGTGCGCCCGGAGGACGCGCCCGGCGTGAGGCTAGAGCCCCAGACCGCCGACATCGCCCTGCCGGGCGAGGTCGAGCGCCTGTCGCTGGTGCGCGACTGGCTGCCGGGCGAGGACTACCTGGAGGCCGAGGACGCCGGGGCCGCCGCGGAGTTCACCTACTCGGGCGGCGAGGCCTGGGCCGTGCTGTCGGGCGCCGACCGCGACCCGGGCCTCTACGAGGCGAGCGGCGGCCGGGTGGTGGCCGACGACCCGGGCCTGCGGCTGCACGCGGTGCAGTTCACGCCGGCAGCGCCCGGTCAGCCCCGGTCCTCAGCCGACTGAGCGTTTTCTCGGAGGGGTAACCGCGCTACCCGGGCGCCCCTGGATCCGACCCGCTCAGGAGGCCGCAGCCATCGCCTTGCGGATCTCCTTGGGAAGCATGAAGCGGACGTCCTCCTGGACCACCTCGTACTCCGAGACGTCCTCGGTGCCGCGCTCGCGGAAGAAGTCGACCAGCGACTGCACCAGCTCCTCGGGGGCGCTCGCGCCGGAGGTGATGCCGACCACGCGCTTGCCCTCCAGCCACTCCTCCTTCACCTGCGACTGGTTGTCGATCAGGTAGGAGTCGGCGCCGTGGTCGCGGGCCACCTCGACCAGGCGGTTGGAGTTCGATGAGTTGCGAGAGCCGATCACCAGCACCAGGTCGCACTCGAGCGCCATCTGGCGCACGGCCGCCTGGCGGTTGGTGGTCGCGTAGCAGATGTCGTCGGACTTGGGACCCGTCACGTTCGGGAAGCGCTCACGCAGGCGGCGGATGATGCGGTCGGTCTCGTCGACCGAGAGCGTGGTCTGCGTGAGGTACGCCACGCGGTCGGGGTCCTCGACCTCGAGCGTGTCGACGTCGTCCTCGGTCTCGATCAGGACCATGTTGGCCGGGGCCTCGCCCATGGTGCCCTCGACCTCCTCGTGGCCCTGGTGGCCGATGAGGACGATCGTGTAGCCCTCGGAGGCGAACTTCTTGGCCTCCACGTGCACCTTGGTCACCAGCGGGCAGGTGGCATCGATGGTGCGCAGCTCGCGCGCGGCAGCATTGGCGTGGACGCTGGGCGCAACACCGTGGGCGGAGAAGACGACGGTCTGGCCCTCGGGCACCTCGGTCTCCTGGTCGACGAACACGGCGCCGCGCTGCTGCAGCTGCTCGACCACGTGCTTGTTGTGGACGATCTCCTTGCGGACGTACACCGGGGGACCATGGATCTCGAGCGCGCGCTCGACGGTCTGGACGGCGCGGTCCACGCCGGCGCAGTAGCCGCGGGGAGCCGCCAGGAACAGCTTCTCTGGTGCTGAGGGCATCACCTCAGAGGCTAGCCAGCAGCTCCAGCAACGTCTCCCCCGTCGTGTCCAGGCTGCGCTCGGAGACGGCGCGGAGGTCGTCGCAGCGCGTGTGCCAGCAGGGGAAGTCGAAGTCGATGAGGTCGATGCTGGGGACTCCCTGCTCGATGAAGGGCAGGTGATCGTCGCTGATGGCACCAGTGGTGGAGTCGGGAAACGCCGCGCCGTTGTCCGTGCGCCGGGCCGCGGCGCGCAGTTTGTCCCAGAGCCCCTCGTCGGAGTTGGCCTCGCGCGGCGTGCTGAGCTCGCGGTCTCCGACGAAGTCGAGCAGGACCATCGCCTCCGCATCCTTGAAGCCCGGGGCGATGAACTTCGAGCCCCGCAGGCCGCGCTCCTCGAAGTCGCTGTCGGGCGTGCCCAGCGGGCTCTCTTCGCCGTCGAAGAGGATGAAGACCACGGTCGGCCGGACCTGGCGCGGCTTGAGCGTGCGTGCGACCTGCACAGCCACCGCGGTCCCCGAGGCGCCGTCGTTGGCGCCCACGAAGCCCGGCAGGTCCTTGGTGTCGTAGTGCGCGCCCACCACCACCTTGCGGCCCGGATCGCGGCCCGGCACCCCACCGACGATGTTGCGCAGGCCACCCGGCACCCGCGCGAAGACGCCCTGGGGCAGCAGTCGGCGCAGCCTGTCGCCGAGCTCCCGCGACTCCCTCGAGCCCGCGGGGCGCGGACCGAGCTCGACCTGCTCGCGCAGGAGCGCGTACGCAGCCCGGGAGTCGAAGCGGTCGCTGCGCACCACGCGCTCCTCGGGCTCGTCGGAGGTGAAGGGGATATTGCCCGTCGCGGCGAGCACCGCGAAGGTCGCCCCCAGTACGACCTGTACGGCCAGGACCGCGTACAGCGCGCGCACGAGGGATAGTCTGGCGAACGCGGTGGCCAACCAGGGACACAAGGACCGATTGAGCGCCGTGGACGCTTCCTTCCTGGCCCAGGAGCGCCAGGCCTCGCACATGCACGTCGGAGCGCTCGTGATCTTCGAGGGGCCCCCGCCCTCGCGTGAGGACTTCGTCCAGCACATCGAGTCCCGCCTGGGCCTCGTCCCGCGCTACCGCCAGAAGCTCGCCTTCCCGCGCTTCGAGATGGGTCGCCCCTTCTGGGTCGATGATCCGCAGTTCAACATCGACTACCACGTGCGCCACACCGCGCTGCCCGCGCCGGGCACGATCGACCAGCTGCGCGGGCTGGTGGGCCGCATCTTCTCCCAGCGTCTCGATCGCTCCAAGCCGCTGTGGGAGCTGTGGCTGGTGCAGGGCCTCGAGTCGGGCAAGTTCGCGCTGATCTCCAAGACCCACCACGCGCTGGTGGACGGCGTGAGCGGGGTCGACCTGTCCGCGGTGCTCTTCGACGTCGGGCCGGTGCCCCAGGAAATGGACGGCGCCGACCAGGAATGGACGCCCGAGCCCGAGCCATCCGACGCCGAGCTCGTGGCAGAGGGCGTGAAGGGCCTGCTGCGCCGTCCCGCCGAGCTGGCCGGCCAAGCGGTGGGCGCCCTGTCGCACCCCGGCCACGCGGTCGACGAGGTGCGCGAGGCGGCCGAGGGCGTCGGCGAGATCGTGTGGGCGGGGCTCAACCCGGCGCCGGACGTCCCGCTGAACCAGACCATCGGCCCCCATCGGCGGCTGTGGTGGGTTCAGTCCGAGCTCGCCCAGCTCAAGACGATCAAGAACGCCCTGGGCGGCACGGTGAACGACGTGGTGCTCGCGGTGGTGGCCGGAGCGGTCGGGCGCTGGCTGCGCGAGCGCGGCGTGCGCACGGAGGGCCTCGAGCTGCGGGCGCTGGTGCCGGTGTCGATCCGCGGCGAGGACGAGCACGGTCAGCTCGGCAACCGCATCGCCGCCATGCGCGGTCCGCTCCCCGTGTACGCCCAGGACCCGGTCGAGCGGCTGCGCATCGTGCGCGCCGGGATGGAGGGCCTCAAGGAGTCAAAGCAGGCGCTGGGGGCCGAGGTGATCGCCGGCCTGCAGGACTTCGCACCGCCCACCATCCTCGCCCAGGCCTCGCGCGTGAACTTCTCCACGCGGCTTTTCAACCTGATCGTGACCAACGTCCCCGGGCCGCAGTTCCCGCTCTACCTGCTCGGCCGCGAGATGGAGGAGATCGTGCCGGTCGCCTTCCTCCCCGAGGACCACGCGCTGGCGATCGCGATCATGAGCTACAACGGCAAGGTCGACTTCGGCCTGCTCGCGGACTACGACGCGATGCCCGACGTCGAGAGCGTGGCTCGTCACCTCGAGGAGTCGCTGGCCGAGCTGCTGGGCGCGGCGGCCGCGGCCACCGAGAAGCCGCGCGCCCGCAGCAAGACCGGCTAGCGCCGCACGACGATGCGGGCGTCGGCGCGCCGGGGAGTCCGCTCGACGTTGCCCGCCCGGTCGCGCGCCCGGGTGTAGAGCCGGTAGCGCCCGGGCCGCAGCTTGACGACGAGCGTCCGGCGGCCGGTGCGCCGCTTGATGCGCCGGTAGCGGCCGTTCCGGCGCTTGAGGTAGACGTCGAACGAGCGCACTCCGGAGGCGATCAGGCCGCTGCGCCCGGCGAGGTCCTTGCCCCTCCAGCGCAGCCGCACACGGACCCGGCGCGCGCCGCGCAGACGGGCGCGCCGGCGGGCCCGCAGGCGCGACTCGGGTGCGCGGTGGTCGACCCGGCGCGCGGCGTCCACCGCCTGTCCGGCGTTGATGATCCCGAAGCCCAGCAGCGGCTCCCAGCGGCCGCGGCCGCGCGCGGTGGCCTTGATGATGCGCATCCGCTCGCGGACGCTCAGCGAGGGGTTGAGCTGGGCGAGCATCGCGGCGAGGGCGGTGACCTGAGGCGCCGCCATCGAGGTTCCCTCCAGGCGCGCGTAGCGCGAGTCGCCGTCGATGCTCGTGCGGCAGCCGCAGGGCGGGCTGACCAGCGGGATGCCCGCCTCGCGCTCGGTCGCGTTGCCGGGGTAGGTCGACAGCAGACCGACCGGCCCGTCGTAGGGATAGATGCCGTCGAAGAATCCGTACGCCGCCACCGACACCTGCGGCCCGCGCCCCGTCTCCGCGTTGCGGTCGCTGAAGTCCGCCCCGGTCACCACCAGGCCGCGGCCGGCGTCGATCTCGGGCGCGTCGCCGGGCTGCAGCTCGGACGCCGGCGCGCCCTGGTTGGTCTCCGGGCCGTTGGAGGCCGCTGCCACCAGCACCACCCCTCGCCGGACCGCGTAGTCGATGGCCTGGCTCAGCACGGCGGTGCCCGGGCCGCCGCCGAAGCTCATGTTGATCGCCTTCGCCCCGCGGTCCACCGCGATGCGGATGCCGTCGGCGATGTCCTCGTCGCGCAGCAGCGGCGCCTTCACCATCACGATGCGACAACCCCAGCCCGCCCCGGCCACCCCGCGGCCGTCATTGGTGCCCGCGCAGGCCAGGCCGCTCACGTGGGTGCCGTGGCCGTTGTCGTCGCGCCCGGCGCCCGAGGAGGTGCCGAGCTCGGCGCCGGAGGCGATTTTGCCTCCCAGCTCGGGATGGCCGGCGTCGATCCCCGAGTCGATCACGCCCACCAGAGCGCCCTGGCCGGTTGTCACATCCCAGGCGGAGGGGAACGCCTGCCTGCCCAGCCACCACTGGCGCGGCGTCCCGCCCGGCGTGCCGGGCTCCTGCCCGCCCACGCCCGGGTCGTTGGGCGTACGGCGAAACTCGCGCCGGTACTCGACCGACACGCTCTTCACCGCCGGGTCCCGGCGCAGCGCCGCTATCGCCTGCGGCGGACCCTTGACGGTGGCCACGCCCAGCTCGGGTACGCCTGACCCGGCGCGGCGTGCGCCGGCATCGCGCAGAACGTCTGCGAGCAAGGCGGTGGAGCGAGCAGTCCGCTTGCTCTGGAAGGTCACGAGGTAGCGGCCCGTCCGCTCCACGCGGGCCTGCGCGACGGGCACGGCCACGAGGCAGAGCGCAAGCGTGAGCAGGAGGACGCGGCGGGTCACCTTGTCATTGAACACGCTGGGTGCCCCCGGGGTCGCGGTAGCGTTCGGGCCTGAGATCGTGATCGAGCTCGAGTACGACACCTTCGGCGCCCGCTCGGATCCGCCGCTGCTGCTGATCATGGGCCTGGGCTTCCAGCTGATCCACTGGGATCAGGCGTTCTGCCGGCGCCTGGCCGATCGCGGCTTCTACGTCATCCGTTTCGACAACCGCGATGTGGGGCTGTCGCCCAAGATCCGCGGCGGCCCCAAGCCGAACGCGCTCGCCGCCTTCGCGGGCTTCACCGGCTCGGCCTCGTACACGCTCTGGGACATGGCCGACGACACTGCCCGGCTGCTCGACCGCCTCGACCTGCCCGCCGCCCACGTCGTGGGAATCTCGATGGGCGGCATGATCGCCCAGTCGCTGGCGATCAAGTACCCCGAGCGTGTGCTCTCGCTGGCCTCGCTGCTCTCGACCACGGGCAACCGGCGCGTGGGCATGCCGCGGATGCGAGCGCTCGCCCTGCTGCTCAAGCGCGCTCCCGAGGAGCGCGAGGCCTACATCGACTTCAGCGTGGAGGTGGCCAAGGTCATCGGGTCGCGCAAGCACATGGACGAGGCGCGGGTGCGCGCCGTGGCGGGCGCGGCATACGACCGCTGCCACTACCGCGTCGGGATGCTGCGCCAGCTGGTGGCCGTCCAGGCCTCGGGGGACCGCACCGAGCAGCTCGGGCGCCTCGACGTGCCCACCGTCGTGATCCACGGCTCCGACGACCCGCTCGTGCCCACGCGCGCGGGCCACGCCACGGCCAGGGCCATCCCCGGGGCCCGCATGGTCGAGATCGCCGGCCTGGCACACGACCTGCCGCCGGCCGTCTGGGACCAGGTGATCGAGGCGATCGTCGAGAACGCCGAGCGCAGCCCGGCAGCGGCGGCCCGGGCCGCGGCCTAGGGCCGGCCCAGGCCGACTACGGGCGGGCCTTCTATCACGTCGCCCAGTGGCCCGTAGCGGCCGCCGTGGCAGGGGCAATCCCAGGTGCTGTCGCCCTGGTTCCAGTTCACGATGCAGCCGAGATGCGTGCAGCGCGCCGACATGCGGTGAAGCGTGCCCTCCTCGTCCCGGTAGACCGCCTGCTGGCCCAAACCTGAGCCGACGACGCGACCCTCGCCAGGAGGGATGTCTTCGGCGCTCGCGCGCTTGAGCAGGCGGTCGCTGAAGAAGCGCACACCGACGTTGGCGTTCTCCTTCACGAACGAGGTGGCCGCCGCGCGCGGGCGCAGGCGCCCGGTGTCGAACAGCCTCTGCCAGCGGTGCTCGGTGCCCATCACGCCGGCGGTGAGCACCTCGGCCGCAGCTGTGCCCATGGCCAGCCCCCACTTGCGAAAGGCGGTGGCGACCCAGACGTTGTCGGTGGCCGGGTCGACCGGGCCCACGAACGGCACTCCGTCGGCGGAGATGTGGTCCTCGCTGGCCCAGCGCAGCTCCACCTGCTCCAGCCCGAAGCGCTCGCGTGCCCAGCCCTCCAGGCGGTCGTAGCTCGAGCGCCCGTCTCCCTGCCCGGTCTTGTGGCCCTCACCGGCGACCAGCAGCCAGCGGTCGCCGCCGGTCTCGTGCACGCGGATGGAGTGCGTGGGCGACTCGGTCGACAGGTACATGCCCGCCGGACCCTCGGGCACCACGCCGGCCACCACGTAGGAGCGCTCGGGGTGCGAGCGGGCGAAGTACAGCCCCCGCGTGAGGAAGGGAAGGTGTGTGGCCAGGACAAGGTCGCCGGCCGTGACGGCGGGACCGTGCTCCGTGCGCGCCCGCGCGGGGCGACCGAAGTCGATCCCTTCGACGCGCGACTCCTCGAAGATCGCGACGCCGGCCTCCTGCGCCGCGGCGGCGATCCCTTCCAGGTAGCGCAGCGGGTGGAACTCCGCCTGGTCGGCGAAGCGCACCGCCCCGGCCACGCCGAACGGCAGGTCGGTGTCGCGCTCGAACGTGGCGGGCAGGCCCAGCCGCTGGGCGGCCGCGACCTCGTCCTCGAGATCCTCGCGGTCGCCGGGGTCCTCGGCGTAGACCACGTGCGGCTTGCGCCGCAGCTCGCAGTCGATCCCGAGCTCCTCGGCCAGCCTGGCCACCCGCTCGATCCCACGCTGGTTGGCCTCCCCGTAGAGCCGAGCGAGCTCCTCGCCCTGGGCGGCGATCAGCTTCGAGTAGGTCAGGCCGTGCAGCGAGGACAGCTTCGCCGTGTTGAGCCCGCTGGCGCCCGAGCCCAGGCGCCGCGCCTCCAGCAGGGCGACCGAGGCGCCGGCCTGCGCGGCCTGTAGCGCGGTGGTCAGGCCGACGATGCCGCCGCCGACCACCGCCACGTCCACCCGCAGGTCCTTCTCTAGCCGCGGGCGCGGGGTCTGCGCCGCGGTCTGGTGCCAGAGCGAGGCGAGCAGGCTTACTTCTCGATCTTGCTGGTGTCCCGCGGTTCGAGGTACGGCTGGTCGAGCGGCGCTGCGTGGCCGCCCTCGATCTGCTGACTTCGCTGCAGCTCGGCGTTGAACTGCGCGCCGAGCACGATCGCGATGTTGGTGATCCACAGCCAGATCAGGAAGACGATGATGCCACCCAGCGGGCCGTAGGTCTTGTTGTAGTTGGCCGCGGTGGCCACGTAGAGGGCGAACAGGGCCGACGCCACTAGCCACACCACCAGCGCGAACAGGCCCCCAGGGCTGAAGAACTTGAAGCCCGGTTGCTTGACGTTCGGCGCCGCCCAGTAGAGGAAGGCGATCATGAACGCGACGACGAGCAGGAGCACCGGGATCTTCGCCAGGTCGAACACGGTGGCGAAGCTGCTCCCCGCCCCGATGAGGTTCCCCACCTTCTCGGCGATCGGGCCGGTCACGGCGATTCCCACGATCACGATCACCAGCAGCAGGATCAGCACCAGGGTCGTGCCGAGCTGGGCCGGCTTGAGCTTCCAGATCGGGCGCCCCTCCTCGACCTCGTAGATCGCGTTGGAGGCGCGCGAGAAGGCTGCGATGTAGCTCGAAGCCGAGTTCAGCGCCAGCAGCAGGCCGATGATGAAGGTCAGGCCCGCGGCACCCTGGTTCTTGCCCAGGTTGGTGAGCGTGCCGGTGAGGATGTCCTGGGCCGGGCCCGGGATGGGAGCCGACTTCAGGTTGTCGATCAGCGGCTGGGTGGCCGAGGGGCCGATGATGCCCAGCACGGAGACCAGGGCGATCAGGGCCGGGAAGAGGGCCTGGATCCCGTAGTAGGTGAGCGCGGCCGCCTTGTCGGTGCCCTCGTTGGCCGAGAACTCCTTGAAGGTGCGCTTGAAGGTCGCCTTCTTGGACGTGCCCGACAGGCCGGTCGGGCTGTCGGGGGTGCGCTCGGCCGGGGCGCCGCCGCGCTCCTTGGCCTGGATCGTCTCCCGCTCGCTGCGGCGCAGGTCGTTGTTGTTGCTGTCTGCCATGTCTAGTCCCCCGGCCAGAAGCCGGTCAGCCTCTGGAAGCCCGTGGCGCCGCCGCGGTCCACCGCGGCCTTGACCAGGGCGAAGATGGCGCCCTGGAGGGCGGCGGCCGGAAGCACCTCGCCCCAGCCGTATTCCGAGTCGCGGGCGTCGGGCGCGTCGTCCTCGCCGGCCACGCGCTTCCAGATCTGCTTGAAGATCGCGCCGCCGAGAAGTCCGCCGAGGACTCCGAACAGGATCCCGAAGGGTGCGTACAGGAACTTCACGAGGACCTCCGGCGCCACAGCACGAGGAGCAGGAGCCCCGCAAGCGCTCCGGCGCCGATGGCCACCGAGCTCTGGTTCTCCTTGGCCTGCTCCCCGAGGTCGCGGGTCCTCGCCTGGGCCTGAGCCTTCACTTCGTCGGCCTTCGCCTGTGCCTGCGCCTTTACCTCGTCGGCCTTCTTCTGGGCCTGGGCCTTCACGTCGGCCTTGTTGGCGAGCGCCTCGACCGTCTCACCGAGGTCCTCACGGGTCTCCTCGATGTTCTCGCGGATCTCCTCCGGGCTCTGGGCCTGCTGCTCTTCCTTGGCCTGCTCGGCCTCTTCGGTGGTCTTGGCCGTCTCGGCCGGGTTCTGGTTCTCAGCGCTCATGCGCGACTAGCCCTTCCCTTGACTTCGTCGACGTCCTGTCTGGTGCTGGCGATCGCCTGCTCCGGTTGCGGCGGCGTCGCCTGGTCGACCTGCTTCTTGCCCACCAGCGCGGCAACCCCGGCGATCGCGAACAGGACGACGCTCACGATGAGCGCCGCGAGCCAGGCGTCGACCGCCGTGGCCAGCCCGAGGATCGCCGCGGCGATGAGTGCGCCCACGGCGTAGGCGGAGATCAGCCCGGCACCCCCGAAGAGCCCCGCGCCGATGCCGGCGCGCTTGCCCTTCTCCTTCATCTCGACCTGAGCGAGCTCGAGCTCCTTGCGGACCAGGTCGGCCGTTTGCTGTGACATGCGCTGCACCAGGTCGGAGACCGGCAGCTCGTTCAGGTCTTGCTGTGCCATGGCCCCCTCCTTTCCCCCGTTCGCAGCGGGGAAACCGGAAAGGGTGGGTTTCTTGGCATTCCGCCGCTAGTGGCCTCCGCCCGCCTGGTCGAGGTTCTCGCGGCCCTTGTCGAGGGCATCCTGGTCGACATCGGCGTTGCCGGGGGGCGTGGTGGCTTCGTGGGTGGGCTCGGAGGGGCTGGTCGTCGGGCGCTCTTCGTCCGGGGCTTGCTCTCGTTCACTCATGCGTGTGGCCTACCCGCACGGGACGCGCGGTAGTCGCGCGGCGAGAGGTGCTCCGGCGCCAGCCTGCAGGCCAGCTCCAGGGTCTCCTCGTCGAGCCCCGTCTCCTCCAGCTCGTACTCGCGCCCGAAGGCCTCGCGCAGTGCCGCGATGACGTCGCCCAGCGTCACGCCGGGGACCTCGTCGGCCACCGCCCCGGTGACCTCGGGCCGCCAGTCGAGGCCCATCGCCCCGTAGACCGGCAGCAGGATGTCGCGCACGCGGTCGGCCCCCTCGACCACGAGAACCCCGCCGACGTGCGCCCCGCCGGAGATCAGCCGCTGGCCGACGCCCATGAGCTTGGCCCGCCCGCCCGCGCTGACGCTGTGGGAGCCGGGGCAGTACTCGCCCGGCACCTCCCCCACGCGGGCGTCGACACCGAGCGACCGAAGCGCCAGGGCAACGCGGTCGGCGATCTGGTCGAAGCGGGGGCGGACCCCGGGGCGCGGGTCGGGGTCGGGGATCGCGTGCGAGAACGCGAGCGTGCCGTCGTGGAAGACCGCCGCGCGCCCGCCCGCCAGGCGCTCGATCGCCTCGAAGCCCCCTTCGCGGGCGGCACGAACCGCCTCCCGGTAGCCAGGGCCTACCACGTCGAGCTTGCCGAAGGCCACGATGGGCCCGGGCCGGGCCAGCCGCAGCGTCTCGGGCAGCTCGCCCGAGGCCACCCGCTCCAGCAGGGCCCGGGAGACGGCGGTGTCCAGCGCCGCGTCGTCGGGGATGGAATCGAGGACGATGCGTAGAGTCACGCGGCCGTGCGCCCCGCCAAGAGAGTCGCGGTCGTGGCCTGCATGGACGCGCGGCTCGCCCCCGCGCGCATCCTCGGCTTCGAGCAGGGCGACGTGCACGTGATCCGCAACGCCGGCGGCGTGGTGACCGACGCGGAGGTCCGCTCACTCGCCATTTCGCAGCATCTGCTCGGCACCGAGGAGATCATGCTCATGCAGCACACGGACTGCGGCATGCTCAAGATCACCGACGAGGTGTTCGCCCAGCGTATGGAGGAATTTGCCGGGCAGCGGCCGGAGTGGGACGCCCACGCCTTCGAGGACCTCGAGGAGAGCGTCCGCGCCTCGAAGCGGACGATCCAGGGCAGCCCGTTCATCGCCAGCAGGCGGGTGCGCGGGTTCGTCTACGACGTGGACAGCGGGGAGCTGCGCGAGGTCACCTGAAGCGGGTCGAGCGCCGGGGCCGGCCGCCGCTGTGGCAGGGGTTTCCTCCGCCGCGGGTGGCTCTTGCAGGGATCTCGGACCCGGGGCAGCCCGCCCGACACGGCGCACCACTGCGGAAAATCGCTCAGGCACCTGAGCGATTTTCTCGAGGGAAGGCGTGATGCACCTCCCGTGGGAAGGGTCCCGTCAGACGGGACTCAAAAGCCGAGGGCGAACTTCGCCTCTTCGCTCATGCGCTCCGGAGTCCAGGGCGGAGTGAAGACCATCTTGGGGTAGACGCGCTCCACTCCGTCCAGCTCCCCCACGAATTCCTCCATCTGCTCGGAGACCTGCGGGCCGATCGGGCACGCCGGCGTCGTGAGCGTGAAGGTCACGTCCACCTTGCCGCCGTCGATCTCGACGCCGTAGATCAGCCCCAGCTCGACGAAGTCGAGCCCGAGCTCGGGGTCGATGACGTTGCTGAGCGCCTCGAAGACGTCGTCCTGGTCGACCATGTCCTTGAGTCTATCCGGAGATTTGTCTAGGTTCCCGCGCATCGTCTCCTTCGACGAACAGCTCGGGGTCCTGCGCGTGTCCGGGGACGAGGACCGCACGACGAGCGGCCGCCGCCGGCGACCCCTGTCCGCGGCGCTCCGCGCGACCCGCGACGTGATCGTCGACCTCGACGACCTGCGCTTCGCCGATCCGTCGCTGATGATCGACCTGGCGTGCCTGGCGCGGCGGCTGCGCGCGCACGGCCGGACGCTCTCGCTGCGCCATCCGCAGCCGCATGTCAACGCGCTGATCGAGCTCGTCGGCCTGCACCGGCTGCCGGCAGTGCACGTGATCATGCCGCAGCCCGCGCCCGCGCCGGCGCCCGCCCGAAGCTTCAGCCTGCCTTGAGCTGAGGGGCGTAGGCTCAGGAGCCGAGATGCCACTCCTCCTCGTCGCCCTCTTCATCCTCGTCCCGATCGCGGAGCTCGCGATCATCATCCAGGTCGGCCAGGCCCTCGGGCTGTGGTGGACCATCGCGCTCCTGATCGCCGACTCGGTGCTCGGCTCGCTGCTGATGCGCTCGCAGGGCCGCGCCGCGTGGCGCCGGTTCACCGAGGCCGTGCAGAGCGGGCGCGCGCCCGCGCGCGAGGTCGCCGACGGCGTGATGATCATCTTCGGCGGCGCGCTGCTGCTGACGCCGGGCTTCATCTCCGACGCCGTCGGCATCCTCTTCCTGCTCCCGCCCACGCGCGCGGTGATCCGCCGGGTCTTCCTGCGCCGGGCGATCAAGCGGATGACCGCCTCGATGCGCGTGGCGACGTTCCCGCCCGCGGGCACGGGCCCGCAGCGGCGCGGCGCCGAGTTCGACTACGAGGGCACCGCGGTCGACGTGGATCCGCGGCCCGGGCTCGGCGCGTGAGCGTCGACGAGGAACTCCGGCCAGGAGCGGCGACCGACAGCCTCACCTTCTCGTTCGGCGATCCGGACGCGCAGCTCTACGGCCTCGCGCGACTGGGCCGGTCCGCGGGGGAGCAGGGCAGCGCGCTGTGCCTGCTCTTCGC
>Ga0126307_10000798_pt1 | contig 20749 bp, 18 predicted proteins | sample Plot28_FD_89955 | JGI IMG/M metagenome (GOLD analysis project Ga0126307, IMG submission 89955) | Serpentine soil microbial communities from UC McLaughlin Reserve, CA, USA - Plot28 | ecosystem: Environmental > Terrestrial > Soil > Grasslands | place: USA: UC McLaughlin Reserve, Lake County... | reverse complement strand
CCTGCTCAGGGTCGTCCCCTACCACGTCTCGCGCTTCGTCCTGAACGTGTTCCGCTCTGTCCCTGACATTCTCTGGGCGCTGGTCTTCGTGGTGGCCCTGGGTCTCGGTCCCTTCCCAGGAACCTTAGCCCTCGCGGTCCACTCGGCCGGTATCCTCGGCAAGCTCTACAGCGAGACGCTGGAAGCGGTGCCTTCCCGGCCCGTCGAAGCCCTACGGGCGACGGGAGCGGGGGCGCTCCAGGCCTTTCTCTTCGGACGGCTGCCGCAGGCGATGAGCGGCTTCACCTCGCTCACCCTCTACCAGTGGGAATGCAACATCCGCTCGGCGACGATACTCGGCTTCGTAGGGGCCGGAGGGATAGGGCAGCAGATCCTGATCTCCATGAACCTCTTCGACTACCCGAAGGTCGCCACGCTGGTGGGAGCAACCATAATCGTGGTTCTGCTCGTGGACCGCTTCTCGGCCACGATACGTCGCAGCCTCGTGTACTAGAGAGCCGATAGCCAGTACCCTTCTCTCATTCCTGTCCAAGATGCGGCATCTGTCGGCAAGGCTTCCCTTCAAAGAGGCATAGAGATTTGAGATAGCTTGTAAGTCCTAAACGTTGCACAAAGCACATCAGCGAGAGCTGCACCCCATAAAGGTACCTGACATTATCGGCAATAATGGTCGCGAAGCAGGTTCTTCACACGCCTTGCCAGTATTCTTCCGGTGGCTGAGGACCCCAGATATTGATGCTACGATCTCGGTCTACCCCTTCCCTGATCAGCGGATCGCGATTATGCGGGTAAACGCGCTCGAGTTCGCAGAAGAATTCGAATCGGATGCCGTAACGGTCGAGAAAGTACACGAAGAGGTTGCCTCCCGCGAGATGACGGCCCGGGCCGTACTGGACAAAGTGACCGAGCTTCGCGATGTGATCGCACCCATCCACGATAGCGGCACGGTCTGGCATCTCAATCCCCACATGGTGAAGCTTGGGCTCGGGAGCTCTTGAGAACGCGAGCGTGTGGTGGATCGGGTTGCAGCGGAGCCAGCGGAAGTTCTGGCCGAGCCCCTCGCTCACCTTGAAGCCGAGTTTCTCAAAGAAGCTTTGCTGAAGGATGGGGTCCGGGCTCTCGAACGTCAGGTGGCCCAGACGGGGCTGTGGGTCTGTCAAGCGCTCTTCGATGTGGGCAGGAGCACTGATCTTGAACCTGCGCCCATCTGGGTCGCTCACGTAGCCTTCGTCGTCAGGGCCGTGCATCCCAGCGGGCTCAAATCCGCGAGCAAAGTCGAGCGAAGCCGATCGAAAGCCTGGCGGGCCCTCATCTAAGACTATCCGGGTCGAAGAGCCGAGTACCACGGTCCCGTCCACCGCGCTACCCCCAAGCAGTTCGGCGTAGTAGTCTACCGCGGCGTCAGGGTCCGGCACACGTAACTCTACTTCGCGCAGCCATCCTTCCCAAGCTGGGTCGCTGTTCGAGGTTTCCCGGGAGATCGTCTGGATATCGGCTTCAGCCTCTGGGGGAGCAGTATCACTCTGAGAGGCATACGGATTATTCGACATAGTGAATACAGTATATACTTCAGCCCGTGAGGTATCTAATAGTGGCTATCAGGTGCTTCAAGTTGCAACTGAAAGGGGTTTCTCGTGGGTGGTAAAGCTGCTCTTATCTCTCAGATGGACCCGCCGCCTGGCGAGGAGAGCGAATTCGACGCATGGTACGCGCAAGAGCACGTCCCGCTGCGAATGCGTGTACCAGGCTTTCTCTCCGCCGTGCGCGGATATACGGTCCAGGGAGAACCCTCACACCTAGTCGTCTAATATCTTGAGTCTCGCGACATTCTTTCGACAGCAGAATATGAGGACGTAAGAAACAACCCTAGCTCCCGAACCACGCACATGCTAGATAATGTTGCGGCATTCACACGCTACACCGGAGATGAGATCTCTGACACGGGCGCCACTGATCCCGGCAAATACTTATACCTCGTCACTTTCGAGGTGCCCGAAGATTTTCAGGAAGAGTTCGATGCCTGGTACGAGCGCGACCATCTGCCACACCTGATGAGTAACGAGGCATGGATACGTTGTCGTCGTTACAAAATCGTGGAGAGCGATCCGGTCGGCTTTACACGCGCCACCGTTCACGAACTCACCGACCTTTCCGCTCTCGATTCACCCGAACGCGAACGAGCCCGCGCCACACCGTGGCGCGCACGACTCTCGCAGAATGACTAATTCTCAAGCTCGCGGTACGCCGTTTACCAGCGCTTTCAAGACTTCAGCGCAGAGTAGTCAAGAGCTTACGTCGCCGATCAAAGCTTGGTACAGCGATCTAACAAGCAGTGCCGTTTAACGTTCAAGCAAAGGCTTTATAAACAGACAGCTGAAGCGTTTACTTGTGGACTCGCAACGAGGTCAGCGAACTCGTCGTGCCAATTAGTGCGCTGACGAGTTTACACCCCGCTGAGGGTGCTGACAGCAAGCCGTCCGGCGCATCGAATCAAGTAAGGTGACGAGTCTGAAGTAGGATGGACGACCTGCAGCTACCCTCATTGCCGTAGCTTCATGCAACGATCTCTGGCCACAGCCTACGTCGTTGGCAGAGAAGCTTCGGTTTAGGCTCTAGCTCGGGACAGTCGGGCCTATCCCTCCTGTTCGGAATCGTCGCTCTGCCACAGTAGCTCCATAACGCTCTTCTGCGTGCCTTCGATGTGGAGTTTGAGCTTTTCTTGAGCGACAAAGACGCTGTCGTATTCAAGGGCTTTTAGAATCTCGCGGTGCTCTACCACTGCCATAGCGTAACGCTCGATCCCTCCCGCCCTCTGTAAGTAGCGTTCTGTCCGCAGCATCATCTGTTCTAGCAGCGTCAGAGCCGTCTTGGCGCCGGAGGGCTCGTGGAGCTTGCGATGAAATTCTCGGTTCTTAGCCAGCCATTCACGGCGATCGTCGATCTCGTCCATCTCATCGCAGATTCCGCGTAGTTGCTCCAGACGAGCCTCGTCCACAAGCGACGCTGCCTTCTTCAAGAGGTAGTCTTCCAGGACCATGCGGATCTCAAAGATTTCGTTGATCCGATCGAAGCTGAAACCGATGACGACCGCGCGGCGATGCGCCTCTGCGCTTACAAGTCCTTCGGCCTGAAGCTGGCGGATCGCTTCCCTGACCGGAACGCGGGAGACGTTGAAATGCTCCGCAAGCTCGACCTGGTTAAGCTCCTCGCCGTCTTCGAATTGGCCATCCAAGATTGCGGACCGTAGAGCCTCCACTATATAACTGGATGCGGTCCGCCTATCCCGCAGGGCGGGATCGATGCCTACTTGAGAGAACTTAGCTGACATAACCAACATATCTTATACGTCATGAGGATACATACCTAAGCAATAGTATACTCGTTACGAGAGGCTTCTTCCTCTCTTCCTCTCGTGCCTGCCCTTTCCAGTGAGCCACCGATGGTGCATCTGCACTGCCAACGGCTTCGAAAGGTGCGCTGAAACAGAGGCTACTATCTCTAACTACTCGTCCTCAACCATAGAGACCCTTTGGCCCCTCAAATTCCTTCTTGTCAATCTACTGCTAACAGCGGCATACGCTCGACGCCATTTGATTATACAGGAGACCTTCCCCCAAGAGTCGCGTGAAACTACTATTGCCCCCTCATATCAGCGGGTTGGTGTAGTACGGGACAGAGGTCGATCTGGCCCGTACTTCGTTCTCGCGATCACCCTGCAAATCGGCAAGTTTTCTAGTAGGGGCGGTGGGACTCGAACCCACACTGTACGGATTTTAAGTCCGCTGCCTCTGCCGATTGGGCTACGCCCCCCTGATCCGTCCCTGCGAGTATAGCAATTACTCCGTTTGCTCCTGGCGCTCCGTGCAAGGGGGGCAGCGTTGGGGATCTGCATAGGGCCTCTCCAAATGGGCAAGGGTCCATTCGGCGACCGGGTTGGGTAGGGCGCCCGCCAGATGAAGGGCGGTGAAGGCGTGGAGGCATTTCACATACCCACCGGGTACGCCTACCCCAGCGACCCGGGCGCCGTAGCGCCTGAGGTGTTCGGTATGAACCTCGTCCACGGCTCTTGCGCCTACCTCTTCTTGCGCGACGCGCACGCCCCCTTCGGCTTCGACACGGGAGATGGAAGCCGAAAGCGCAGGGCAGGTGACCCAGAAGCTGGTCGGCATCTTGCGGCTGCGCTCGTTCTCTATTACGCTCGGGACGCCAGCAGGACACCGGGCGGCCACGCGAAATGGTATGGTAGGCTCTCGACCCAGCTGGAGCGCGACGGTCTCGTGGTCTGTATAGGTGTCAGGCATCAGCTCTTTTTGGTCCATCTTTCTCTCCTATTCCTCCTGACCGATCCGGCTACGGCCAAGATCACGCTAGGTCCGCCCCTATCTCCCCTCGGGAGCTAAAACCTGACAGCTGACACCTAATCCTCCGGAACGAGGTACACCTTCTCGCCGGGCTTTATCATGCCGTAGCGCTCGCGGGCGGCACGCTCGACACCTTCGGTGGTTTCGAGCTCTTGCGTGAGCCTCGTCTTGGCGACGTTTTCTTGCTCTAGGGCCGATATCTCCGTTTCGAGCTCGGCGATGCGGCTCTTGCTCTCGATTATCCCCTGTAGGGGAGATATGTAGGAGGCGAAGAGGAGGCCAACGATAGCCGCGTACAGGATCACCTTTAGCGGCCGGGGCAGATCCACGTAAAGACTACTCTTCTTCGCCTGCCGTGTGCAGTTTCAGCATGTTCGCTGAGCCCGGCATGGTGCTCGTCGAACCCCCGGTGAGGATCATCTCGTCGCCTTCCTTGACGAGCCCGGACTTCAGGGCGGCCCGCACGGCTTCGTCGTAGCGCTCCTCGACGCCGCCGCGTTGTGCGCCGCTTATGGCGGAGACCCCCCACACCATAGCGAGCATCCTGACCGTCGTCTCCTCGGGGCTTACGGCCAGGATCTTGTTCGGCGGCCTAAAACGCGCGACCCTTATGCACGAGAGCCCGCTCTGGGTTGCGGTGATGATAGCCTCAAGGTCCAGATCTTCCGCGAGCTCGCAGGCGGCATGCGTCAGCGCATCGTAGCGGTCGCCCCGACCCCAATCGATGGACCCAGCAATGTCCCGTCCGTAATCTATGGCCCCTTCGGCCTCCCGGCAGATGCGGTCCATCTCCCTGACGCTCTGCAAGGGATAGCGCCCGACCGCCGTCTCGCCTGAGAGCATCACTGCATCGGTCCTATCGAAGATGGCGTTAGCCACGTCTGAGACCTCGGCGCGGGTCGGCCTGGGATTGCGGATCATGGAATCGAGCATCTGGGTCGCGACGATGACTGGTTTCCCCAAGCGGCGGCAGCGGGCCACGATGCGCTTCTGCTCCACCGGCACCCTCTCTGCCGAGAGCTCGACCGCCAGGTCTCCGCGCGCGACCATGATCCCGTCTGATGCTACTAAGATGTTCTCGATGTCGTCTATGGCCTCGTGCTTCTCTATCTTGGAGATCACGGGGATGTGCCCGCCGAACTCCCGCAGCCTCTCCTTGATCTCTTCGACCTCGTCCCCGGTGCGGACGAACGAGGCCGCGATCCAGTCCGGCCTAAGCTCCTCGACCCCGAAACGCAGATCCTCTAGGTCTTTCGGCGTAAGGCCCTTTGTAGAGAGGAAAGAATCCGGGAAGTTCATGCCCTTGTGCGAAGAGACCGGACCGCCGGTCACGACCTGGCAGACGACCTCGCCGTCCTCGATCTCCTCGACCCTGATTTCCAGTAGGCCGTCGTCAATGAGGATCCGGTGTCCGGGCTCGACGTCTTGGACTATCCGCTTGTAAGGCGTCGAGAGCCGGCTCGCGTCACCAAGGAAATCCCCCGGCGCCACGACCACCCGGTTCCCCTCGACCAGCTCGGTGTCCCCCACGACTTCTCCGACCCTTATCTTCGGCCCCTGGATGTCCTGCATCACCGCCACGTTGCGGCCCAAAGACTCGGCCGATTCGCGTACGAAATAGGTGTTCTTGAGGTGCAACTCGTGGTCACCGTGGCTGAAGTTCAGCCTGGCCACGTCCACCCCGAAGCGCACAAGTTCCCGGATCACCTCCTCCGTAGAGGTCCCGGGGCCTAAGGTTGTGACTATCTTCGTCCGGCGCTCCATCTTCTTAAACCCTCGCCTGACGAGGATTGAACGCTGCCCATCCAGGGTAGTACGCAACGCTCCCCAAAACCTCCTCTATACGGAGGAGTTGGTTGTACTTAGCGACGCGCTCGCCGCGCGCCGGCGCCCCGGTCTTTATCTGTCCGGCATTCACCGCTACCGAAAGGTCCGAGATCGTCGTGTCCTCGGTCTCCCCGCTGCGGTGGCTAATCATGGTGGTATACCCCGACTTTTGCGCGACATCTATCGCCTGGAGCGTCTCCGTGAGCGTCCCTATCTGGTTGACCTTGACGAGGACGGAGTTACCAATGGCCTCGTCTATGCCCCGCGCGAGGATCTTCGGGTTGGTCACGAAGAGGTCGTCGCCGACGAGCTGCACCTTCCCCCCGAGCTCCCTGGTGATAATCGACCAGCCCTCCCAGTCGTCCTCGTCGAGGCCGTCCTCGATGCTCAAGATGGGATACTCCTCCACGAGCCTCACGTAGTACTCGATCATCTCCTCGGTGCTTAAGGTCCTCCCCTCGCCCGAAAGCTCGTAAAAGCCGTTTTCGTGAAACTCGGAGGCCGCGGGATCCAACGCGAACGCCACTTGGTCGCCCAGAGAGTACTCACTCCTCTCCACGGCCTCCGCCATCAAGCCGAGAGCCGCCCCGTTGTCTTTGAGGTCGGGCGCGAAGCCGCCCTCGTCCCCCACGCCAACATCTAGCCCCTTCTCGGAGAGTAGCTTCTTAAGGCTCCCATAGACCTCGGCGACGCAGCGCAAGGCCCCGGCGAAGCTCGAAAAGCCGACCGGCACGACCATGAACTCCTGGAAGTCCACGTTGTTCGCGGCGTGGGCGCCGCCGTTGATGATGTTCGCGCACGGGACCGGCAGCGTGTGCGCCCCCGCCCCCCCGAGGTAGCGAAAAAGGGGCAGCCCCGCTGACTCTGCCGCCGCTTTGGCCGCCGCCAGAGAGACGCCCAGGATGGCGTTTGCGCCCAAGCGACCCTTGTTATCGGTGCCGTCGGCTTCGATCATGGCGATGTCGAGGGAGCGCTGGTCGCTCGCGTCCGCCCCCAACACCACCTCTGCAAGCTCCCTATTGACGTTTTCGACGGCCTTCGAGACGCCCTTGCCGAGGTAGCGGTTCCCTTCACCGTCCCTGAGTTCGACCGCCTCGTTCTGGCCCGTCGAAGCCCCCGAAGGCACCGCCGCCCGGCCTACGAAGCCGCTCACCGTCGCGAGCTCGACCTCCACCGTCGGGTTTCCCCGGGAGTCCAACACCTCCCGTCCGTGGACCGCAACGATCTCCGTCATCAGCAAGCCTCCCGAATCGTCCCGACCTCTGTGCTCTAAGTATCGTTATACCCTGTAACTCTACGCCTTTAGACGCCACGGTGCCACCGAGGGTTGTCCTTGGGCTCTCCCTCGATCTCCGGAACGCCCTCTTGCGGCGCTTCGCCCTCCGGGGCCTAGCCTCCTGGCGGGGCGCCGACCGCCGGCGGCTGCCGGGCCTCGTTCGGGTCGTAGCCGGGGAGGTACTTCGCGTCGCGCTGCTCCAGCTGGTCCTGGATCCAGGCGTCGAACTCCGTGGCTTGCTGCCGCTGGGAGAGCTGCTCCTCGATCTCGGGGGCGGCCTCATCCAAAGGCGTCGTTTCTTCCTCCTGTATCTCCGTGACCTCTATGAGGTGGTACCCGAAGTCGGACTCGATGGGGCCCAAGATCCTGCCCTCTTCCGCCTCGAAGGCGGCCTCGTCGAACTCGGGGACGAAGCCGCCCTGCGGCTGGCAGCCAAGATCCCCGCCGTTCTCCCTGCTACCGGGGTCTTGGGAGTACTCGCTGGCGAGCTCCTCGAAATTGCCGCCCGCCTCGAGCTGCTGCTTGACCTCCTCGGCCTCCTCTTCCTGATCCTCGGTGAAGAGTATGTGCCTTATGCAGCGCCGCTCGGGGACGGTGAACCTGGCATCCTTGTTCTCCTCGTAGAAGTTCTCGACCTCTTCCTGGGTCGGCTCGACGTCGCCCACGGCCTCTTCCTGGACCTTCTGCACGAGCAGGCTCGTCCTGGCCTCCTCCCGGAACTCGTCCTCGGTATACCCGAACTGGTCCAGGGCCTCCTGGAAAGCATCCTCGGGGTCCGCGTCCTGCCCGGCGGCCGAGGCCTGCTGGCCGATCTGCTCCTTGACCCGGTCGATCTCCTCCCGAACTTCTTCCTTCGACACCTCAATGCCGTTCTCCTTGGCATAGGCCTTCACCAGGTTGAAGGCTATGAGCTGCGGCACTACCTGCGCCTTGGCGGCCTCGAACTGCGGTGAGCCCGGCTTGACCTCCGGCGCGGACTTTCCGCTTCCGGCGGCCTGCGAAGCGTACAACCGGTCGACCCCCTCCTTCACCTCGCCCTCGGCAACCTCGCCGCCGTCGAAGGTGACGACCTTCTTCGCCCCCGAATCCACCTCGGAAGTCGGCGCCGCTGCGCTGCACCCGATCAAAAACAAGAGGGCCAGAACCGCGAAGCCCCAAACGAAAACCGCCCTTACAGATAAGAAGTTGCTCAAGAGACTAGGATCCTTGCCTCATATCGCTCGCAGAGAAGCCAAAAACCGGCGTAATTATAGCAGTTAGGTGTCAGGTATCAGTTGTTAGCAGTTAGCTTCACTCAGATGGGAAAAGTTCGACGACGCAATGCGAGGAGTATGTTAGCGTTCTCGCCGCGTATCGGCTTATCCGCGGATTTCGCTCGCTACGACCTTCTGACACCTGAAACCTGACCACTATAAAGCCCGTTCCAGTGCCTGCATAGTCTCCTTGGCGAACTCCAGAGGGTCTAAAGCCGAGTCGCGCACCGTGACACGTCCTTCTCTGCCGCCCACGACGCCCCCGGTCGCCCTGCAGATGAGGGCGGGCGCCGACGACGACGCGGTGACGCCGGTGATGCTCAAGGACCCCGAGCGGTAGTTGACCGCCGTGGCGCCAATCCGTCGGGCGAGGAGCCTTATGCGGGAGAGACCGAGCAGGTTCAGGGCCGGCTCGGGGGGCTCCCCGAAGCGTTCTTGCAGTTCCTCGGTCAGATCTTCCAACTCCGCCAGGTCGTGGACGCCGGAGGCCCGGCGGTAGAGGTCGACCCGCTCGACCTCGTCGCGAACGTAGTCGACGGGCAGGTAGGCGTCCAGAGCAAGCTCCACGATCACCGGGGCCACCTCCTCCCGTTCGACCGGCTGACCCTTCGCCAGAGCCACCGCCTCTTCGAGGAGCCTAAGGTACATCTCGAAGCCGACAGAGGCGATGTGCCCGGACTGCTCCGAGCCGAGGAGGTTCCCGGCGCCCCGGATCTCCAGGTCGCGCATCGCTATCGCGAACCCGCTTCCAAGCTCCGTGAAGTCCATCAAGGCTTCAAGGCGCTTTTGGGCCTCGGGTGCGGCGCCGAGAGGAGCGAAGAGGTAAGCATAGGCCTGCTCGGTCGAGCGGCCGATCCTGCCGCGGAGCTGGTAGAGCTGCGCGAGGCCCATCGCATCGGCCCGGTCTACGACGAGGGTATTCGCTGTAGAGATGTCCAGCCCGCTCTCGACGATGGTCGTCGTCACTAGGACGTCGGCCTCCCCGTCGAGGAACCTGTGCATCACGTCCTCCAAAGCCCGCTCCGGCATCTGGCCGTGCGCCGCCACGAACCGCGCGTCGGGCACGATCGCTCGCAGCCTCTCCGAGACCTCGTCTATGCTCTCGACCCGGTTGTGGACAAAGAAGACCTGCCCCCCTCGCCGGACCTCTTTCTCGATCGCCCTCTTTACGAGGTCCTCGTCATAGGGCCCCACGTGCGTGAGGATGCTCCGCCTCCCGACCGGAGGAGTCTCGATCACGCTGATGTCTCGCAGGGCCGCCAGGCCCATCTGCATAGTGCGCGGTATCGGCGTCGCGGTGAGCGTGAAGACGTCCACGGAGGCCTTGAACTCCTTGAGGCGTTCTTTGTGCCGAACGCCGAAGCGCTGCTCCTCGTCCACGATCACGAGCCCCAGATCCTTCGGCCTGACCTCCGCACCCAAAAGCGCGTGCGTCCCTATGAGCACGTCCACCTCGCCCGAGGCGAAGTCCCTCAAAATACGCTTCCTCTCTGCGGCAGTCGAGAAGCGACTGAGGCTCTCGACCCTCACCGCGAACCACCCCAACCGCTCCCTGAAAGTCCTGAAATGCTGTTGGACGAGGATGGTCGTCGGCGCGAGTATCATTACCTGCTTTCCGGACAGGGCCGCTTTGAAGGCCGCCCGCACCGCCACCTCGGTCTTTCCGAAGCCCACGTCCCCGCACACCAGACGGTCCATCGGCCTGGGGCTCTGCATGTCCGTCTTGACGGCGGCGATCGCCGCCGCCTGGTCCGGGGTCTCCTGGTACGGGAAGCTCTCCTCGAGCTCCATCTCCCACTCGGAGTCTTCGGGAAAGGCGAACCCCTCGGAGGCCGCCCGCGCGGCCTGCACCCGCAGGAGCTCCCCGGCGAGGGCTTTAACCCTCCTGCGTACCCTGTCTGTGACCGCCGCCCACGAGGAGCCGCCGAGCCTGTCGAGGCGCGCGACCTCGCCGCCGACGTACTTGTGCAGAAGCTCCATCTGCTCGTAGGGCACAAAGAGCGTGTCCCCGTCCCGGTAGCTGACCTGCATGTAGTCCCGGGTCGCGCCAAGGACCTCCTTGGAGACCAACCCCTCGAAGCGCCCGATGCCCTGCCTCTGGTGCACTACTAGGTCCCCGCTTTTGAGGTCCGCGAAAGAGGAGACCGAAGGGGACATCGTCCTCGTACCCCGCACATGCTTGCGGCCGAAGAGAGTGTCCCGCCGGACTACCGCGATACCCCCGGCCGGGTAGGAGAACCCCTCCTCGACCTCCCCCGGCACCGCGTAGATGCCGGGCGCGAGCGAGGCGTCCACGATGCCGGCCTCCCTCACCTCGCGTCCGATCTCGCCGAACGCGTAGGCCGTGCGCTTGGCCTCGCCCACCGAAGAACAGGCCACGAAGACTCGCAAACTCTCGTCCACGAGCACCTCTAGTCTCCGGCCCGCTTCCCGGATCGTGTTCGCGTGCGTCACCACCGGCGGTGCCGAGACGGACTCCACGCCCTCTCCATCAGCAGTCGAGACGAAACGAAGGTCGGGCTCCGGAGGATCTTCGTAGAGCTCTCGGACAATCTCCTCGGCGTCCCCGAGGTCTTCCCCGGGCTCCTCCGCCCACGCTTCGATCCCTTGCGGCAAAAGGTCCCTAACCGGGACGGGGTTCAGGCCGAGGAGCAAACGGTCCAACCCCGGCACGCGCACGCCCCGGCGCGCCTCCTCCGGCAAGTCCTCTTCGCTGCCTGCGGCTAAAGCCGCAAGATCCCCCTCTCTGGCAGCATAGACCGCGACGCCTTCGAGCTCCCGCACGACCCTTTGGGTCGCCAGGGATACGGCCCTGATGCTCTCGACCTCGTCGCCCCACCACTCGACGCGCACCGGCGAGCGGCGGGTGCTCGGGAAGACGTCCACGATCCCACCGCGCACCGCGAACTCCCCGTGGCGGCTGATCCGGTCCACCCTTTCGTAGCCCAACTCCACCAGCCGCGAGAGGCAACCGTCCAGCGCGAACTCGGTCCCGCCCTCGAGGCGCATGGGCTCGTAGAACGGTGTCCTCTCCCTTATCGCAAGGGGACCCGCGACCACTATCCGGGCACTGGAGAGGGAGTTGAGAGCACGCTGGCGCTCCCCGACGCGTACCACCGGTGGGCCGAAGACATCGCCATAGAGAACACCACGCGAGGGGAGGTAAATAACGGGTTCGTCCGTGAAGCATTGGACATCTTTCGCGTAGCGTTCGGCGGCCTCCTCGCTTCCGGCAAGGAGCAGCACCTTACCCCCAGCGTTGGCTGCAAGATACGCCCTTATCCTCCGGGGCGCTCGCAAATTCTTCGTCATTTTATCGAGCACCGGCAGATTCTAACGCTCTTATCCCTCTTTTAGAGTGTGTCCGTACACCGTCGTGGCTGCCACGGAGATTCTGCGTCGCGACTCTGGGAGAATTAGCGGCACCCATACACGCGCAGGAGGTTCTTGAGATGTCGCTAATGGAGGAGTTGAACGATCGGGGAAATGGGACGCTGCCGGGCTTGATCGGGATCGAGATCTTGGAGACGACGGAGGGTCGGCTCAGGAGCCGGCTAGAACTCCGTGAGGAGCTGATGGCCCCCAACGGCTACCTGCACGCCGCCACGATCGTCGCACTCGCCGACACCTCTTGCGGCTACGGCTGCTTCGTCAACCTCCCCGACGACGCCTCAGGCTTCACCACCGTCGAGCTGAAGAGCAACTTCCTCGGCACCAAGCGCGAAGGCACGATCGAGTGCGAGGCCGAGCTCATCCACGGCGGTCGCGCGACGCAGGTGTGGGACGCAACCGTCGCCGACGAAGAGTCGGGCAAAAAGATCGCTCTCTTCCGCTGCACGCAGATGATCCTCTACCCCCACTAACCATCCCGATCATCGAAAGCCCTGAAGAGCGGAACGGGCGTAAAGCCCCACAGGGCCAGTACCCGACGCCAGCCTCCCGCCGGGAGCCTGCCAGGGCCCTCGACGCTCCTCAAGGCCCTCTTACACCTCGTCTTCTTCATGCTTCCCTCTCCTCCTCTTGCCCTTTTCCAAACGAGTCTCCGTAACCAGCGGGACGCTGGAGTGTATGGTCCCCATCCCGACGGACGTCCCGACTCCCACGGGCTCGTTCAGAAGCAGAACGCCCTCGCCGCTTCTTCCGCCCCGAAGAAATGTTCTGGACGGTCGCTTTCGCTAACCCTCACGCCGCCACGACCGGGCGGCACACCCTGCACGGCCTGAACCCCGCGGTCACCGCCTGTGCCACGCTGCGGAACGGGCGCCGGTTCTCCGGGCGGATCCTGCGTGCGTTGCGGCAGGTGGCGTGGCACACTGTCCCCGTCGTCGGCGTCCCAACGTAGGGAGCCCTGAGTAATTCTTCCGGCGAGACGCCTTCCTGCTCCAGGAGCCTTTCTTTCTCGCCCGTGCCGAAGGCGTAGCTGCCCGTTCGGCCGTCGTTCTTGACGACGCGGTGGCACGGCACCAAGAGCGGGACAGGATTGTTCGCCATGACGTTGCCGACGGCCCTGGAGGCATCGGGGGAACCGGCCTCGCGCGCGACCCAGGCGTACGGGCGCGCCTCACCATGGGGTATGCCTTTCACGATCTCCAAGACGCGCCGCTGGAAAGGGGTCGTCTCCGAAAGGTCCAGGGGCACGTCCGCTCGTTCCCCGGCTAAGGCCCCCTCGACGCGCCCGGCCAGCTCTTTCATCTCGCTTCCCGAGGCGTCGGAGAGGAACCTCCCGAAACATCCGCGATAGCTCCGCACGAACTCTTCCGGCGAGGAGGCGGGAGCCAGGTATCTCACGTCCTCCGGCCCCGCCGCCACGAAGACCCTTCCGAGCGGCGACCCTACGCTAAAGAACGAGTCGGTCGCGCTCTCTAGTATGCGCTCCACGAGCGGCGCAAAGTCCCGGCGCGAATCGATGCGCTCCCCTGCCGCCCGCAGCAGCCCGACCACGCGCTCTTCTGGTTCGTTCATCCTACGGATCACCATCCTTCGAATCATCGACGCCCATAAACTTCCTGAGACGTCCAACGCCACGATGCACCAGCGTCTTCGCCGTACCCTCCGGCCATCCCGTCACCGTCGAGATCTCGGCGTACGGCAGGTCCTGAAGATAACGGAGCGCCACCGCCATCTTCTGCCTCTCCGGCAACCGCCGGAGCGCCGCCAGCACGTCCATCCGATCCGCGACTCCCTCGTCCGCCCTCGTCTCCGGGGATAAGGCGGAGACGTTCCCGACCGTTACCTCGCGCCTCCGCCGGACCCGGTTGCGCACCACGTTCAGGGTGATGCGGTACAGCCAGGGACGCAGCGTCATACTCCGGATGCGCTTCTCCGGGTAGCGCCCCAGCGCCCGAAAGGCACGTTCGAAGGCGTCGTGCACTGCGTCTTCGGCAGCTGGGCCGTCGCGCAGCATGGCGAAGGCGTAACGGTACAGCCCGGCGTAGTGACGCTCGACTATCTCTCGGGACGCCCCTGGATCACCGTCCGCCAGACGCGCCGCGAGCGAGTCCCATCCGAGTTCCTTCTCCGAGTACCGCGCTTCCGTCTCCACACTACCTATAACAACTGGGGAAATCGAAAGGTTTCGCCCGAGGTTGGAATTTTCAGGGAACCTTCCCCTCGAATCTTCAAGCCTGAACGTTGAACCGGTTCATCGCGGCTTCGGGTCCGTACTCGATTACGGCCTCGACCGCATCGGCGGCGAGCGACACGGCCTCCTTGATCTTCGAGTCCATGCGGCTGAGCACGTAGTCGGTGACGGTCACTCCGACCGGCGGACGCCCGATGCCAATGCGCACCCGCACAAAGTCCGCCCCCAGGTGCTGAATGATAGAGCGCAGGCCGTTATGGCCGCCCGCTCCGCCGCCGGACTTGACCCGCACGGCGCCTGCCGGAAGGTCCAAGTCGTCGTGCACGACGACGAGCTGCTCAGATTTGTACCCGGCCAGCGCGGAGCCCGAGTTGTTCATATACGTCGTCGGCTTGAGGAGCGTCACGTTCTCGAGGCCGAAACCCACCAGGGCGGTCTCGGCCTTCTTCTTGGAACGCCAGGAGCCTCCGTGTCGCTTTGCGAGCTCGTCGGCGATGAGAAAACCAACGTTGTGGCGGGTGCGCTCGTAGGAGCGGCCCGGGTTGCCGAGGCCCACGACGACTTCGAAGCGCGACTTCGCGGCGCGACCGGTAGGTTCCTCGCTCGCCTGAGGATCGAAACGGCCGCCTAAGAGGCGCGAGAGCCTAAGGCTGGAGATTCTGTCCAGCGGGGCCCGTCTCCCTCTCTTCGACGGGGATCTCCTCGGTCCCCTCTTCGACCTCGGCCTCCTCGGCCTCCATCTCGTCGGACGGCTCCTCGACGATGCCGGCAGCCTCCATTTCCTCGTCGGAGATCTCCGTCGGCGACGTCACGGTTACGGCGACCTCCTCTTCTTCGGAGATGAGCGTAACGCCTTCGGGGAGCTCCACGTCGGCCAAGGTGAGGTTCTCGCCGATCCCAAGGTTCGAGACGTCGACCGTCACCTCCTGGGGGATGTCCCCTGGCAAGGACTCGACCTCGACCTCGTAAGCGACCTGGCCCAGGACGCCGCCCTCGATGACCCCGGGGGAATCGCCGACGACCGCCAGGGGCACCGTGACCACGATCCGCTCGCGCATGTTCACCGGCGCGAAGTCCACGTGCACGAGCTTGCCCGAGACCGGGTCGCGCTGCACGTCTACGACGCGGGCCGTAAGATCCTGGCCCCCGAGCTCCACGTCGTAGAGCGCGTTGTCGCCGACGTGCTGCAAGGTGTAGTCCACGACCTTTACGGGGACCGCGAGCACGGTGCTCTTCCCGTCCCCGTCGCCGTAGAGGACAGCCGGTAACATACCCTGACTCCTCAGGCGCCGGGCGTCGTTCTTGCCCCGGCCCACGCGTTCCCTCGCCTGCAAGCTTACGTTCTCTCTTGCCATGATCTAAACTCCTAAAATGATTCCTAGAAAAGCTGGTTCTCGCCCATGAAGACCTCGCTCACCGACTCGTCCGAGAAGACGTTCCGGATGGTGTTGGCCAGCAGTGGGGCGATCGTGAGCACGCGTATCTTATCGCGCGGCTTGTCCTTCTTCAAAGGCAGCGTATCGGTGACGATGACCTCCTTTATCGGGGACTCCTCGAGCCGCTCGTACGCCGGGCCCGCGAATACGGGATGCGTCGCCGCCGCGTAGACCTCCGTCGCCCCGAAATCGAGAATGCTCTCCGCGGCGCCCACGGTGGTCCCGCCTGTGCTTATTATGTCGTCTATAAGGATGGCCTGCCTGCCCTCCACGTCGCCGATGACGTGCGTGACCTCTGACTGCCCCGTCTGGCGGCGTAGCTTGTTCACGATGGCCCACGGCAACCCCAAATGATCCGCCAGGCGCTTGGCCACCTTCACCTCCCCGGTGTCTGGGGCGACGACCACCACGTCCTCGGCGTCCTTGAAGCCCTGTCCGGTGAAGTAGTCCACGAACGTGTGCATCGCGGTCAGGTGGTCTACCGGGAAGCTGAAGAAGCCTTCGATCTGGCCGACGTGCAGGTCCATCGTCATCACCCTGTTGGCCCCGGCGGTCAGGATCATGTTCGCCACCAGCCGCGCAGTTATCGGCTCGCGGGGCTTGGTTTTCCTGTCCTGCCGGGAGTAGGCGTACCAAGGGATGACCGCGACGATGCTTCCCGCCGACGCCCTCGTGGCCGCGTCCACCATGATCAGAAGCTCCATGAGGTTGTCGTTCACCGGCTCGCCAAGGGACTGGACGATGAACACGTCCGCGCCACGGATGCTCTGCCCGTAGCGGGCGTACATCTCCCCGCCCGGGAACTTCGTGATCTCGACCTCGCCCAGATCCACGTCCAAACGCTCGGCTATGCTCTCAGCAAGCTTCGGGTAGCCACTCCCGGAGAAGAGTAGTAGCTTGTTTTCCGCCGTCCGTTCTAAATGGCCGTTGCGCATCTCGCGATTTATCCCTCCGTCTCTTGACCCGCCGCCCTAGCCGTCTTGGCTCTTCTTCCTGTCCCCCGCTTCGCCCTCTTTCGCCTCGCCCTCGGGGGCGTCCCGGATCACGCGCGCCGGCATCCCGACGGCGAGCTTGCCCGGCGGGATGTCCTTGGTCACCACGCTCCCGGCCCCCACGTAAGCGTCCTCGCCGATAGTCACCGGCGCTATGAGGTTCGTGTTGATCCCGATGAAGACGCCGTCTCCTATGGTGGTACGGTGCTTGTTCTTCCCGTCGTAGTTCGCTGTGATCGCACCCGCCCCGAGGTTCGCCCCCTCTCCGATCTCCGCATCCCCGACGTAGGAGAGGTGCGGCACCTTGCTCTTCGCCCCCACCTTCGTGTTCTTTACCTCGCAATAGGCCCCGACCTTCGAAGCCTCTCCCAAGACCGTTCCCGGCCTCAAGTACGCGTACGGACCGACGCTTGTGCCGGGCCCGACCGTGGCGCCCCGCCCGACCGAGTGCTCGACGAGCGCCCCGTCGCCCACCACCGTGTCCGAAAGGTCCGTACTCGGACCGATCACGCAATCCGAGCCTATCTTCGTCTCCCCGCACAAGAACGTCCCCGGCAGGATAACCGTGTCGCGTCCGATCTCCACCGCAGCCTCTATGTGCGTGCTGACCGGGTCCCGGACCGTCACGCCCCTCCTCATATGCTCGTCGAGGATGCGCCGCCGGACGATCTCCTCAGCCTTAGCAAGGTGGGCCCGGTCGTTGACCAGGTTCGCCTCTTCTAGGTTCTCAACCCGGTGGATCACCGCCCGACTCTTCCTGCCGATGATCTCCAAAACATCCGTAAGGTAGAGCTCGCCCTGCGAATTCTCCGCGTCGACGAGCGCAAGCGCCTGCCGGATCTCCGAAAGCTTGAAGGCGTAGAGCCCCAGGTTGACGAGGTTGATTCGCTTCTCGGCCTCTGTAGCGTCTTGTTCCTCGACGATCCGGACGACGCCAGCGTCCTCTGTCACCCTTCCCAAGCCCGTCGCGGCCTCGAGCTCCGCCACCAAGACGGTTGCCCCCACCCCCGCTGAGCGGTGACGCTCGACGAGCCCGGCAAGCGTCTTGCCCGATACGAGCGGCCCGTCGCCGTTCACGACGAGGAGGACTCCCTCCTCGTCGTCAATGGCCTTCAAAGCCACGCGCACTGCATCCCCGGTCCCCCTCTGTTCCTCTTGCAAGACGGGGTCTATCTCTGACGGCAGGACGGCTTTCACCTCGTCGGCCTGGTGACCCACGACGACCAGGGTCCTCTCGGGTCCTACCGATTCCAGCGCGGAGATAACGTAGTTCACCATCGGCACGCCGCAGATCGTGTGTAGCACCTTGGCCCTATTGGACTTCATTCGGGTACCCTTACCGGCCGCGAGAACCGCGGCAAGGATAGGCGCACTTTCGCGCTGGAACATAGGCTTCTCCGTAACTCCCTCCGCTACGCCATCGACCTCGCGAGTCCCTGCCCGCACCCACGGGCTGGGGCGGCAGGATTCGAACCTGCGATCCCGGGACCAAAACCCGGTGCCTTGCCACTTGGCCACGCCCCAAACTGTGGAGGCCGTCATTCTGAGCGACGCTCGCCTTGTCGACGCGATTATACAAGAGCCTCTTTTGGCTATCAGCGTTTCAGCCCGTCAGCGATCAGCTTTCAGGTTGTTCGAGCGTCGTCCGTCAAAGTATCATCACCCCGTGGAACAGGGGCTCGCAGGCGGCGACGAAGGGCGCCCGTAACATTCGCTCCGCGGCATGAGCCTCCCCTTCGGAGTCGAAGATGCCGAAGACCGCCGTCCCGGTCCCGGTCATCGCGACCCCTATGGCGCCCGCGAGAAAAAGCTCCTCCTCCAGCGCCCGTACCTCGGGCATGAGGCCCTTCGTCACCGGCGCGAGGTCGTTGCCCAAACCCTTCGCGAGGGCCGCGAGGTCGCCCGTGCGCAGGGCCTTTGTGATCTGGGCGACGAAAGTGCTACCCGCCCTCGGCTGTTCGTCGTAGGCGCGGTAGATCTCCGCCGTCCCTACCCCGCCCACCGGCTTGGCCACGACCAAGTGGTGCGGCGGCGGCGCCGGAAGGGGGCTCAAGACCTCTCCCATCCCCTCGCCTACCGCCGTGCCACCTGAGACACAGAATGGGACGTCTGCCCCGACCCGCAGCCCGACCCCTCGCAGTTCCGCGTCGCTTAAGCCCAGTCCGAAGAGCTGATTCAGACCCACGAGCGCAGCGGCCGCATCCGCCGAACCGCCCCCGAGCCCAGCCCCCGTAGGGACCTCTTTACGGAGATGCAACCGTACCGGAAGCCTAAGGTCGAAGACCTCCCCGAGCAACTTCCACGCCTTGTAAACGGTGTTCTCCTCGGGTGACCCGATGTGAGCATCCTCCGGCTCGACGATGAACTCGAAGCCTTCCTCAATACTTTTGATCTCCACCTCGTCGGCCAGAGAGATGCTTTGCATGACGGTCGAGATCTCGTGGTACCCGTCGGTTCGTACCCCTCGCACCTCGAGGGCGTAGTTGACCTTCGCGAACGCCTTTAAGCGCACCTTCGTCAAACTACCCCCGAGAGGAGGCGCGAGACCGCCACAAAATCTTCGGGTCGTAGCTCCTCGGCCCGCGCCCCCGGCCCGTAACCCAGAGCACGCAGAGCATCCAGGGCCTCCTCGCGTAGCGCCCCCGGCAGGTTGTTGATGAGCCTCTTGCGGCGGCTCTTGAAAGAGGCGAGCACCAGTTCCTTCGTGCGGTCGTAGTCCTCCGGGAACTCTCGCCGCTTCATCGCCACGACCGCCGACCAAACGTTAGGCGGTGGGTCGAATACGTTTGACGAGACCCTGTGCTCCACGCGCACCTCCGCGAGGAGCTGCACGAGGATCGCGTAGGCGCCGTAGTCCTTTGTACTCCTCGTCGCGGCCATCCTCCGCGCCACCTCGATCTGCACCATGAAGCGAAGCTCCGAAAGGAAATCCGCCTCTTCCAACAGCTTCAGCACGAGGGGCGAGGCGACGTTGTAAGGGAGGTTTGCGATGAACTTATTCGGCCGCGGGTTGAGAGATGCGTAGTCGAAGGCCAGGGCGTCCCCCTCGCTAACAAGGACGTTTCGGTGTGGTTTCAGGGCCACGTGCAGGGCAGGGAGCACGTCCGGGTCGAGCTCTACGGCGTGAACGAGCTTTGCCCTCTCGGCGAGGACGGTGGTGAGGGCGCCGCGGCCAGGTCCCACCTCGAGGACGACATCGTTGTCGGTGACGCCTCGAGCAACAATGCGGGCAGTGTTCGGGTCTATTAGGAAGTGCTGGCCGAGGCGTTTTTTGGGGCGTTCCTTTTCGGGCCGGCACAATGCGTGAGGCTAGACTTTGAGCGGGAGGCCGAAGACGTTGCGGGCGTTGCGGCTGGTGAGGGTGCCGAACTCTCCCTCGTCCATACCGACGTGTTCGGCGACGAAGGAGGCCGTGTGGACCAGGTATTTGGGCTCGTTTTTCTCCCTGCGCACCGCTTGCGGGCTCAGGTAAGGGGCGTCGGTCTCGACGAGGACCCGCTCCGGGTCGAGCGTGCCCAAGATCTTCGCCGTCTGGCTGTTTTTGTAGGTGACGTTCCCGGCGAGCCCCACGTAGTAGCCGCGTTCAGTGGCCTCCCTCGCCTCACGCTCCCCGCCCTCGAAGCAGTGGAGGACGATCGGGACCCGGGCGCGGCTCAACACGGCCATCGTCTCGTCGAACGCCTCACGTGAGTGGATTATGAGGGGCAAACGCATATCGTTGGCAAGCGAGATCACGTCTTCGAAGAGCGCACGTTGGATCTCCTTCGACCAGTCCCCCCGGTAGTAGTCAAGCCCCACCTCTCCCAAGGCTACGATCCCCGGCGACTCCGAGAGCTCCGCCAACGCCTCCAGATCCGGCGCCGTGTAAGTACCTGCGTTGTGCGGGTGTATCCCCGCCGAGGAGTACACGGTCGGCAACGCCGCCGCCAGCTTCGCCCCTTCTTGCGAGTCCTCTAAGTCCGTCCCGATGTTCACCACGCCGAGCACTCCCGCCTCCGCCGCTCCTTCAATCGCCGTCTCCGG
>Ga0126307_10000797_pt1 | contig 20752 bp, 16 predicted proteins | sample Plot28_FD_89955 | JGI IMG/M metagenome (GOLD analysis project Ga0126307, IMG submission 89955) | Serpentine soil microbial communities from UC McLaughlin Reserve, CA, USA - Plot28 | ecosystem: Environmental > Terrestrial > Soil > Grasslands | place: USA: UC McLaughlin Reserve, Lake County... | reverse complement strand
TCGACCCAGTGGGGGTTCGGGAGGAACCGGCAGTCGATCACGAGGTCGGCGTCCCGCGGGGCGCCGTACTTGTAGCCGAACGACACCAGGCTGACTTGGAGGCCCTCCTCGGGGGGCGCGTCGGAGAACGCGTCCCGGATGCGGTCACGGAGCTCGTGCGGCGTGAGTCCCGACGTGTCGATGATCAGATCCGCCTCGCCGCGAAGGGCCTCCATCATCATCCGTTCCTTGCGGATGCCCTCGACCACACGGTCCGCGGGCGCCAGCGGGTGGCGGCGGCGCGTGGATTCGTAGCGGTTGACCAGATCGCCGTCGGACGCCTCGAGGAACAGGATCCGTGACGGGACGCTCAGCTCCGTGAGCTCCTGGAGCGCCTTCGACAGTTCGCCGAAGAACACCCCGCCGCGGACGTCGAGCACGATCGCCACCCGGCCCGGTCCGCCGGGGCGCGACCCGAGCTCGGCCATCTTCGGCAGCAGCGCGGGCGGTAGGTTGTCGACCACGAAGTAGCCGAGGTCCTCGAGGCACCGCGCCGCCTCCGAGCGGCCGGCGCCGGAGAGGCCTGTGATGATCGTGAACCCCTGGTTCGCGGGCCGGGGGGCGACGGCCGTTCGCTTGGCCGCCCGCTTCCGGCGATCGGAGAGCTTGCTCGGCTCGTCGGCCGACCCCTTGCTCGGCACGTCGCTCGGTTTCGGGGGGCCGCCGGTGCGCTCTGGCTGGGCGGTCACGCGCTGCGCCTCCCCCCGGCCGGCTCGCGGCCCGTGAGTTGATCGTGGATCGCTCGTGCCAGGTCCGGGCCGACCCCCGGCGTCGACGCGATCTCGTCCTCGCTCGCCCTCGAGATGCGGGCGACCGAGCCGAACCGCTTCAGCAGCGCCTTCTTCCGGGACGGACCCACCCCGGCCACATCGTCGAGCGGCGAGGCAAGCGCGCGCTTCCCACGCTTCTCGCGGTGGTACGTCACGGCGAACCGGTGAGCCTCGTCGCGCAGGTGCTGGAGCACGAACAGGGCCTCGGAGCCACGCGGGATGACGAGCGGGTCGGGCCGGTCGGGGAAGTAGACCTCCTCGAGCCGCTTCGCGAGCCCGATCGCCGGGATGTGGACGTCCGCGTCCGCGAGCGCCTTGGTCGCGCTCGAGAGCTGGCCGCGGCCGCCGTCGACCACGATCAGCGCCGGCGGGTAGGCGAAGCGGCGGCGTTCGCCGGGCTCTCGGTCCTTGGCGAGGCGTGCCAGCCTGCGGCGGAGCATCTCTTCCATACTTGCGAAATCGTCCTGTCCGGGCACACCCTTGATCTCGAAGCGCCGGTAATCGCTCCGCTTGGGAAGGCCGTCCTCGAAGACGACCATCGAGCCCACCGTGTCGGTCGGGCCGAGGTTCGAGATGTCGTAGCACTCGATCCGAAGCGGCGGCTGTTCGAGCTCGAGCCGCCGGCCCAGCTCCGCCAACGCGCGGGAGCGGGCGCCGAAGTCCGAGGCCCGCCGAAGCTTGTGCCGGCGGAACTGATCGGTCGCGTTCTGCGTCACGGTCTCCATCAGCTTGCGCTTGGTCCCTCGCTCGGGGACGGCGAACCTCACGGGCCCCTCGCGCCGGGATGAGAGCCACTCCCCGAGCACGTCGGCATCGGCCGGGAGCTCCGGGACCAGGATCCGGGGGGGCACGTCCTGCCGCTGCATGTAGAGCTCGCGAAGGAACGAACCCACGAGCCCGGGCCGGTCGAGATCCTCGACCCGGTCGACGACCCAGCCCTTGCGGCCCATCACGCGACCACGGCGGACGAAGAACACCTGGAACCCCGCCTCCAGGTCGTCCTCGGCGAGCCCGACGACGTCGATGTCCTCGGGCAGCGACAGCACCATCTCCTGGCTCTCGAGGGCGCGGCGCGCCGCCGTCAGCTGATCGCGGTGCTTCGCCGCGAGCTCATACTCCCGGCGGCGGGCTGCCTCCTCCATCTCGCGTTCGAGCCGCTCCATGATCGGGCGCTCGTGACCCGACAGGAACTCTCCGAGCGCCTCGACGTCGGCCCGATAAGACTCCTCGGTGACCCCCGTCTGCTCCGGGACGCACGGCCCGGAGCACCGGCCGATGTCGTAGTACAGGCACGGCCGGCGGGCCCGGGCGCGCTGGTCGAAGAAGGAGTTCGAGCACGTCCGGACCGGGAAGACGCGCGTGAGAGCGTCCAGGGTCTCGCGGATCGCATAGGCGTGCCCGAACGGCCCGAAGTACCGGACGTTCTTGCGCTTGGCGCCCCGCAGGACCTGGGCACGCGGCCAGCGCTCCCCCACCGTCAGCGCGAGGTAGGGATAGGACTTGTCATCTCGGTAGCGGACGTTGAACCGGGGCCGGTGCTCCTGGATCAGGTTGTACTCGAGCAGGAGGGCGTCGACCTCGGTGGAGGCCATGATCCATTCGATCGAGGCGGCGGCGGCCACCATCGCCTCGGTCCGGGGATGGAGGTCCCGCCCCCAGTAGTTGGCCAGCCGCTTGCGCAGGGACCTGGCCTTCCCGACGTAGACGACCCGCCCGTCGTGGTCTCGGAACAGGTACGCGCCCGGGCTGTCGGGGATCGACGAGGGATCGGGTCGCTGGAAGCTCACTCGACCCATCGTAGCGCGGCAACCTGCCGAACCCGGTTGGACGGCCTGCTGGACACCCGACGGTTGCTTAGGAGACGCTCACCGTTCCGTTCATCGTCGGGTGGACGTCACAATGGAAGTAGTACTCCCCCGCCTCGAGCGGGTCCACCTCGTAGTCGATCTCGCCCGGGCCGGTCAGCAGCTCGCCGCGGAACAGTGGGTTCGCGAGGTCGTCGGCGCTCGGGTAGATCGCGATGTTGTGCTGGGTCGCGTTGTCCTCGTTGACGAAGTGGATCGTGCTCGGTTGGTTCGCCGGTAGGTCGATCGTGGAGGCGTCGAACGCGATCCCCGAGGCGGTCACGGTCACGTTCGCGCTGCCGCCGCCACTCTGGTCACCGCCTCCGTCGCCACCTCCGTCGCCGCCTCCGCCGCCACCCTGATCACCACCTCCGCTGCCGCCTCCGTCGCCACCCTGGCCGCCGGCGCCACCGCCTCCCTCGGCGACCTCGATCGAGCCAATCATCGTCGTCGGGTGGACAACACAGTTGAACGCGTGGGTGCCCGCGTCCAGTGCCGGCACGTCGTAGCTCGCCTGGTCCGGGCCCGTGACGAGGTCGCCTGAGAAGACGGTTTCGCCCGTCGGCTCCTCGCCGGCGAAGATCTCGATGTTGTGCTGCGTGGCCTCGTCGCGGTTGTCGAACTCGATCGAGAAGGCTTCGCCGGCGGTGGCCTGGATGCAGTCGCCCTCGGTGAACGCGATGCCCTGCGCGACCACCGTGACGGAGCCGTCCAGGACGGGGGTGCATTCGGCGGTCGGGCCCGTCGGCCTGCCGATCGGGCCCGTCGGCGTCGGGCTGGGCTCGGCGAAGGGCACGTCCTCGAAGGTGCCGTATCCGCCGACGAGCAGGTCCGACTCCGTGGTTGCGTACCACGCGAGGTAGGTCACCGAGCCGTCCTCGTTCACGGTGATCGACGGGGACGACCCGTCCACCGTCGAGGTCCCCGAGTCGACCGCCTTCAGCGAACCGGGATCGCCGGTCGCGAACCTGACCCCCTCGTTGGCGTCCCACCAGGTCACGTCGACGGAGCCGTCGCCACCGAGCGCGATCCCGGTCGCCGCCCCGGGCCCCTCGGCGCTGCCCTCGGGGACCTCGGTAGCCGCGAACGTGTCGACCGACCCGTCGCCGGTGCGGGTGGCGATCGTCACCTGACCGTTCGCGGCGTCGTAGTACGACAGCGCGATCCCGCCGTCCATCGCGACCCCCGACAGCCCCTGGCCGCCGGTGGCCGAGACCTCGAAGCTGACGAACCCGTTCTCCCCGTCGTTCGACGCCACCTCGACGCCGGCCCCGCCCTTGGAATAGGCGACCGTCGGCTGGTCGCCCCCGATCACCGCGGTCCGGCACGTGTCGCACCCAGCTCCCTCGGCGATCGTGTCATCCGACCACGTGTCTCCGTTGAGAGTCGCGAGGTGCACCCTGGCCCCGGACGAGGTCGACGTATAGAAGGCGATCGCAGGGTTGCCGCCGGCGAGCGCGATCGACAGGCCGTAGCCGGCCGTCTTCGTGACCCGCGTGACGACCGCCTGCGTCGTGGTGGCGGGGTCGAGTGAGCCGGTCGCGTAGTACACGCCCGCGTCCGAACCCCAGACCACATGGTACGTGTCACCGTCTGCGACCATCGCGAGCCCGGTGACGTTGTCGGGGGTCAGGTCGGCGACCGATGCCTCGAACGCCGGGTTGAACGCGATCGGCACGTTGGGGATCTCCTGGTTCATCGCGATGGCTCCCCGCGTCCAGAACCCCTGTTCGCTCACCGTCGCGAGGAGGACACCCGGGATCGACGGTGAACCCACAGGACGGGTAACCGGCACCTCCCCCGGCTCGAGCTTCTCCTCGAACCCGAAGTACGCGACGACCGGCAGGCCGTCGGGGTTCGTCACGATCGATGGGTAGCGACCGGCGTCGTTCAACGAGTCGGCGACCTCCGGGAGGAACCGGACCCCGGACCCGAGGTTCACGGTCGCGGTCGGAGGCTCGGCGCAGGCAGCGGCCCCCAGGGCGAGCACGAAGGCCAGCGGCAGCAGTTTCCATCGAAGGGCCTGCGGCATGAGCGGGCGCAATCCTAGCAAGGTGACGGGCGCGGAGCGGAGCATCCGCCCGACGACGTCAGGCCTGTCGTGAGGCGTCCACCGGTTCGAGGGGGAGCGTGCCGAGCACCTCCGCGAGGAACCGCCCCGTGTGCGAGGTCGGGTGCGCCGCAACCGTCTCGGGGGTACCCGTCACGACGATCTCGCCGCCCGCGTCCCCGCCCTCGGGTCCGAGATCGACGATCCAGTCGGCCGTCTTCACGACGTCCAGGTTGTGCTCGATCACGATCACCGTGTTGCCCTGGGCGACCAGTCGCTGCAGCACGGATAGGAGCTTGCGGATGTCCTCGAAGTGCAGACCCGTCGTCGGTTCGTCGAGGATGTACAGGGTGCTCCCGGTCGCGCGCTTCTGGAGCTCGGACGACAGCTTGATCCGCTGGGCCTCCCCGCCCGAGAGCGTGGGCGCCGGCTGCCCGAGCTTCACGTAGCCGAGCCCCACGTCCGACAGCGTCTGGAGGTGGCGCTTGATGACCGGGATGTTCTGGAAGAACTCGAGCGCCTCGTCCACGCTCATCTCGAGCACGTCGGCGATCGACCGGTGCTTGTACCGAACCTCGAGCGTTTCCCGGTTGTACCGGTGGCCCTTGCACACCTCGCACGTGACGTACACGTCCGGCAGGAAGTGCATCTCGATCTTGATCTGGCCGTCACCCGCGCAGTTCTCGCAGCGCCCGCCTCGAACGTTGAACGAGAACCGGCCGGGCTGGTAGCCGCGGACGCGCGCCTCCGGCACCTGGCTGAACAACTTGCGGATGTGGTCGAACATCCCGGTGTACGTCGCCGGGTTCGAGCGCGGGGTGCGTCCGATCGGCGACTGGTCGATGTCGATCACCTTGTCGATCTGCTCCCAGCCCACCAGCCGCCGGTGCTTGCCCGGCAGCGCCCGGGAGCGGTACACCTTCTGCATCAGCGCTCGGAGCAGGACCTCCTGCACGAGCGTGGACTTGCCCGAGCCGCTCACCCCCGTCACGCAGATGAGGAGGCCGAGCGGGATCTCGAGGTCGATGTCCTTGAGGTTGTGCTCGCGAGCCCCGAGCACCCTCAGCCGCCGGCTCCCCGGCGCGCGCCGGACCTGCGGCGTTGGGATCACCCTGCGGCCCGACAGGAACGCGCCCGTCAGCGACGCGTCGCACTCCAGCAACCCCTTCAGGTCGCCCGTGTACACGATCTCGCCCCCGGCATTGCCCGCGCCGGGGCCGATGTCGACCACGTGGTCCGAGGCGGCGATCGTGGCCTCGTCGTGCTCCACCACCACGAGCGTGTTGCCGAGGTCTCGCAGCCGGACGAGCGTGTCGATCAGGCGTCGGTTGTCGCGCTGGTGCAGGCCGATCGAGGGCTCGTCCAGGATGTAGAGCACACCGACCAGCCCGCTGCCGATCTGCGTGGCCAGACGGATCCGCTGGGCCTCGCCCCCCGCGAGCGTCGCCGACGCCCTCGAGAGGGTCAGGTAGTCGAGCCCCACGTCGACGAGGAACTGCAGTCGCTCGCGGATCTCCTTCATCAGGCGCTCGGCGATCATCTGCTCGCGCTCGCTCAGCCGTGCCTCTCGCGTGAAGGACAGCGTGTCGCGGATGGACAGGCTCGTGAGCTCTGAGATGTTGAGGTCGCCGACGGTGACGGCCAGCGTCTCGGGTCGAAGCCGGGCGCCGCCGCACGCGCGGCACGGGATCTCGCGCATGAACTCCTCGAGCCGCTCACGCTGGCTCTCCGAGTCGGTCTCGACGTGCCGTCGCTCCACCACCGGCACCACGCCCTCGTACGTGGTCCAGTACGAGCGGGTCCGCCCGTACCGGTTCTTGTACTTCACGTGGATCTCCTCGTCCGAGCCGAACAGCACGACGTCGCGGACCTTCTTCGGCAGCTTCTTCCAGGGGGTGCTCGTCGAGAAGCCGTGGGAATCCGCGACGGCATCCAGGACCCGGTCCCAATACTCGATCCGGCCGCTCGACCACGGCGCGAGCGCCCCATCGGCGATCGACAGGTCGGGGTCGGGCACGACGAGCGCCGCGTCGACCTCGAGGCGAACGCCGAGGCCGTCGCAGGTCTGGCAGGCGCCGTACGGCGAGTTGAACGAGAAGTTCCGCGGTTGCAGCTCGTCGAACGAGAGCCCGTCGAACGTGCACGCGAGGGCCTGGCTGTAGGTCTGCACGTCCTCGCCGTCGTGGGTCTGCACGGCGATCGCGACGAGCCCCTCCGTGAGCTGCAGCGCCGACTCGACCGAGTCCGCCACCCGGCGCCGGATGTCCGGCTTGGCGACGAGCCGGTCGACGACCACCTCGATCGTGTGCTTGTAGTTGCGGGGCAGCCGGATCGGCTCGGCCAGCTCTCGAACCTGGCCGTCGATCCTGGCGCGGACGAACCCCTGACCGGCGAGGTCCTTCAGGAGCTTCTCGTACTCGCCCTTGCGCCCCCGGACCACCGGCGCGAGGACCTGGAACCTCGTCCCCTCGGGCAGCTGCATCACCTGGTCGACGATCTGCTCCGGCGTCTGCCGGCCGATCGGCCGGCCGCACTTTGGGCAGTGCGGGTGCCCGATCCGGGCGTACAGCACCCGGAGATAGTCGTAGATCTCGGTGATCGTCCCGACCGTGGACCGGGGGTTCCGGGAGGTCGACTTCTGATCGATCGAGATCGCCGGCGAGAGGCCCTCGATGAAATCGACGTCGGGCTTCTCCATCTGGCCGAGGAACTGCCTCGCATACGAGGACAGCGACTCGACGTAGCGGCGCTGGCCCTCCGCGTAGATCGTGTCGAACGCGAGGGAGCTCTTGCCCGAACCCGAGAGCCCGGTGAAGACGATCAGCGCGTTCCGCGGGAGCTCGAGGGTGATGTTGTTGAGGTTGTGCTCGCGAGCGCCGTGAATGACAAGCGTGTCGGTTCCCACGGAGGCATCGTACCGAAGGCGCCGACAAGGCTTCGGGCGGGCTCCCGGGCGAGGATATGGTGCGCGGGTGACCGAGCCCGGCCCCGCGCCCCGCGACCTCCCCCGGTCGCCTCCGGTCCCCTTCGCGGCGGCGTTCCGGTTCTGGGTGTGGCTGGGGTTCGTGAACTTCGGCGGCCCGACCGGCCAGATCTCGCTCATGCACACCGAGCTGGTCGAGCGACGCCGGTGGATCGACGAGGGGAGCTACCTTCACGCGCTGAACTTCGCGATGCTGCTCCCCGGCCCTGAGGCGCACCAGCTGGCGATCTACGTGGGGTGGCTCTTGAACGGCACGCCGGGGGCCCTCGCCGCGGGGGTGTTCTTCCTGCTCCCGGCGTTCGCGCTGATGGTCGCGCTCTCGTGGGTCTTCGCCGTCCACGGCGACGTCACCTGGATCGCCGGCGTCTTCGACGGCCTCGCGTGGGCGGTGGTCGGGATCGTCGCCGCGGCCCTGCTCAGGATCGCCGGCCGGGCGCTCGGGCATCCGATCCTGGTGATCCTCGCGATCGGCGCCTTCCTGGCCCTGTTCGTCTTCGGCGTGCCGTTCCCGGTCGTGGTGCTCGGGGCGGGGGCGGTCGGCCTGATCGCCGGGACATGGTTCCCGGGCTCGAAGCTGGGTGCTACGGACCTCCGCCAGGCCGAACGCGTACCGCCATCGTGGGGTCGGACGGCTCGTGTACTGGCGATCGGGCTCGCCGTCTGGCTGGTCCCGCTCGTCGCGGTCGCGCTGGCGGCGGGGTCGGGCAGCGTCCTCGCCCAGGAGGCCGTCTTCTTCACGATCGCGTCGTTGGTCACGTTCGGGGGGGCCTACGCCGTTCTCGCGTACGTGAACCAGGCGGCGGTGATCCGGTTCGGCTGGCTCAGCGCGTCCGAGATGGCGGTCGGCCTCAGCCTCGCCGAGACGACCCCGGGGCCCCTGATCATGGTGGTGGTGTTCGTCGGGTTCCTCGCCGCCTACCGCGAACCCGCATCGCTCGCCCCGGTGGCGGCAGGTGTCGTCGGCGCCCTCGTGGTCGCTTGGGCCACGTTCGTGCCGAGCTTCCTCTGGATCTTCCTGGGCGCACCGTCGGTCGAGCGACTCCGCGGCAACGAGCGGCTCTCGGGCGCGCTGACCGCGATCACGGCCTCCGTCGTCGGCGTGATCGCGAACCTCGCCGTCGTCTTCGCGACCAGCGTGCTCTTCGACGAGGTCGACGTCCGGACGCCGTTCGGCCACGAGGTCGCGGTCCCCGACTGGGGTTCGGCCGACCTGCTGGCGATAGCCGTCGCGCTCGGGTCGTTCGTCGCGATCCGCCGCTTCCGCGTCAATGTCGTGTGGGTGATCATGGCCGCGGGCCTGCTCGGTCTCATCGACACGCTGATGTCGTGACGGACTCGGACGGCGTTGCGACGTCGCCGGTGGGGTACGCTCGAACCGTGACCGATCGCGAGGCGCTCGAGGGCCTGACCGCAGCGGAGCTGCACGACCGCGCGACCCGGCTCGCGTGGCGACGGCTCGACGTCGCGTTCCTGTGGCACCTGCTCAGCGCGATCCCAGAGGCCCGGGCGGCCGTCGGCGACGAGGACCGGAGTGAGATCGACATCCTGCGCCCGCTCGCGCTGCTCAACGATCTCGTCGACGCCGACCGCGGAGAGCTCGCCGAGGGGCTGCGGCCGCTATACGTCGACTACCTCGTCGACCACGAGAAGCCCGACGACGTCGAGGCTCCCGACGGGTCAGGGAACGTCCCAGAGGACGGACCGGACGAGGGGCAGGAGGAGGATCCCGACGACCGACCGTGACCTCGGATCCTACCGATCCGAGTTCCCGGTCCTCGAGCGCAAGGCGTACCTGATCAGCGCGTCGCTCGGGCCGGTGTCGGATCGCTCGCGCCGGTACCTCGACAGCTACCTCGACGCCTGGGCTACGAAGGGCGCCCCCGACCACGTGTGGTTCGAGGACATCTTCCCGAGGATGCGAGCGTTGAAGGAGTCGTTCGGGCGTCTCGCCGGGTGCGACGCGGACGAGCTCGCGATCACCACGAACATCTCGATCGCGATGTCGACGTTCGCCTCCGGGCTCGACTTCGGCGAACGCACGAAGGTCGTGATGTCCGAGCTCGACTTCCCCACCGACGGACACGTCTGGCTCGCCCACGCCAGGCGCGGGGTCGAGATCGAATGGCTCCGCTCCCCCGACGGTCTGACGATCCCCCTCGAGGAGTACGACCGCGCGATCGACGAACGCACCGCCGTGGTCATGGTGAACCGCGTGCTCTACCGCTCGAGCGCGATCGTCGATGCGAAGGAGGTCTGCCGGATCGCGCGTGAGCGCGGAGCGCTGTCGTTCCTGGACGACTACCACGGGATCGGGATCGTCCCGCTCGACCTGCACGACGTGGGGTGCGATGCGTACGCGGCGGGGGTCCTGAAGTGGTTGTGCGGCGGGCCCGGCCTCGCGTTCCTGTACGTGCGGCGTGGGTTGATCCCATACCTCGAGCCGATGGTGACCGGGTGGTTCGGGACGGCCGACCCGTTCTCGTTCGATACCCAGCACCTCGAGTACCACCCGACCGCGCGGCGGTTCGAGCACGGCACGCCGCCCGCGCCCGTGTTCTTCATCGCCCAGGGCGGCCTCGACGTGATCGCGGAGGTCACGCCCGAACGGATCCGCGCGCGCCAGGGCGAGCTCGGCGACCATGTGATCGCCCGAGCCGACGCGATGGGGCTGGCCGTCAGGACCCCGCGTGACCGGAACGCGCGAGGCGGCGTCGTGAACGTCGGCGTCGGTCCCGAGGCCGCGAAGATCTGCCACGCGCTGCTCGAACGCGACGTGTGCACCGACTACCGAGGCGACGGGCTCCGGATCAGCCCGCACTTCTTCAACACGGAGGAGGACGTGGACCGCTGCTTCGAGGAGCTGCGCGGTCTGCTCTAAGGATCCGCGGGCGAACGAACCTCGACCGGCACGCGCTGCACCATGTTGTTCGAGAAGCCGTGCAGGTTCCACGGTTGCTCGAGCGGCTGGCTGTTCCCCGCCGCGTCGGTCGCTCGGCAGCACAGCTCGAACGCGCCGGGCTCGGCCGCGTCCCACCAGAAGGTCCAGGGCACCCACGCGTAGGGCGATACGGCCTCGCCGACGGCGGCCTCCGCCCAGGTGGCCCCGCCGTCCGAACTCACATCGACGCGCTCGATGGGGCCCCACCCCGACCAGGCGCGGCCCATCAGCATGTGCCGGCCGACGTCCACGATCCGGCTACGCGTCAGGAACTCCGGGAACCCGGGGGGGACCAGCAACGCCCGCGGGGCCATCCGCGTGACCGGCTCGCCCTCTTCGTCCGGCTCCTGACGGGCTCGGTACGCCTCCATCTGGAATCCGCGGAAGGGTTCCGGCACGGCCTCGATCGCCGTGAGCCACTTCACGCTCGTCATCCCGTACCAGCCGGGAACCACGAGCCGGAGCGGGGACCCGTGCTGCGGGGGAAGCGGCTCGCCGTTCATCGCATATGCGAGGATCACTTCGTCGCGCATCGCGTTCTCGAGCGACAGGCTCCGCTCGTAGTCCTGTTCGACGCCGCCCTGGATCCCGTGATCGGCGCCTCGGAAGACGAGCTCGACGGCATCGTCTTCGATCCCGGCCTCCTCGAGGATCGGCCGAAGCGGGGTACCGGTCCAGTCGGCGGTCCCAATCGCCTCAGTGATCCACGGCTGCGAGATCGGCCGAGGCGACAGGCGCGCCCTCCCGTTGCCCGCACACTCCATCGTGACCGGCATCGTCAGGCTTGGCCGCGACCGGAGGCCGGCCATCGAGAGCTCGAGCGGCTTCCGCACGAGGCCCCCGACCGAGAGCAACCAATCGGTTTCGTCCGTCTCAGGGACGTCGAAGTGGATCAGCAGGTAATGCATCCCCGCCGGTGTGACGTCGTATCGGAGGCCCTCGAGGTGCATGCCGTGGTTTCGCTGCGACAGCTGCAGCTCGTCCAGGGATACCTCGCTCGAGGTGGACACACCTTCGGGCAGGTCGCTCACGTCGGACTCCATTTCCCCACCTCCATCCATCAGTCGGGGCTTGGACCCCGACTCGGCTCGTAACCCTTTGTTGAGATGACCCGCCCGGCGCGAACCACGACTCGCAGGTCACCGAGCGCCTCGAGCCGGATGAGCGGGTCCGAACCGAGCACGACCAGGTCGGCCGGCCCGTCGACCACGAGCGGCCCCGGCGTCATGGCGGAGACGACCTCCTCGGGCGTCATCCGGACGGCCTCGTGCAGCAGGAGCGCCTCGCGGAGATGGATCCCGGCGGGGATCGACCCGTTGCCGAGATCGGTGCCGTAGACGACGGTGCCGCCGGCCGCCCGGAAGCGAGCGAGGTTGTCGCACGCCGTCCGCAGGTCGGGCGTCACGTCGCCGAACGAGAGGATGTCCAGGGTCGAGACGATCCGCATCGACCTCGCGGCCGACGCGAGCAGGAGGTGCGAGAGCCGCTCCGTCCACGGCGTGTGCGCGAACTCGTCCATGCCCGCCCCGATGGCCCGCTCCGCCTGGCCCGCCCCCTGGACGTGAGCGGTCACGGGGAGCTCGCGTTGGTGGGCCGCCTGGACGATCGAGGCGAGCTCGGCGTCCGAGGGCGTCGGGCCGGCCTCCGAGTTCAGGGAGACCTTGATCGCCGCCGCACCGCGATCGGCGAGCTCGGCGACCGCGGCGGCCGCGTCCTCGGAACCCGCCAGCTCCCGCCCGGCCCCCGGCGGAGCCCAGGACGACGCGATCGGGTACCCGCCGGGTGCGGTGAGCATCGGACCCGCCGCTCGGATCACCGGTCCGGTGAACGTCGGGAGCTCGGAGGCGTTCGCGAGCGCGAAGATCTCGTCCGGCGCCCACCCCAGATCACGGACCGCCGTCACGCCTCCGATCAGCACCGCCCCCGGATCCGCGAGACGGATGTGGACGTGCCGGTCGACGACACCCGGCATCAGGAACCCGTCGACCTCGAGGAAGTCGTCGGTCGGCGGCGAGGCCGCGCTCGGGCCCGCGTACGTGACCCGCCCGCCCTCGCAGACGACGGCCGCGTGTCGGACGACCGACCCGGCGCCGAACCAGGCGATCGGGACCTTGACCTTCAGCGACATCGGTGAGGGTCAGCCGCCGACGCCGGCGCCGCGCAGGGCCTTGAGCTCCTTGCGGAGATCGACGACCTCGTCGCGCAGGCGAGCCGCGTACTCGAACCGCAGGTCCTTCGCGGCCTCGTGCATCTCCTCCTCGAGCTGCTGGATCAGGCGCTCGAGCTCCTCGGTTGGCATCTCGGGGTGCTCGCGCTTGCGGCGGCGTTTCTCGGGCGTGGGAGCCCTCGTGTCGACCGCCATCGTGAGCAGGATGTCCGAGACCTTCTTGCGGATCGACTGCGGATCGATCCCGTTCTCGCGGTTGAACGCGATCTGGATCTTCCGACGTCGCTGCGTCTCGCCGATCGCCTGCTTCATCGAGTCGGTGACCTGGTCCGCGTACATGATCACCGTCCCGTCGACGTTGCGCGCGGCTCGTCCGATCGTCTGGATCAGCGAGGTGTCCGAACGGAGGAACCCCTCCTTGTCGGCGTCGAGGATCGCGACCAGGGAGACCTCGGGCAGGTCGAGGCCTTCGCGCAGGAGGTTGATCCCGACCAGCACGTCGAACTCGCCGAGGCGCAGGTCCCGGATGATCTCGATGCGCTGGATCGTGTCGACCTCCGAGTGCAGGTACCTGACCCGGATCCCCATCTCGAGCAGGTAGTCGGTGAGGTCCTCGGCCATCTTCTTCGTGAGCGTGGTGACGAGTACCCGCTGGCCCGCCTCGGCTCGCCTGCGGATCTCCTCGATCAGGTCGTCGACCTGGCCGCGGGTGGGGCGGACCTGCACCTCGGGGTCGACGAGACCCGTCGGGCGCACGATCTGCTCGGCGATGCGGCTGGAGGTGCGGAGCTCGTAGGGACCCGGCGTGGCAGACATGTACACGGTCCGGTTGACCTTCTTCACGAACTCCTCGAACCGGAGAGGTCGATTGTCCAGCGCGCTCGGCAGGCGGAAGCCGAACTCGACCAGGGTCTCCTTCCGCGTCTTGTCGCCCTCGTACATCCCGTGGATCTGGGGGACGGTGACGTGTGACTCGTCGATCACGCAGAGCCAGTCGTCGGGGAAGTAGTCCAGGAGCGTGTAGGGCGCCTCGCCCGGGGCGCGGCCGTCGATGTGGCGCGAGTAGTTCTCGATGCCGGAGCAGAACCCCACCTCCCGGAGCATCTCGAGGTCGTAGGTCGTGCGCATCCGCAGGCGCTCCGCCTCCAGGAGCTTGCTCTGGCTCTCGAGCAGCGCAAGCCGATCGTGGAGCTCCTCCTCGATCGAGACGACGGCCCGCTTCATCCGCTCGTCCGAGGCGACGTAGTGGGATGCCGGGAACACCGTGATCTCGCTGAGGTTGCCGAGCATCTCTCCGGTCAGCGGGTCGAACCGCGTGATCCGCTCGATCGTGTCGCCCCACCACTCGATCCGGATCGCGGTCTCCTCGTACGAGGGGTGGACCTCGAGCACGTCGCCCTGCACCCGGAACTTCCCGCGGGCCAGGTTCGCCTGGTTCCGGAGGTACTGGATGTCGACGAGGCGCTGCTTCGACCACTCCATGTCCGTGGCGACGCCCTTGTGGACCCGCAGGATCTGGCCCTCGTACTCCTCGGGGGAGCCCAGACCGTAGATGCACGAGACGCTGGCCACGATCAGGACGTCGCGACGTGTCAGGAGGGCGGCGGTCGCCGAGTGGCGCAGGCGCTCGATCTCGTCGTTGATCGAGGAGTCCTTCTCGATGTAGGTGTCGGTGGACGGGACGTAGGCCTCGGGCTGGTAGTAGTCGTAGTACGAGACGAAGTACTCGACCGCGTTCTCGGGGAAGGCCTCGCGGAACTCGTTCGCCAGCTGCGCAGCGAGCGACTTGTTGGGTGCGATCACGATCGTGGGCCGCTGGACGCGTTCGACCACGTTGGCGATCGTGAACGTCTTGCCCGTCCCGGTCGCGCCGAGCAGCGTGATGTGGGACTCGCCCGCCCGGATGCCCTCGACCAGGTGATCGATGGCGGTGGGCTGGTCACCGGTCGGAACGTGGTCGGCGTGGATCTTGAACGGGGGCACGGACCCAGTGTAGGCGTCGTCGCCGACGTGCCTACATCCGGCCGGCGTCGATGATGCTCTGGAGGAACCGCCGGGTCCGCTCCTCGCGCGGCGAGGAGAAGATCTCCTCCGGTGGGCCCTCCTCGAGGATCACGCCGGCGTCCAGGAAGCAGATCCGGTTGCCGATGTCGCGGGCGAATCCCATCTCGTGGGTGGCGATGACCATGGTCATGCCGCCGGCAGCGAGCTCGCGGATCACGTTCAAGACCTCGGCGACGAGCTCGGGGTCGAGTGCGCTGGTGACCTCGTCGAGCAGCATCACGTCGGGCCTCATCGCGAGCGCCCGCACGATCGCCACGCGCTGCTGCTGCCCGCCCGAGAGGCGGTCGGGATAGTCGTCCCGCTTGTCGGCGAGCCCGAACCGTTCGAGCAGCTCCGTCGCGAGCCCCTCGGCCTCGGTCCTCGACACGCCGAGCGCCTCGATCGGTCCGAGTGTCACGTTGCGGAGCACCGTCATGTGCGGGAAGAGATTGAACGCCTGGAAGACGATCCCGACGCGCTGCCGGATCCGGTTCACGTCCACCCCACGGGCGGTGATCTCCTCTCCCTCGATGAACACCCGGCCGGCGTTCACGGGTTCGAGCAGGTTGATGCAGCGGAGCAGCGTCGACTTGCCCGAGCCCGAGGCGCCGATCAGGCCGACGACCTCGTGCTCGTCGACCTCCAGGTCGAGGCCTTTGAGCACCTCGAGCCCGTCGAACGACTTGTGGAGGTCCTCGATCCGCAGCGCCGCGGCGGGCGCCACCTCACACCCCGCCCACGGCCTGGAGCCGACGCTGGTCCCGCGCGACGAGCCAGTCGACGAACCGAGCTTCGGGGATCGTGATCACGATGTAGACGAGCGCGAGCGCGACGTACGGCGTGAAGTCGAAGTTCGCGGCCGACAAGATCTGTGCTTCGCGGAGCGCCTCGGTGTACCCGAGCACCGCGATGAGGGCGGAATCCTTCTGGAGTCCGATGAAGTCGTTCAGGAGCGGCGGCAGCACGCGACGGACGGCCTGCGGCACCACGACGAACCGCATCGTCTTGCCGCGGCTGAGCCCGAGGGCTCGGGCCGAGGCGACCTGCGAGGGGTGGACCGACTGGATGCCCGCCCGGTAGACCTCGGCGACGTATGCCGAGTACACGAGGACGAGCGCCACGATCGCCCAGAAGAGGTCGGAGTGGGGCACGCCCTTGATCTGGAGCGCCGGCGCCCCGAACCCGAGCAGGAGGATCACCAGGATCGTCGGGACCGCGCGGAACAGGTCCGTGTAGGCGCCCGCCAGGATCCGCAGCGGCGTGAACACGGGACCACGCAGGCTGCGCATCACCGCGATGATCATCGCGAGGATCAGCACGAAGACCTCCGCCACCAAGAAAATGAAGACGTTCCGCGTGAACCGCCCCGTGATCTTCGCCAACGAGTCCCAGAAGACCGCCGGGTCGAAGAAGGCCTCCTTGATCTGGGGCCACCCGGACGAGTTGAGGATCGCGAAGGCGAGCAGCCCGAACACGACCACGGTGCTCACGACGGCGATCGTCACCCCGCGAGCGCCCTCGGCCTTCAGCGGGGCGAGGATCTTCGAGCCGCGGTCTCCGGACGGGGGCGTGTAGCTGCCACCGGGCAACGGTTGGTACTTCTCCGGCGACTCCCCGCCGATCACCGACCGGCTAGTCCAGGACGGGTGCGTTCGTCTTGTCGGCCAGCCACTGCTGCTCGATGTCGTCGAGGGCCCCGTCCGCCTTCATCTCGTCGAGCGCGAGGTTCACGCACTCGACGAGCGGGCTTCCGGTCTCGAACGCCATCGCGAAGTACTCGTCTGACTCGGCCCCGAACTGCCCGACGACGACGCCGTGCTTGATCTGCACGGCCGCCATGAAGAAGGCGGTCGGCAGATCGACGACGATGCCATCGATGTCGCCGTTCTGCAGGTCGGTCACCGCATGGGCGAGGTCGTCGTAGACGGCCGACTCCTGCGTGGGCTGGATCTGGTCAGTGATCACGTCGAGGCTCGTCGTCCCGATCGGCGCGCCGAGCTTCGCGTCCTTCAGGTCGGCGACCGTGGTGGCGTCGGCCACGGAGGTCCCCTCCGCGGATACGAGCGCCTGGTTCACGTTGTAGTAGGAATCGCTGAAGTCCACGGCGTCGTCACGCTCCGGCTTGTAAGAGATCTGCTGGAGCACGAAGTCGAAGTCCTTCGGGCCGGGCGCGAACGACTTGTTGAACGACACCGGCACGAACGCCACCTGGTCTGGGAACGTGAAGCCCATCCGTGTGGCGACCTCGGCGGCGATCGCGCCCTCGTAGCCCTCCCCCTTGGCCGGGTCGTTGAACTCGAACTCCGAACCGTCGGAGGTGCCGCCCTCCCACCAGGGCGGGAACGCCGGGTTGCCGGTGCCGATCGTCAGAGTGCCCGGGCTCTGGAAGGCATCGGCGTTCGCTGAGGCACAGTCGGCGGCCGTCGCCGGCGCGGTGGAGCCGGTGGCGCCTGTCTCGGTCGTCCCCGTGCCGCCGATCGTCGGGTTGTCCTCCGCGCACGCGACGAACAGCACGGAACCGACGACCAGGAAGGCGAACATCTTGCGCATCGAGCGAACCCCCTGCCGAAGTGAAGTGCGCGAGCCTAGCACACGCCTGTTCTGCCGGGTGACTGACGGGACGCGCGGTCTCACCTGCGCGGCTCCCACGAGAAGTAGCGCGTCGCCACGATCAGGCCGGCGAGCCCCCACGCCGCGACGATCCCCACGTCTCGCCATGAGAAGGCGAAGAGCGGCGGTCCGTAGAACGAACCCAGGAAGGCGTCCACCAGATGGCGAACCGGGAAGATATCGCTCAGGGTCTCGATCCACTGCGGGGCATCGGGGCCGACGGGGAAGAAGATGCCCGAGATGAACAACAGGGGCAGGATCGTCGCGTTCACGATCGGCGGCGCGGCATCCGCGTTCGGGATCGCCGGCGTCAGCGCGAGGCCGAGCGCCGCGAAGCTCGCGGAGCCGACGAGCACGACGATGATCGATCGGACCAGGCTCATCCCGGTCGGGAGATCCGCGTCGTAGAACAGCCATCCGAAGGCCGCGCAGATCACGACGAGCAGGATCGACATGATCATGACGTGGATCACCCGCGCCCCCAGGTAGGCGCTCCCCGGGAGCGGCGTGCCTCGCGTCCGTTTGAGGATCCCGGCATCGCGCTGGAAGGTCACGCCGATCGCCAGGTTCGTGTAGCAGGCGGTGATGACGGAGAACACCGCCATGCTCGCGACGTAGTACGTCGACTGGTTGAACTCGCGGCCACTCTCGAGGGTCACGGTCCCGCTCCCGAGCAGCGTGGCGAAGATCACCAGGAACATGAGGGGGAACACGAACGTGAAGAAGGCGGCGGCGGGGTTGCGCCAGAACGCCTTGTTCGTGTAGCGGATCTGCCGGGCCGTCAGTGTCAGCTCGCTCACGCGGTCACATCCTCGGAGGCCGTCAGCTCGAGATAGACGTCCTCCAGGGTCGGAGGCGTGACCTCGAGCGCGTCCAGGACGAAGCCCGACTCGAGCGCCCACGCGGTGAGATCGTGGACGAGCTTGGTCGTTTCCTCCTGATCGGCGCGGATCTCGTACGACCCGTCCGGCAGGCGGTGGGGAGCGCGTTCGGGTTCGGGAGCTCCGGGAGGCAGGCGGAAACGGATCCTCGTCTTCATCCGATCGCGTCCGGCCAGGCTCCCCGGTGGGCCCTCGGCGACGATCGTGCCGTGCGCGATGACCGCGACACGGTTCGCCAGGTTCTGCGCCTCGTCCATGTAGTGGGTCGTGAGGAACACCGTCTTGCCGATGTCCGAAAGGTTCCTGACGATCTCCCAGGCGTTCCGCCGAGCGCCCGGGTCGAAGCCCGTCGTCGGTTCGTCCAGGAACAGGAGCTCGGCGTCGCCCGCGAGGGCGATCGCGACATCGAGCCGACGCTGCTGCCCACCGGAGAGCTTGAGCACGCGCGTGTCGCGCTTCTCGGCGAGCCCGACGAGCTCGACGACCTCGTCGACGTCGCGGGGGGACGGGTAGTAGCTCGCGTACAGCGACACGGTCTCGCGGACGGTCAGGTACGGATCGACGCCGGTCGACTGCAGGACGATCCCGACCCGCTCGCGGAGGGCCCGCGCCCGCCCCGCCGGGTCGAGCCCGAGGACCGAGACATCGCCCGCCGTCCGTTGGCGATAGCCCTCGAGGATCTCGACGGTGGTGGTCTTGCCGGCGCCGTTCGGACCGAGGAGCGCGAACACCTCGCCGACATCGACGGTCAGGTCGATCCCGGCGACCGCCTCGAGGTCCCCGTAGGTCTTGCGAAGACCGGTGACCTCGATCGCTCGGTCGCTCATCGTCGCAGGCTACCCACTCACGAGGGCACGTAGCCCCGGGTCTTGTCGACGACGTTCAGGAGGGGGCGACCTGTGAGATAGCGCTCGAGGTTCCGGACGAACAGCTCGACCACGCCCTCGCGCCACCCGGCGGCGTCGCCGGCCATGTGGGGCGAGACGATCACGTTCGGCATCGCCCAGAGCGGGTCGTCCTCGGGCAGCGGCTCCTCCTCGAAGACGTCGAGCGCCGCGCCGGCGACGGCTCCGCTCTCGAGCGCCCGGACCAGCGCCGGCTGGTCGACCGTGCTTCCCCGGCCGACGTTCACGAACCTCGTCCACGGCTCCATCGCCTCGAACACCGTGTGGTCGAACAGGTGATGGGTCTCCTCCGTTGCGGGCAGCGCGTCGATCACGTAGTCCGCCGAACTCACGGCGTCGGTCAGCTGCTCGGTGCCGAAGATCTCGACCAGCACGTCGTCACCGGGGCGGGGGGTTCGAGCGACGCCACGGACGGACATCCGGAGCGAGGCACAGGCGCGAGCGATCGCACGTCCGATCGGTCCGATGCCGACGACGAGGACCCGCTTGCGCTCGAGCCGTTCGGTCTCGTTGTGTCGCCACTCGCGGCGCCCCTGTCGCTCGAGGATCCCGCCGAGACCCTTGGCGAACGCGAGCAGCAACCCGAGGACGTACTCGGCGATCGCGTCCTCGTAGACCCCGCGAGCGTTCGTGAGGACGACGTGGCTCGCCGCGAGCTCGGGGAAGAGCAGGTTGTCGACGCCCGCAGACGCCGACTGGATCCACTGCAGGTCGGCCGCGCTCCCCCACGCCCCCGCGAGCAGGGCGCTCTGCGGACGCCAGGCGAACAGCACGTCCCTGCCCTCGAGCGCGAGAGCGAGCGACGGGACGTCGTCGGCGAACGCGAGGTCGACGGTGTCGCCGATCGCCCCGACGCCGGGGGGTGGGTCCTCTGCGGTCGCACCCATGACCGCCACCCGGGCGCGGGCGCTCACAGCGGGCGCCGGCTCGAGAAACCGGTGTCGAGCGGATGCCAGTTTGCGACGGCATCCTCGCCCACCCGCCAGCAGAGGTAGACGCGGTCGCCGTCCCTCTCCGCCGGGAAGTCCACGAGCCCGGTCTCGGGGTCGCGCAGCACGATGTTCTCCGCGGCGAGGCGTTCGAGCTCGGTCCGAAGCGTCGTGCTCGCGTCCCAGTACTCCCGCCCCGCGTGGCTCCCGCCGCCGTCCGCGACGACCCGCTCCCTCACCACCTCGGCCTCCCGCAGGATCGCCTGTCGGGCCTCGCGGATCCTCGCCAGCCGCACCCGGAGGTCGGGCAGCATCGCGTTGGCCTCCTGGACCTCGTACGAACGCTCCTCGGACATCACGCCACCCCGAGCAGTGCCGGCAACTGGCCCATCGCGGTGATGCGCGGGCCCGGCGCGTCGGCGAAGCGCTCGCGCCGATCGATGAGCACCGGGTACATGCCGACCGCATGCGCGGGGTCGACGTCGAACTCCGGGTTGTCCCCCACGTAGACCGACCGCTCGGGGGTCACGCCGGCCCTGGTCATCGCGAGCCGGAAGATCCGCGGATCGGGTTTCTCGAACCCCTCGACGCCC
>Ga0126307_10000796_pt1 | contig 20795 bp, 20 predicted proteins | sample Plot28_FD_89955 | JGI IMG/M metagenome (GOLD analysis project Ga0126307, IMG submission 89955) | Serpentine soil microbial communities from UC McLaughlin Reserve, CA, USA - Plot28 | ecosystem: Environmental > Terrestrial > Soil > Grasslands | place: USA: UC McLaughlin Reserve, Lake County... | reverse complement strand
GCGGTGCGCCGGAGAGGAAGTACGCCGGGTCGCCCCCCACCCGCAGGCGCGCCACCTCCGCACCGGAGCCCACGGCCTTCTCGATGACCGGTGACACGGTCGCCTGGAACTCCGTCACGAGCAGCCCTGCGCCCGTCTCGTCCGTGCGCGGGAGCCCCGGCCGCGGCCGGTAGACGAGCGAGACCCGCACGCCGCCGACGAGGTCCGGCGCGGCGTACACGGCGTCGGGCGAGCGCAGCGCGCCGCCGAGCAGCACCAGCCACGGCGCCCGCCGCCGTGCCTCTTCCAGTGACACCCGCTCGCCGAGGTCGAGCTGCGGGAACGCCGGCGGCGCCGGCTCGTGGTGCTCGATCCGCACCGACGAGAAGCCGAGCCAGTCGAGCACCGCGGAGCGCGCGGGCGGGATCGCCGCGACGAGCGCGACCACCGCGAGCACCGCCGCGAGCGCGAACTGCCAGGCGGGACGCGAGGCGAACCGTGCCCGCCGCCGCGGCCGCGGCGCCGACTGGACGCGCGCCAGCACCGCCGACGCGAGGTCCGGCGTCTCGGGCCACTCGACCCGCAGGGCGCTCAGCTCCTCATGCATCCCGGTCCACCTCCGCGCGCAGCCGCTCCAGCGCCCGCGACAGCCGCGACTTCACCGTGCCCGGCCGCACGCCCAGCGCCGCCGCCGTCTCGGCCTCCGAGAGCTCGAGCAGGTAGCGGCAGGCGATCACCAGCCGGTCGCGCTCGTTGAGCCGGCCGAGGCCGGCAAGCAGGGCCGCCCGGCGCTCGCCCGCGAGGAGCGCCGCCTCGGGGGAGCGGGCCGGCTCCTCCTCGGGGCGCTCCTCGCCGGCGGCGCGCAGGACCAGCGCCGCCCGCCGCCCCGCCGAGCGCCGCCGGTTGCGGGCCTCGTTGGCGACGATGGCCAGCAGCCAGGGCCGCAGCGGCTCGCCGGCCCGAAAGCGCCCGAGCGCGCGATGCGCCTTCACGAAGCCGTCCTGGGCGGCCTCCTCGGCGTCCGCCGCGTTGCCGCAGATCACGTACGCGGTGCGAAAGGCGATCTCCTCGTGGTCGCGCACGAGCGTCGCGTAGGCGCCGGCGTCGCCGCCGCGTGCCCGCTCGACCAGCTCCTGCTCTGTCAGTGGCCGGCCCACCACTCGACCTGAACTACAGCGCGCGGCCATGATGGGTTCCATGGCCCTCCCGCCCGGACCGCGCGCCCCGGCCGCCTGGCAGACGGTCGAGTGGGTCGCGCGGCCGACGGATCTGCTGCGCCGGGCGCAGGCCCGCCACGGGGAGCCGTTCACGCTGCGGGTGCTGTGGGCCGACGCGCCGATGGTCCTCACGAGCGACCCGCACGACGTCCGGCGCCTGTTCGCCGCGTCGCCCGAGGTCCTGCGCGGCGGGCAGAGCTCGGCCATCCTCGAGCCCTTCGCGGGCCCGAGCTCGATCCTGGTGCTCGACGGCGAGCCGCACCTGCGGCAGCGCCGGCAGCTGCTGCCCGCCTTCCACGGCGAGGCCCTGCAGGGATGGCGGGAGACCATCGCGGAGCTCGCCCGCGCCGAGGTCGCCGGCTGGACGCCCGGCGCGCCGCTGCGGGCGCTGCCGCGCATGCAGGCGCTGACGCTGGAGGTGATCCTGCGGGTCGTCTTCGGCGGCAGCGACGCGCGGCTGCAGGCCGCCATCCGCAGCGCGCTCGACTTGGCGGGCTCGCTGCCCCGGCTGGTCGCGCTCTCGCTCGCGCCGCGGGGGTCGGCGCCGTGGGCGGCCTCCGCGCGCGCGGTCGCGCGCGTGGACGCGCTGCTCTACGAGCGCATCGACGCGCCGGCGCCCGCGGGCTCGATGCTTGCGGCCCTCGACACCGCCGAGCCCACGCGCGGCGAGCTGCGCGACGAGCTCGTCACGCTGCTCGCCGCGGGGCACGAGACGACGGCGACCGCGCTCGCGTGGGCGCTCGAGCGCCTGGCCCACCACCCGCACGTGCAGGAGCGGATGCGCGCGGGCGAGGACGCCTATCTCGACGCCGTCGTCAAGGAGGTGCTGCGCGTGCGGCCGGTGCTCTCGATCGCCGCGCGCAAGGTCGTCGCGCCGTTCGAGGTCGGCGGCTGGACGCTCTCGCCCGGCGTCCACGTCGCCGCCTGCCTCTATCTCGCCCACCGCCGCCCGGAGCTGTGGGACGACCCGACCGCGTTCCGCCCGGAGCGCTTCCTGGACGGGGCGCCGGAGCCGTTCGCCTGGCTGCCGTTCGGCGGCGGGGTGCGCCGCTGCGCGGGTGCGGCGTTCGCCGCGCTGGAGATGCGCGAGGTCCTGCGCGCCGTCGCCGAGCGATGGGCGCTGAGCGCGGCCGGCCGCGGCGAGCGCGTGCGCCGCCGCTCCGTCACGCTGTCGCCCGCGCGTGGCGGGTACGTGACACCCGAGGCGCTAGCGTCTCCGGCCGTCCGCGCATGCCGCTCTTCTGCCGCCACAACCGCCTGACCGCGAACTGCCCGATCTGCTCGCGCGAGCTCGAGGCAGAGCTGCGCGCCAAGGCGCCGCCGCGCACCCGCACGCCGTCCACGCGCAGCGCCTCGGGGGCCGGCCCCCGACGCCCGCGCGGGGGCGGGCGCACCACCGGCGTCGTCACCCGCCGCCTGCAGCGCGCCGCCGACGACGGCTACCGCAACCCGCTGGTCCCGGGCCTGCGGGCGACGGCCGACGCCGAGCGGCTCGCCGCGGCGCTGCTCGCGGCTGCCCGCCGGCTCGAGCCGCCGGGGCCCGCGCCGGAGGTCGCCGCCGAGCCCGACCTCGAGGAGGCGACCTGGCTCGCGTTCCTGCACGCAATCGGCGCCGAGGAGCGCCTGTCCTGGGGGTCGGGCGAGGCGCCCGCCTCGCACGCCCGGACGGCGGAGGCGTATCGCGCCTGGTCGCGGCGCGCCGGCGCGCAGGCGGCGGGGATCGCGGGCGAGCCCGCGTGGACGCCCCAGCGGCGCTTCTCGCGCGCGTTCGAGCGGCTGACCATCAGCGGCTTCACCCGCGCCCCGCGCTTCGAGTACCTCGTCACGCTCGGGGCCGCCGGCCGCTACGACATCGAGGCCGGCGAGCTTCATCTCGCCGCCGGGGAGGACGCGACCACCGACGCGGCGAAGCGCCTGCTCGTGTCCGGCGACAAGCTCCTGCTCGAGCGACGCGCGCGCGAGCTGGCCGAGGCCTGCGCCGTCCCGGTCGCTGCGCTCGACCGCGGGCTCGCGGTGTGGGGGACGCCGGGCGAGCCGGTCGACCTCGCGGACGAGATCCCCGCGCCGGTCGCCGCGGCGCTCGGCCTGCGATGAGCGTCGCCGCACCCGAGCGGCCGCGGCCGGCCGTCGCCGCGCCGGCGTCCGCGCGCACGTGGTGGTGGCTGATCGCCGGTTGCCTCGCGCTGGCCGCGCTCTCGCTGGTCGTGTGGGTCTCCGCGCCGACCTACGACCCATGGGCGTGGATCATCTGGGGCCGCGAGATCACGCAGTGGGACCTCGTGACGACGCAGGGCCCGTCGTGGAAGCCGCTGCCGGTGCTCTTCACGACGCTGTTCGCGCTCGCGGGCGACGACGCCGCGCCGCAGCTGTGGCTCCTCGTCGCACGCGCGGGAGGCCTGCTCGCGTTCGCGATGGCCTACCGCCTCGGCGCGCGGCTCGCAGGCCCGGTCGCCGGTGTGATCGCCGCGGTCGCGCTGGTCCTCTCCGACGAGTTCATCCGCAACTTCGCACGCGGCAACTCCGAGGGCCTGCTCGTCGCGCTCGTGCTGTGGGCGGTCGAGCGGCACCTCGACGGGCGGCGCGTGGACGCCTTCCTGCTCGGCTTCGTCGCCAGCCTGCTGCGGCCGGAGCTGTGGCCGTTCTGGGGCCTGTACGGGTTGTGGCTGCTCGCCGGCTCGCGCGACCGGCGCACGCTCGCGATCGTCGGCGGCTGTGCCATCGCGTGTCTCGCGCTGTGGTTCCTGCCTGAGCACTACGGCTCCGGTGACTTCCTGCGCGCGGCGGAGCGCGCGCGCGACCCGAATCCCGACTCGGCGGCGTTCGCCGACACGCCGTTCCTCGAGGTCTTCGACCGCTCGTACGCGATCCTCTCGCTGCCGGTCTACGTTGGAGCGGCGATCGCCGTCGCGTTCGGCGGACGGCTCCGGCTGGCGCTGGCGGGCGGGGCCGCCGTGCTGATGGTCGCCGTCGCGGCGATGACGCAGGCGGGATTCGCCGGCAACCTGCGCTACGTCGCGCTGCCCGCGGCCATCGTGTGCGTGCTCGCCGGCGCCGGCTGGGTCGACCTCTTCCGCTGGGTCCGGACGCGCTGGGCGGCCGCCGCGGCCGCCGCCGTCGCTGCGGCGCTGCTCGCGGCCAGCCTGCCGTTCGCGGTCGAGGACGCGCGCGCGCTCGACGCCGCCTGGGAGCGGGTCCTCGAGGAGTCCGACCTCTACGGGCCGAACCTCGAGGCCATGATCGCCAAGGCCGGCGGCGAGGACGCGGTGAAGGCGTGCGGCGGCATCGCCACCGGGCCGTTCGAGGTCCAGGCGCTCGCCTGGCACCTGCACCTGCACGGCAACCAGCTGAGCATCTTCCCGTTCCCGCCCGCCACGGCGGTCACGCGGCAGGGCTCGCCGCTGGCCGCGGACCCGCGCTTCGGGAAGATCACGGAGACGACGAAGTGGATCGTCGCAAGCTCCTGCCAGCGGCGCTGAACGCGCGCGCCGCGACGCCGGTCGGCCTCGCGGCGCTGATGGCGCTCGCGGTCGTGCTGCGGACCACCGAGCTCGGCATCGGCTTCTGGATCGACGAGGGGCTCTCCGTCGGCATCGCGGACCGGCCGCTCACCGACATCCCCGGCACCTTGCGGCTCGACGGCTCGCCGCCGCTGTTCTATGTGCTGCTGCACGTCTGGATGCGCGTCTTCGGCGACTCCGAGCCGGCCGTCCGCGCGTTCTCGCTCGCCTGCACGGTCATCGCGGTGCCGGTGGCCTTCTGGGCCGGCCGGGCGGTGTTCGGGAGGCTCGCGGGCTGGACGGCCGCGGTGCTCGCGACCACGAACCCGTTCCTGACGCAGTACGGCCAGGAGGGGCGGATGTACGCGCTCGTCGTGCTCGTCGGCTTCGTGGCCTGCGCGGCGTTCGCCCGCGCCTACGTGATCGAGCCCCCGGGACGGGAGCGCCGGCGCTGGGCGATCGGGTTCGCGGCGGCGCTCGCCGCGCTGCTCTACACGCACAACTGGACGCTCTTCTTCGCCGCGGCGTGCGCGGGGACGTGGCTGGTGCTCTGGCGGCTCGCGCCGCTCCGCGAGCGCGGCGCCTTCGCGCGCGACGGGCTGGTCGGCTTCGGCGGCGCGGCGCTGCTCTACGTCCCGTGGCTGCCGATCATGATCGACCAGACGCTGCACACCGGCGCGCCATGGTCGGACACGCCGTCGCTCGGCGACCTGCTCGCCTTCCCGGCGCGCGTGCTCGGCGCCGCCGGCCACGTCGCGCTGCTGCTGGCCGCGGGCGCGGGCATCGGCGCGCTGGTGCTGCACCGCCGCGGCAGCGTCCGCACCCGCGCGGCGCTCGTGATGGCGGCGCTGGCGGTGGCGACCGTCTTCTTCGCGTGGCTCGCCTCGCAGCTCTCGCCGGCGTGGGCCGCGCGCTACCTGGCCGCCGGCCTGGCGCCGCTGCTCATGCTCGCCGCGGGCGGCCTGGCGAACGCCGGCCGGCTCGGGCTGGCCGGCGTGGCGCTCGTGGCCATCCTCGGGATCGGGACCACGCCGCCGAGCCAGAAGAGCAACGTGCGCGACGTCGCCGAGGCGATCGCCCCGGCGCTGCGCCCGGGCGACCTCGTGGTCAGCACCCAGCCCGAGCAGATCCCGGTGCTGAACCGCTACCTGCCCGCCGGCCTGCGCTACGCCACGCTGACGGGCCCGGTGGAGGACACCGGGGTGACCGACTGGCGCGACGGCGTCGAGCGCCTGGAGGCGTCCTCGCCTCGGCGCCACCTCGCGCCGCTGCTCGACCGCCTGCCGCCGGGGCGCCGCCTCGTGCTGGTCCAGCCGGTGATCTACGGCCTCGGGCGCTGGGACGAGCCGTGGACCGAACTCGTGCGGATGCGCTCGGAGGCCTGGGCGCAGTACCTGTCCAACGACGCGCGCTTCGCCCCGGTCGAGGCCGAGCCGGTCGATCCGCCACCGCCGGCGCACCCGCTCCAGGCCACGGTGTACGTCAAGCGCGGCTGACCGCGGGCTGCGGCGCGCCCTCGGGCAGCGCCAGCACGAAGCACGCGCCCTGGTCGGCGCGCTCCAGCCGCAGTTCCCCGCCCATGCGCTCGGCGAGCTCGCGCCCGATCGCCAGTCCGAGGCCGAAGCCGCCCGCCGAGCGGGCGGCGCGGCCGCGGTGGAAGCGCTCGAAGATCCGCTCGCGCTCCTCGGGCGGGATGCCCGGGCCGCGGTCGGCGACCTCGATCAGCGCCTGCCCGTCGGCGCCGCCGGAGCGTACGCGGATCTGCTCGCCGTCGGGCCCGTAGCGCAGCGCGTTGTCGATCAGGATGCGCACGACCCGGGCGACGGCGTCGGGATCGCCCTGCCCCCAGCAGCCGCTGTCGCCGTGCTCGATCTCGAGCTCCACGCCGCGCTCGCGCGCCTGCACCTCGAACTCGGCGGCGACGGCGCGCGCCAGCTCGCCGAGCTCCACCGGCTCCGAGCGCAGCTGCACCGCCGCGTCGAGCCGCGAGAGGTCGAGCAGCTCGCTCGCCAGCGTCGAGAGCCGCCGGAGCTCGCTGCGCGCGCTCTCGACCTGGCGCTGGGCGTCCTCGATGTCGACGCCGCCGTTGGCCAGGTCCTCCTCGAGCAGCTCCATCGTGCCCTGGAGCATCGTCAGCGGCGTGCGCAGCTCGTGCGACGCGGTGGCCACGAACGAGCGCCGCGCCGCCTCCTGGCGGCGCAGCTCCTCCTGCATGCGGGCCAGCGTGCGGGCGAGGTCGCCGACCTCGTCGCGGCCGTCGTCGCGCGGCGCCGGTGCGTCCGGGCCGTCGGCCGTGATCCGCAGGGCCGCGCCGCGCAGGCGCCCGAGCCGGCGCGTGAGCCCGTTCGAGAGCGCGATCCCGAGCAGGACGGCCAGCGCGAGGCCCACGCCCGCCGCGACGAGCAGCGCGTTGCGGACCTGCTCGACGGCGATCGTCACCTCGGCGAGGCGGCGCTCGGCCACGAGCGCGCCCCGCACCCGCCCCTCGACGAACAACGGCACGGCGACGGTCACGTCGTCGCCGTCCTCGAGCCGGACCGTCTGCGCGATGCGCATCGCCCGCAGCGCGGCCAGCGACGCCTCGCGGCTCGGCGGCGACGTGTCGGTGTCGGTCAGGAAGCCCGAGGTGACGTCCTGGGCCTCGAACGGCGGGATCGGCCGCGTCATCGCCTCGTTGGACACCAGGACACGGGCGTCGGTCCGCTCGCGCAGGTCGCCGGCCGCCGTGGAGAGCTGGAACGTATCGGTGCGGCCGAGCGGGTCCTCGAACTCGCCGGCCGAGGTGACGACGGCGCTCTGGAGGTTGTTGACGCTGCGGTCGCGCAGGCGCTCGCGCAGCGGCCCGAGGACGACGGCGATGGCCACGCCGAGGGTGAGCGCGCTCGTCAGGACGAAGGCCAGCAGCAGCCGGCCCCGCAGGCCTCGCGGCACGAAACGGCTCATGGCTCGCGGAAGCGGTAGCCGCGGCCCGGCACGGTGAGGATCAGCGCCGGCTCCTCCGGCCGCGCCTCGAGCTTCTCGCGCAGGTGGCGGATGTGGACGTCGATGGCCCGCGGGTCGCGGTAGGCGCTGTCGCCCCAGATGGCCCGCAGGAGCTCCTGGCGGTTGAAGGCGTGCCCGGGCCGCGACATGAGCTGGGCCAGCAGCTCGAACTCGCTGAACGTGACCTTCACGAGCCGGCCCTCGACCGTCACGCGGCGGAGGTGGCGATCGAGCGCGACCGGCCCCACCTGCAGGCTGCCCTCGACCACGCGGCCGTGGGCGCGGCGCAGGACGGCGCGGATGCGCGAGCGCAGCTCGGCCAGGCCGAACGGCTTCGTGACGTAGTCGTCGGCGCCGGCCTCGAGGCCCTGCACCGCGTCGGCCTCCGAGTCCAGGGCGGTGAGCATGATGATCGGCACCACGTCGCGGCGGCCGCGCAGCATGCGCGCCACGTCGTGCCCGGTGGGCCCGGCGCCGAGCGCCACGTCCAGCAGCACGATGTCGAACGGGCGCTGCTCGGCGGCGCTCAGGGCGGCGTGCCCGTCGGCCACCGCGATCACGCGATGGCCCTCGCGCTCGAAGGACCGGGTGAGCATGTCCCGCAGCGGCTGGTCGTCGTCGACCAGCAGGATGTCCAGCGTCGAGGACGTCTGCATTAAGGCGTGTTAGCGGCCATTAGGAGCTCGGGGATGTGCCCCGCGCGGAGGGTAATCGTGGCAGGCATGTCCACCGTTGAATTCGACCCGCCGCGCTTCTCGAGGCCGGACCGCGAGCGCGAGCGCCCGGTCGCCGTCCTCGGTGGAGGGCCGGCGGGATTGACCGCCGGCTACCTGCTCGCCAAGCAGGGCAAGCCCGTCATCGTGTTCGAGGCCGAGGACCAGGTCGGAGGCCTCGCCAAGACCGAGGTCCGCGACGGCTACCGCTTCGACCTCGGCGGCCATCGCTTCTTCACCAAGTCCCAGGAGGTCGACGACCTCTGGCACGAGGTCATGAACGAGGAGTTCCTCAAGCGGCCGCGCATGTCGCGCATCTACTGGAACGGCAAGTTCCTCGCCTATCCGCTCGAGGGCATGGACGTGATCAAGAAGCTCGGCCCGATCGAGCTCGTGCGCTCCGGCCTGTCCTACGTGTGGGCCAAGCTCAAGCCCAAGGGCGCCGAGGAGAACGTCGAGCAGTGGGTGTCCAACCGCTTCGGCAAGCGGCTCTACCGCCACTTCTTCAAGACCTACACCGAGAAGGTCTGGGGCGTCCCGACGACGGAGCTGCGCGCCGAGTGGGCCGCCCAGCGGATCAAGGGCTTGTCCTTCACGTCCGCCGCCAAGGCCGCCTTCTTCGGCAACAAGGACAACAAGATCAAGTCGCTGATCAACGAGTTCCACTACCCGCGCTTCGGCCCCGGGCAGATGTGGGAGACGATGGCCGACGAGATCATCGCCAACGGCGGCGAGGTCCGGCTCAACGCCCCGGTCTCGAAGCTCGAGGTGCGTGACGGCCGCGTGGTCGCGCTCGACGCCGGCGGCGAGCGCATCGAGCCCTCGCAGGTCATCTCCTCGCTGCCGCTGCGCGCGACGGTCGGCCTCTCGGGCGCGGCCGCGTCCGGCGCCGTCCAGGCCGCGGCCCAAGGCCTGCGCTACCGCGACTTCCTCACCGTCGCCCTCGTGATCGACGGCGAGGACCTGTTCCCGGACAACTGGATCTACATCCACGAGCCGGACGTGCGCGTCGGGCGGATCCAGAACTACCGCTCGTGGAGCCCGTGGATGGTGCCCGACGAGTCCAAGGCCTGCGTCGGCCTCGAGTACTTCTGCTTCAAGGGCGACGAGCTGTGGAACATGAGCGACGACGCGCTGGTCGAGCTGGCCAAGCGCGAGCTCGCCCAGCTCGGCCTTGCCCGGCCGGAGGCGGTTGAGCGGGGCTTCGTGACGCGCGTGCCGCTCGCCTACCCGATGTACGACGCCGAGTACGGCGAGCGGGTCGACGCCATCCGCGGCTGGCTCGAGGGCATCGACAACCTCCAGCAGGTTGGTCGCAACGGCCTGCACCGCTACAACAACTCCGACCACTCGATGCTCACCGCGATCAGGGCGGTGGACAACATCGTCAATCGCTCCGCGCACGACCTCTGGGCCGTCAACGCCGAGTCGGTCTACCACGAGGAGCACCAGGAGCCCGAGCAGCCGTACAGGCGCACGCCGGCCACCGCGTACGAACGCGAACCGCTCGTCGCCGCCGAGGGGTAGGTTCCTCCCCCAGATTGGACGCATGTTTGATGGTCTGGTCCTCGGACCAATGGCACTCTGATGAGCGTCTGGAGGGCATACGGATTCCGGCCAGGGCAAGGAGGCTCCGGCTCACTCAAGGATGAGGACGCGAAGGATTCGCATGGGACGGCCGCCGAGCGGGAAGCTCGCGGCCGTTTCTCGTTAAGCGCGGCGCGGGTACTCGCGCCCCATGGGGGAGAACGAGCAGGGCGAGCAGGAGCAGGAGCAGGGCACCGAGGAGCAGGACGGCGGTGCCGCCCGCGCGCGCGAGGAAGAGAAGGAGACCGAGAAGGCCAAGGAGGAGATCTCGGAGCTCGAGGAGGGCGACCCGCCCGAGGACCTCGAGGACTGGCCCTCCGGCAAGGCCAAGTACATCACCTACGGCGGGCCGGAGGGTACCGCCGGCTACGACGAGGGGCCGACCAAGAAGCTGGGCCCGTCGTCGCTCGAGCACCACGAGGACGGCTCGGTGACCATCGAGGGCGAGAAGGTCGACGACCCCGAGGAGTACAAGGGCGACCCGATCCCCGGCGGCCCGACCGACCCTGACGCGCCCGACGATCCGGCCGGGCTGACCAAGGACGAGAGCGACGGCGACGACGACGGTCTGCGCGACGAGGGCGAGCGCGACGACGAGGCCGAGAGCGGCGCCGACACCGGCGGCGACGACCGCGACGACGAGGACCGCTAGCGCGCCGGCAGCCGGCGGCGGCGCCGGTCCTGCGCGACGTTGCCCGCCGCGTCGGCCGCCTGGACCGTCACCTTGAGCTGCACGCGCCGGCCGCGGCGCGCGCGCCGCACGCGGCGCGCCTCGGCCCGGCTGAGCGCCGGCCGCAGCCGCACCGTCTCGCCGCCGGCGGCGTCGACGTGCCTGGCGCTGAGCTTGGCCAGCCCGGGCAGCCGGGCGCGGACGCGGATCTCGCACGGCTCGTCGCAGCCGACCGCCACCGACATCCGCCGGCGGGCGCCGAGCCTGCGGGCGCCGTGGAGGCGTACGTCGAGACCGGGCGCGGCGGCGTCCTGCGCCGGGGGCGCTCCGGTCGACGTGCACGTGGTGGCCGCGCCGTCCTGGAGCCGGTAGACGGGCCCGGTCAGCGACGCCACGTAGATCCGCCCGCAGGCGTCCTCGCCGAACGAGCTCAGGCCGTCGACGGACAGGCCGGTGCTCTGGGCCCCGGACGCGTCGCCGAGGGCGACCGACTGGATCGCCGGACGGCAGAAGTCGCCGAATAGGTAGCGCCCGGCGAGCGTGGGCAGGCGGGGGTCGCGGACGACGTAGCCGCCCGTGATCGAGCAGTAGCCGTCCGCGGCGTGCCGCCGCTCCAGGAACGGCGGCAGCGCCCCCGGGGCCGTGCATGGCTGCGCGGTGTCGGCGTTCGTCCGCGTCCCCTCGAAGCAGGGCCAGCCCCAGTTCGCGGCTCTGCCGCGTTCCGGCGCGGGCGCCACGTCGACCTCCTCGCGGGCGCCCTGGCCGACGTCGCCGATCACCAGGTCGCCGGTCAGCCGGTCGAAGGAGAACCGCCACGGGTTGCGGACGCCGTAGGCCCACACGCGCGAGCCGGGGAAGGGGTTGTCGGCCGGGATCGCGCCGTCGAGCGTGACGCGCAGGATCTTGCCGAGCTCGGACCGGAGGTCCTGCGCGTTCTGGAAGGGATCGTTGCCGCCGCCCCCGTCGCCCGTACCGATCCACAGCATCCCGTCCGGGCCGACCCGGAGCTGCCCGCCGTTGTGGTTCGCATACGTCGGATGCGGGATGCGGACCAGCGTCCGGCGCACCGTGGGGTCGGCGACGTCCGGCTGCGCCGAGCGGCGGTACTCGCGCACCTCGATGTGCCCGTCGGGCTCGGCGGTGAGATAGACGAAGAAGCGGCCGCTCGCCGCGTAGTCGGGCGCGAAGGCCATCGAGAGCAGGCCCTGCTCGCTGCCCGCCGACCGCGTGTCCGCCGCCAGGTCGAGGAACGGCTGCGGCCGCTCGGCGCCGTCGCGCAGGATCCGGATGCGGCCGGCGCGCTCGACGACGAACACGCGGGTGTCGTCGCCCGGCGGCCCGGTGACGTACGTCGGTGACTCGAAGGTGCCCAGCGGCACGAGCGCGGGCGCGGCGCCGGCCGGGGCCGCCGCGAGCAGCGCCCCGACCACCGCGAGGAGCAGCGCGGCGCGCACGCTCACCCGTCCGCCACCGGCAGGCCCTCGGCGCCCCAGCGCTCGATGCCGCCCGCCATGGAGTACGCCTCGAACCCCGCGCCGCGGAACGCCTGGGCCGCCATCGTCGAGCGCGAGCCGACGGCGCAGTAGAAGACCACGGCGCGGTCGCGGTCGATCGTCTGCGCCTCGGCCGCGAGCCGGTCGAGCGCGAGGTGCCGCGCGCCGTCGAGGTGCCCGGCGTCCCACTCGTACTGCTCGCGGACATCGATCAGCTGCACGGCGCCCGCGCGGTGCAGCTCGGCCACGCGCTGCGGCTCGACGTCGACCTGCTCGCCCGGCGCTCCCACGGCGTGCCAAGGTAGCGGCTGGTGGCCGAGACATGGAGCAGCTGGGCCCGGACGCACACCTGCACGCCGGCGGAGCGGGTGGCGCCGGCCACGCGCGCCGCGGCCGCCGCCGCGGTCGCGCGGGCGGCCGCGGCGGGGCGTACGGTGCGCGTCGCCGGCGCGGGCCACTCGTTCACCGGGGCGGTCCTGACCGGCGGCACGCTGCTCTCGCTCGAGCGGCTCGACCGCGTGCTCGACGCCGACGCCGCCGCGGGCCTGGTCCGCGTCGAGGCGGGGATCACGCTGCGGCGGCTGAGCGAGCAGCTGCTGGCGCGCGGCCTCGCGCTGCCCAACCTCGGCGACGTCGACGTGCAGTCGCTCGCCGGTGCGATCGCCACGGCGACGCACGGCACGGGCGCCGCGCTGCCGAACCTCTCCGCGCAGGTCGAAGGCGTCGAGCTCGTGCTCGGCGACGGCTCCGAACGCGCGCTCGGCCCGGACGACGGCGACCTACTGCGCGCGGCGCGCGTCGGCCTCGGCTCGCTCGGCGCGGTGGTGGCCGTCAAGCTGCGCTGCGTGCCGGCCTTCCGCCTGCGCGGCCTCGACCGGCCCGAGCCGCTCGAGGACGTGCTCGACGGACTCGAGCAACGGGCCGTGGCGCTCGAGCACTTCGAGTTCTGGACGTTCCCGCACTCGCCGCTGGCGCTGACGCGCACGAACACGCGCACGGACGACCCGCCGCGGGGGCCCGGCCGGGCACGGGCCTGGCTCGGCGACGTCGTCATGGACAACCACGTCTTCGGCGCGATCAACCGCGGCGCCCGCCGATGGCCGCGCGCGATCCCGGCGCTCAACCGCCTGATGGGCCGCGCGGCCTCGCGGCGCGAGCGGGTCGACTGGTCGTTCCGCGTGTTCGCCAGCCCGCGGCTCGTCCGCTTCACGGAGATGGAGTACGCGATCCCGCGCGCGCACGCCGCGGACGCGGTGCGCGCCTGCCGCGACGTGCTCGAGCGCCACCCGGTGTCGTTCCCCATCGAGCTGCGCTTCGCGGCGGCCGACGACGCGCTGCTCTCGCCGGCGCACGGCCGCGACAGCGCCTATGTGGCGGTCCACGCCTTCGAGGGCATGCCGTGGCGCGAGCCGTTCGCCGAGGTCGAGGCGCTCATGGCGGGCTGGGACGGCCGGCCGCACTGGGGCAAGCGCTCGTTCCTGCGCGCCGCGCAGCTCGCGCCCCGCTACCCGCGCTGGGACGCATTCCAGGCGGCCCGCGCCGAGCTCGACCCGGAGGGCGTGTTCGCGAACGAGTGGGCGCGGGCGGTGCTCGGCGCGCCTCAGAGGAACGTCGCGCCCTCGCCGCGATAGGTCGGGACCGTCTCGACCACCGCGTCGCCGGCGACGAGATGCAGCGCGTCGAAGCGCTCGCACAGCTCGCCCGCCTTGGCGTGGCGGAGCCAGACGCGGTCCCCGACGCCCAGCCGGGCGGCCGCGGGGCCGAGTAACGGCGTCTGGACCTCGCCCGCGCCCTCCTGGCGGTCCAGCCGCAGGCCGGACTGCGCCGGCCGGGGCAGGCGGTCGGCGCCCGCGGCGCCCGACGCCGGGTAGCCCCCGCCGAGCGCGGTGGCCGTCTTCGGCGTCGGCTTGCGCACGACGGACAGCGCGAACAGCGCCGCCGGGCGCGGCGCGAAGCGCGTGTAGGCGTCGAACAGCGTGGGGGCGTAGAGCCCCGACCCGGCCGCGACCTCGGTGACCGCCGCCTCGGCGGCCGTCGTCTCCACCGAGCCGGTGCCGCCGCCGTTGACGAAGCGCAGCGGGGCGACCTCGCGCACGGCGGCCACGACGCTGGCGCGGCGTTGCGCGAGCTCGCGCGCCGACGCCCGCTGCATCGCCCGCAGCGCGACGCCGAGCAGCGGCCTGCCGGGCGGGCGGTCGCCGACGCCGGCGATGTGGGCCTCGTAGCTCATGAGGCCGTCGAGTCGCAGCTCGGGGCGGGACGCGATCGCGCGCGCGAGCGCGGCGGCCTGGGCGGGCGAGTGCACGGGCGAGCGCCGCGCGCCGATGCGCACGCGTCCGCCGAGCGGCCGCCAGCTCGCGTCGACGTCGAGGCAGACCTTGACCGGCGCGCCCGGCGCCGCGCCGGCGGCGCGGATGAGGTCGAGGTGCTCGACGCAGTCGACCATCACGGTGATTTGCTCCCGCCGGGGGCCGGCGGCCAGTTCCGCCAGCGCGGCGCGGTCGACCGAGGGGTACGCGACGACGAGGTCGTCGTGGCCGTGGCCCGCGAGCCAGAGCGCCTCGGGCAGCGTGAAGGCGAGGACGCCCTGCAGGCCCGCGCCGAGCGCCCGCTCGATCAACGCGCGGCAGCGCACGGACTTCGAGGCGAGCCGGACCGGGACCCCGCCCGCGCGGCGCAGGAGATCGGCGGCGTTGGCGTCGAACGCGTCCAAGTCCACCACGGCGAACGGCGGGTCCAGGTGGGCGGTCGCGCGCTCGAGGTCTAGGAGTCGGTGAGGCAACGGTTTCGCCCTCCGGTCACCGCGAGCGGCGACCTCCGGCCGACGTTACGTGTAGGATGCCGCGCCAGATAACGCCGAATCCGCGTGCGGCACCGCCCGCGCGGAGCGGGGGAACCAGTGGGCCAGGACATCCTGGCCCGGGGGCGAATCGCCGTGTCATGCGGCGTAGTGCGCTCTTTCCGCACGAGCCCGACAGCTAACCCCGTAGGCGCCGGAAAGGAAGGAAGGGCTCGGGGTGTCACGCTGTCGACTGGTGGTCGCTGGGTTGCTCGCATGCGGCATGGTCCTGCCTGTCGCCGCCGCCGATGGGAAGTCGTACACGTTCGGGGAGCGCAAGCTCCGCCAGGGATCGCGCGGGCATGACGTCCGCGTGCTCCAGGACTTCCTCACCCGCGTCGGGTTCGCTACTCCGGTCGACGGCCGGTACGGGCCCTTCACCAAGCGCCGCGTGCGGTCGTGGGAGCGCCATTCGGGCCGCCAGGTGAACGGCAAGGTCGGCCTGCGCGACGCCACCCGCCTGCGCAGCCAGGTCGAGCACGGCGTGATCGTCAACCGGCCCGACCCGCCGCCCGAAGGCACCGCCAACGCCGCGCCCATGGCGGAGGCCACGCTCGCCTCCGACGGTCGCGCCATCGCGCCGTCGTCCGCGCCGGTCGAGGTCAAGGCGGTCATCGACGCCGCCAACCGCATCGTCGGCAAGCCGTACAAGTACGGCGGCGGGCACGCCAAGTGGGAGGACTCGGGCTACGACTGCTCGGGCTCGATGTCCTACGCCCTGCACGGCGGCGGCTTCCTCGACCGTCCGCTGACCTCCGGCGAGTTCGCCGCCTGGGGCAAGGCCGGCAAGGGCGCGTGGATCACCACCTACGGCAACTCGGGCCACTCGTTCATGGTCGTGGCCGGGCTGCGGTTCGACACCGGCTGGAACAACGCGGGCCAAGGGCCGCGCTGGAGCGAGCAGATGCGCCCCAGCGACGGGTACTCAGTCCGCCATCCAGCCGGCTTCTAGTAAGGGTCGCGGTCCCGCACCACGGTACGGTCCGTGGTGGCTCGGCGCGCGGAGCTCACGAAGAAGAGCGAGATCAGGAGGCCGATCACGCCGATCACCATCAGGATGATCCCGATGGTCGAGATCTCCAGCCCGGAGATGTCGGCGTTCACGGCGAAGTAGAGGATCGCGCCGACCGCGATCAGGAAGAGTGAAGTTCCGATGCCCACGGCGGGAGCGTGCCCCCGGCGCCGTGTGGTCAAACGCGCCCTGCGCTAGCTTCAACGCATGTTCGGTCACTGGCCGGTGGGCCGCCGGATCGCCGTGTCGGCCCTGCTCGCGTTCTGCGGAGCGATCCTCGTCGTCACGCTGCTTTCCGGCCTGTCGAACATCTACCTCGTCCGGCTGATGCAGGTCGCGGCCTGCGTGCTGGCCGCGATCGTCGTGCTCGCCGCCGTCATCTCGCTCGTCACCAGCCGGCTGGCCGACTACACCGAGCCCGAGGACGACGAGGAGTTCGAGGCGCTCGTGCGGCGCTCGGAGGAGCTCGCCCGCGAGAACCTCGCCGCCGAGCCCGACGAGGACGAGTTCATGGCGCTCGACCCGCGCAACCCGCGCGACTTCGAGCAGCTCGTGCGCGAGGCGCTGGACGACCTCCCGGACCTGCTGCTCAAGGCGCTCGACCACGTCGCCGTCGTCATCTCCGACCAGGGGCGCCGCCACCGCGCCTACGGCCTGTACCACGGCGACGGCGTGTCGCGCGACACCGTCCCCGACCGGATCGTGATCTTCCGCGACACGCTGCTGCGCGACTTCGGTCACGATCCCGACGAACTGCGCGCGCAGGTCACGCGCACGGTGCGCCACGAGCTGGCGCACCACCTCGGCGCCGACGAGCTCGGGGTGCGGGAGCTGGGCCTGTGATGATCGTGATGACACCGGAGGCGACGGAGGCCGACATCGCGGCGGTGCGCGCGCGGCTGGAGACCACCGGCGTCCACGTGCTCGTCCTGCCCGGGGAGCTCACGACGGCGATCGGCGCGATCGGCGATCCCGAGGGCGTCCGCGAGCTCGGGCTGGAGGGCATGCAGGGCGTCGACCGCGTGGTGCCGATCTCGCGGCCGTACAAGCTCGCGTCCTCCGAGCTCGCCCATCACGAGCCCACGTCGTTCAGCGTCGACGGGCGGATGGTCGGCGGCGGCCAGACGTTCACGCTCATCGCCGGGCCGTGCACGGTCGAGTCGCGCGACCAGACGCTGTCGGTGGCGCGCACCGTCGCGGCGGCGGGCGCGTCGATGCTGCGCGGCGGCGCCTTCAAGCCGCGGACCTCCCCGTTCGCGTTCAAGGGGCTCGGCGTGCCGGGGCTGGAGATCCTCGCCGAGGCGCGGGCGGAGACCGGTCTGCCGGTGGTCACCGAGTTCCTCGACACCACCCACGCCGACGCGATCGCCGAGTACGCGGACGTCGTGCAGATCGGCGCCCGCAACATGCAGAACTACGCGCTGCTCGAGGTCGCGGGCAAGCTCGCCAAGCCCGTGCTCCTCAAGCGCGGGCTGAGCTCCTCGCTCGAGGAGCTGCTGATGGCCGCGGACTACATCCTCAAAGAGGGCACGGAGGAGGTCCTGCTCTGCGAGCGCGGCATCCGCACGTTCGAGACCGCGACGCGCTTCACCCTCGACCTCTCGGCCATCCCCTGGCTGAAGCTGCATACGCACCTGCCGGTGATCGTCGACCCGAGCCACGCCTCCGGCGACCGGCGGCTCGTCGAGCCGCTGGCGCGCGCCGCGGCGGCGGTCGGGGCCGACGGCATCATCGTCGAGGTCCACCACGACCCCGACGGCGCGCTGTGCGACGGGCCGCAGGCCCTCTACGCGGACCAGTTCGCCGACTTCGCGAACCGGGTCGCGGCGCACGCGGCGCTCGACGGCCGCCAGCTCGCGTAGGGCCGTGCCGGGCTGGCAGGCAGTCTCCGTCGACGAGGTCGAGGCCGTGCCGTGGCAGGGAACGGAGCTGACGTGGCGGCCGGTGCGCCACGCGCTCGGCGCGCGCATCGTCGGCATGTCCGCGTACACGACCGAGCGCGCCGGCCAGCAGGTCGTCGAGCCGCACCGCGAGGATGCCGGCGGCCGCGGCCACGAGGAGGTCTACGTCGTGCTGCGGGGGCGGGCGACGTTCACGCTCGACGGCGAGGAGCTCGACGCGCCGGCGGGCACGCTCGTCCGCGTCGCCCCGGAGGTCCACCGCGCGGCGGTCGCGGCCGAGCCGGACACGGCGGTGCTGGCGCTCGGCGGCCCGCCGGACTTCCAGGTCGCGGGGTCGGAGTGGATCGAGCGCGCACGCCCGTACCTGCGCGACGACCCCCAGCGCGCGCGAGCGCTGCTCGAGGAGCTGCGCGCCGAGCGCCCGCAGTCGCCGGCCGTGCCGATCTTCGAGGCGCTGCTGGCCCGCGCCGGCGGCGACGACGACGGCGCCGCGCGGCTGCTCGCCGGGCTCCTCGAGCGCAAGCCCGGCCTGCGCGCCGCGCTGCTCGAGGACCGGGACCTACGCGACCTGGTCGAGCGCGCTGATCCGGTCGACGAGCAGTGACAGGAAGCCGCCGGCGTCGACGTCGACGCCCACGTGGGCGTTGGGCGCGCGGTCCGTCCGCCGCCACAGGTCCACGACGGTGCGGCCGCGGCAGAGCTCCGAGCCGGTCTCGACCGCGACGTTGCGGTGCTCGGTCGTGACCAGGCGCGGATCGATGACGTGCGCGACGGCCATCGCATCGTGCACGGGCGTGCCGTCCCAGTCGTAGGTCGAGCGGTGGAAGCGCGCGTAGAACGCGCGCAGGTCGGCGACCATGGCGCCGATCCGGCCGGCGGCGCGCAGGTGCGCCTCGTGGGCGGGCGTCAGCAGGGCGCGATGGGTGACGTCGAGGCCGATCATCGTGACGTCCAGGCCGGAGGCGAACACGCGCGCGGCGGCCTCGGGGTCGCACCAGACGTTGAACTCGGCGGCGGGCGTCACGTTGCCCTCGGCGATCGCGCCGCCCATGAGGACGATGCGCTCCAGCCCGTCCGCGGCTTCCGGGTGGCGCGCGAGCAGCAGCGCGACGTTGGTCAGCGGCCCGGTCGGGATCAGCGTCACGGGGCGGCCGGCCGCGGCGATGCGCTCGGCCAGGAAGTCGACGGCGTGCGCGGCGACCGGCCGGCCGCGGGCGGCCGGCAGGTCGGGGCCGTCGAGGCCGCTCTCGCCGTGCACCTCGCGCGCCACCGCGCCGCTGCGGATCAGCGGGCGGTCGGCGCCGGCCGCGACCGCGATGTCGGCGCGGCCGGCGAACTCGAGCACGCGGATGGCGTTCGCCGTCGTCTTGTCGAGCGTCTGGTTGCCGTGGACCGTCGTGACGCCGAGCAGCTCGAGCTCCGGGCTCGCCAGCGCGAGCAGGAGCGCCATCGCATCGTCATGTCCTGGGTCGCAGTCGATGAGGACCGGAACCGTCACGCGGCGCCGAGGCCGACCGGGCAGCTCACGCCCGTTCCGCCCAGGCCGCAGTAGCCATTCGGGTTCTTGTCCAAGTACTGCTGGTGGTAGTCCTCGGCGTAGTAGAACGGCCCGGCGTCGGCGATCTCGGTCGTGATGCCGTCGTGGCCGGCCGCGGCCAGCCGCGCCTGGTAGGCCTCGCGCGACGCGTCCGCCGCGGCGCGCTGCTCGCCGGAGAACGTGTAGATCGCGGAGCGGTACTGCGTGCCGACGTCGTTGCCCTGGCGCATGCCCTGCGTCGGGTCGTGGTTCTCCCAGAAGAGCTTGAGCATCTGCTCGTAGGACGTCTGCTCGGGGTCGAAGACGACGAGCACGGCCTCGGTGTGGCCGGTGCGCCCGCTGCAGACCTCCTCGTAGGTCGGATTCGGCGTGTAGCCGCCGGCGTAGCCGACGGCGGTCGTGTAGACCCCGGGCGCCTGCCAGAAGACGCGCTCGGCGCCCCAGAAGCAGCCCATCCCGAACACGGCCTGCTCAAGGTTCTCGGGGAACGGCGGCGCGATCGGCGTGCCGAGCACGTCATGGCGCCCGGGGACGGCGATCGGCTGCTCGCGGCCGGGCAGCGCGTCGGCGCGGTCCACCATCTCGGACTTGTGACGGAAGAGGAACATGGTCCTTCCAGAGTACGGTGACGGCGGCATGGTGGTCGCTCGCGAGGTCGCCGAGGCGCTGGAGGCGGGCCGTCCGGTGGTCGCGCTCGAGAGCACGATCATCGCGCACGGGCTGCCGCGGCCCGACAACCTCCGTGTCGCGCGCGCCTGCGAGGACGCGGTGCGCGCCGCCGGCGCCGTGCCGGCGACGATCGCCGTGGTCCGCGGCGAGGTGCGCGTGGGGCTCGACGAGGCGGCGCTGGGCGTCATCGCCGCCGGGGCGGGCGTGGCGAAGTGCGGCGCGCGCGACCTGCCGGCGGTGATGGCGGCCCGCGGGTCGGGTGCGACGACGGTCGCGGCCACGGCGGTGCTCGCGTCGCGGGCCGGCATCCGGCTGTTCGCGACAGGCGGGCTCGGCGGCGTTCACGCGGGGGCGCGCGAGACGTGGGACGAGTCGGCGGACCTGGCCACGCTCGCGCGGACCCCGATCGGCGTCGTCTGCGCGGGCGTGAAGTCGATCCTCGACGTGCCGGCGACGCTCGAGCGGCTCGAGACGCTGAACGTCACCGTCGTGGCCTTCGGCACCGACGCGTTCCCGGCGTTCTACCTGCCCGACTCGGGGCATCCGGCGCCGGCGCGCGTGGACTCGGCTGAGGAGGCGGCGGCGCTGCTGGCGGCGCGCGACTCGCTCGGCCTGCCGGGCGCGGTGGTGTTCGCGCAACCCGTGGCGGATGGTCTCACCGCCGAGCAGCACGACGACGTCGTGGCGGCGGGGCTCGCG
>Ga0126307_10000795_pt1 | contig 20796 bp, 20 predicted proteins | sample Plot28_FD_89955 | JGI IMG/M metagenome (GOLD analysis project Ga0126307, IMG submission 89955) | Serpentine soil microbial communities from UC McLaughlin Reserve, CA, USA - Plot28 | ecosystem: Environmental > Terrestrial > Soil > Grasslands | place: USA: UC McLaughlin Reserve, Lake County... | reverse complement strand
TTCGCCACCCCGCCCTCGCCGATCGTCACGTCCTGGCGGATGACCTCCGCGATGCGCAGGTCGCGCACCGACTTCGCGGCAATCTCGACCGCGCTGCGGGCCGCCGACTCCCAGGACTCCGTGCTGACCCCGATCACCTCGGTGACGCGGTACACGCTCTCTGCCATATGGGGCTCCTCTCTCCTAGTTGTGCCCTCGCTGCGCAACCTACCTGGCCTAAGCTGCCGCGCGTGAGCGCGATCGTCTCAGGCGGTGCCTCGGGGCTCGGCGAGGCCGTGACCCGCCGGCTGCACGCCGACGGCATGGCCGTCACCATCGCCGACCTCAACGAGGAGAAGGGCGAGGCCCTGGCCGCCGACCTGGGCGACGGCGCGAGCTTCGTCTCCACCGACGTCGGCGACGAGGAGCAGGTGGCGGCGGCCGTGGCCGAGGCCGCCGCGGCCGGCGGCGAGGGGCTGCGCGTGAGCGTCGCCTGCGCGGGCATCGGCTGGGCCCAGAAGACCGCGGGCAAGCACGGCCCGCACGACCTGGGCGCCTTCCAGCAGGTGGTGAAGGTCAACCTGATCGGCTCCTTCAACCTCCTGCGCCTGGCCGCGGACGCGATGCGCTCCAACGAGCCGCGCGGCTCGGGCCAGCGCGGCGTCTGCGTGAGCACCGCCTCGATCGCCGCGTACGACGGTCAGATCGGCCAGATCGCCTACGCGGCCTCCAAGGGCGGCATCGTCTCGATGACGCTGCCCGCCGCGCGCGACCTCTCCGGTGACGGCATCCGCGCCCTGACCATCGCGCCCGGTCTGTTCGACACGCCCTTGCTCGCGGCCCTGCCGGAGAACGCGCGCGAGGCGCTGGGTGCCAGCGTGCCCAACCCGCAGCGGCTCGGCCTCCCGGAGGAGTTCGCCGCCCTGACCGCTCACATCGTCGAGAACGAGATGCTCAACGGCGAGGTAATCCGGCTCGACGGCGCGCTGCGGATGGCCCCGCGGTGACCCGCGAGCGCGCCTAGTCCACGCGCATCGCGCTCGCCAGGCGCTCGCCCAGCGCGTGCTCGCGGCCGCCGGCGCGGACGGTGAGGCCCGAGCCGAACCGCTCGCGCTCGACCACCTCCAGCTCGTCCCCGCGCTCTATGCCGCGGTCGGCCAGCCAGCGCAGCATGTCGGGGTCGGAGTCCGACACCCGCGAGAAGACGCCCCGCTGCCCGGGCTCCAGCTCGCCGAGGGCACGCGTCGGTCCCTCTTGGATCTCGCCGTCGGGGCCCGGAATCGGATCGCCGTGGGGGTCGACCGTCGGGTGCCCCAGCTTCTGGGCGATCAGCTCCGACAGCTCCGGCGAGATCGCGTGCTCGAGCACCTCGGCCTCGTCGTGGACGCGGTCCCAGGGCATGCCCAAGGCCTCGGCCAGATAGAGCTCAAGCAGCCGGTGGTGGCGCAGCACCTCCAGGGCGACGCGCTCGCCGGCCCGCGAGAGGCGCACGCCGTGGTAGGGCTCGCGCCGCACCAGGCCGAGCTCCTCCAGGCGCTTGAGCATGGCGCTGGCCGAAGCCGGCGAGACGGCCAGCCGGTCGGCGAGCGCCGAGGTGGACACCGGCCCCTCGTTGCGGCGCTGCAGCGACCAGATGCCCTTCGCGTAGTCCTGAACGGCGTGGGAGATGGCGGGATCGACGCTCATACCGACACCAGGAGGCCGGTCACGTACATCAGCGCGAGGCCGGTCAGGAGGCCGGCGACGGCGAGCGGGTTGAGCAGCTGGCCGGCCCTGTCGCGCAGGCCGGGGGCGATCTGGACGATCACCTGGGCGATCGCCCCGGCGCCGAGACCGAACATGAAGGCGGCCAGGCTCGTGTCGAAGGCCGACGCGCCGATGAAGGTGCCGAGGATGGCCGGGGCGCCCGCGAGCACGCCGAGCCCGATGAGGCGCCGCAGCCGCGTGGCCGCGCCCACCTCCTCGCCCTTGGCCACCGGCGCGACGATGGCCAGGCCCTCGGTCGTGTTGTGCAGGGCGAAGCCGACGACCAGCGCGGCCCCGATCGCGAGCGAGCCCACCGCGTAGGCCGAGCCGATGGCCAACCCCTCCCCCAGGTTGTGGAGGCCGATGCCGAGGGCCACGAGGAAGGCGAGCCGCCACGGGCCGGCGCCCGCCTGCTTTTCCTCCGTCCGGCGGTTGGATACCCACGCCCCCACCCCCGCGAGCGCGAGGTAGGCGACCACGGCGCCCACGAACACCAGGGCCGCGCCCCCGAAGGCCTGCGCGCCCTCGCCCGCGAGCTCGGTGCCCTCGAGCACCGCGTCGATGCCCAGGAACGCCAGCAGGCCGACGGTGAGCGCCATCAGGAACTGGATCCAGCGCGGGTCGATGGTCCGCAGCCAGGGCAGCCACACCATTCCGATCGCCACCGGGATCACGCCCACGTAGAGGCCGATGAGGCCCATGAGCCCGAGAAAGCCCGCGCCGCCCTCGGGGCTCTCGGCGGCGGCCTCGATCGTGTGGTCGACGGTGGCGCCGGTCGCGGTCAGCAGCTTGAGCTCGTAGGCCTGGCCCTTCACCCACGGGTACTGCACGCGGATGGTGTCGCCGCCGAGCCGCCCGAGGTCGTCGCTGCTCTGGGAGAAGCTCGCGAAGCCATCGTTGACGATCACCTGCCGCACGGCCACCGGGTCGGGGCCGTCGTTGCGCACGTGCAGATCGATCTCGCCCGGGCGCAGGACGGTCCGCTCCACGGCCAGCTTCTCGACGGGGACGCCGCGCCGCTCGCCCAGCCCCGGCGCGTCGAGAGCCACGAACAACCCGATGGCGATGCCCAGCAGGGCCAGCGGCAGCAGGCCGGCGAGCCAGCCCGGGAGCCGGGTGCCGCGAGGAGGCGCTGCGCTACGAGCTTCCACTACGGCCGTCCGAGGGTCGAGGGTCGAGCAGGCCGGGGACGATGAGATGCGACGGGCATCGCCACTCAGACGACCTCGAAGAACCCCATCCAGCCGAGCTCCGCGAACTCCGAGACGTGGGCGTGGAACATGTACTTCCCGGTGAACGGGAAGCGCAACTCGAGGATCGCCCGCTGCCCCTGGCCCTGGATGACGGTGTCGGTCAGCTCGGTCGGCTCCAGCGACGTGCCCGTCGGATAGACGTCGAAGAAGTTCGCGTGGATGTGGAACGAGTTCATGAGGTCGAACTCGAGGATGTTCAGGAGGTAGATCCGCACGAGCTCGCCGCGCTTGACGCGGATCGGCTTGCGGGCGTACTCGAACGCGACGGTGTTGACCGCGTACACCTCGTTCTCGCGGTCGAAGTTCGTGTCGAAGCCGTTCATCACCATCGCGAGCTCGTCAGCCTTGGGGCGCCCCCGCTTGGGGTCGACGATGAACATGCCGTAGAGGCCCTTGGCGATGTGGTCGGCCAGCGGTGTCGAGTGGCAGTGGTAGTGGTGCAGGCCGAAGGGCGAGGCGTCGAACTCGTACGTCGTGCTCTTCCCTGGCGCGATGTTCCCGGCGCCGATGCCGGGGATGCCGTCGTGCACGTCGCGGTGGATGCCGTGGAAGTGCATGGTGTGCGGGTGCGAGGAGGCGTTGATGAAGTTGATCCGCAGCCTCTCGCCCTCGCGGGCGCGCAGCGTCGGGCCGGGGACGCGGCCGTTGTAGGTCCAGGCGGCGTACTTCACGCCCGGCGCGACCTCGATCTCCTTGTCGTCGGCCACGATCTCCCACTCGCGCACCCCGTTGCGCACGCGCCCCTCGTCGAAGTCGCGCAGCAGCTCGGTGGGGTCGAAGCCGTTCGCCGCGTGATCGACCTTGCCCATCGTCCCGCGGTGGCCGGCGCCCCTGTGCGCGGTGTCCGCACTGCCGTGGTCGCCGTTGCCGCCCCCCGTCGCCGCGGCAAGGCTGTTGTGGATCGACTGGTGCGGAACCGTCTCGTGGAGCACCGGCAGTGCGGCGGTGCCGAGCGCGGCGCTGCCGAGCAGCCGCCGCCGGGAGAGCTTTTTGGACCACAACTTGGACATGAGCGACTATTGAAGCAGAAGTTAGACGCGGCTAAAACTACACTGGTCTTGTGATCGCCGTGGACGAGTACGAGCTGCTGACCCGCTCGGTCGGGCTGGTCGATCGCTCCGAGCGCGGCAAGCTCCTGCTCCGGCGCTCCGAGGCCGCCGAGTTCCTGCAGGGTCAGGTGACCAACGATGTCGAGGCGCTCGAGCCGGGCCAGGGCCTCTACGCCGCCCTGCTCAACCACAAGGGCAAGCTGCGTGCCGACATGCGCATCCTGCGGGGCGAGGACTGGCTTTGGATCGACACCGAGGCCGCCGGCCTCCCGCCCGTGCGCCACACGTGCGAGGTGTACAGCCTCGGCCGCGAGGTCAGCTACGAGGACCTGACCGACCAGCGGGCGATCGTCTCCCTGATCGGGCCCCGGGCGCGCGAGGCCCTAGGGATTGACCTGGTCGAGGCCGAGCACGCCTTCGTCGAGGGCGAGCACGGGCTGTACGTGGCCACCGACCTGGGCGTCGACGTGATCGGCGAGCCCGGCCTCGCCGACGCGCTGGACGTGGAGGCGGTGTCCGAGCAGGCCGCCGAGTGCCTGCGCGTGGAGTCGGGCCGGCCGCGCATGGGACTCGACATGGGCGCCGACACGATTCCGCAGGAGGCCGGTCTCAACGAACGCGCCGTCAACTTCGAGAAGGGCTGCTACGTCGGCCAGGAGACCGTCGCGCGGCTGCACTGGCGCGGCAAGCCGAACCGCCACCTGCGCGGGCTGCGGCTGTCCCGGCCGGCGGAGCACGGCGACCCGCTGACCCTCGGCGAGCGGGCGGTCGGCCAAGTCGGCACGGCGTGCGAGTCGCCCACCCTGGGGGCGGTCGCCCTGGCCATCGTACGGCGCGAGGCCGCGCCGGGCGACACGGTCGCCGTGGGCGCGAACGGCGCCACCGCCGAGGTCGTCGACCTCCCTTTCCAACGCGGCTGAGCGTTTGTTCCGCCGCCGCACGCGGGGATAAGCTCCCTCGGTGAAGACGGGGGAGCGCACCAGGCACAAACCGCGGCGGCCCACCAGCCGGCGAGGGCTCAGCGAGCGCAGCCCGCTGCTCGGCGGCGACAGCGCCGGCCACGAGCCGCGCGGGTACGACCCACGCGCAGGTGAGCTCGACATGCCCGTGGCCACCGAGCCGCGACCGAGCGCCGACGTCGACGCACGCCAGCTACGCGAGCTGATCCCGCCGGCGGAGACCGGCCGCCAGCTCGACGACTGGGGCCGCTCGCAGCGCGTCTTCGATCTGGTCGAACCGCTGCTCGACTTCTACTACCGGGTCTGGTTCCGCGTGGACGCGGAGGGCGTGGAGAACGTGCCGTCTGAAGGGGGTGCTCTGCTCACCTCGAATCACTCGGGTGCGCTGCCTCCTGACGCGCCGATGATCATGCAGGCCATCCGCCGCGAGCACTCCCACCCCCGCCCGCTCTACATGCTGGGCGAGCACTGGTTCAAGGGCTACCCCGGCGTGAGCGCGCTGACGGCCAAGATCGGCCTGGTCGCCGCGCACCCCGCGAACGCACAGCGCCTGCTGGCTGACGAAGAGCGTCTGGCGCTGGTCTTTCCCGAAGGGGTGAAGGCGACGCGCAAGCTCTACTGGCAGCGCTACAAGCTCCGCCGCTTCGGCCGCGGCGGATTCGTGCGCACGGCCATCCGCGCGCAGGTGCCGATCGTGCCGGTGGCGGTGGTGGGCGCCGAGGAGGCAATGCCGATCTTCGCGCACGTCCCGCTGCTCAAGCAGCTCACCGGCCTTCCCTACTTCCCGGTCAACCACGCCTTTCCCCACCTCGGCCTGGCCGCCGCGGTCATGTACCTGCCCGCGAAGTTCCGGATCGAGTTCCTCGAGCCCATCGACGTGTCCGAGCTCGGCCCCGAGGACGCCGACGACCCGGCACTCGTCCAGTCCCTCGCCGACGACGTCCGCGGCCGGATCCAAGCCCGCTTGCAGGACATGCTGCAGCGGCGTTCGTCGGTGTGGTTCGGTTAGGGTTCCGCCGCGTGGGATGGGGTTTGTGGCGATCAGGAATACGCGCGTGATACGAGCTGCGAGCTTCGTCGCCGGGACGCTCTGCGTAGCCCTGCTCGTCAGTTGCGGCAGCGAGGACTTCGAGAACAAGCCCCGGCCGGCCAGCGCGCTCGAGCTCACGGGCGTGATCCAGAAGGACAAGGTCACCGTCTCGCCCAACTCCTTCGGCGCGGGGCCCGTCCTGCTCACGATCTCCAACCAGACCAAGGCAGCGCACACGGTCACGCTCGAGGGCGAGAGCCTGCGCGAGCGCGTCGGGCCGATCAACCCACTCGACACCGCGACCATCCAGGCGAACATCGCGACGGGCACCTACGAGGTGCGCGCGGGATCGTCCCAGGCGGTGGTGCAGGAGATCCAGCCCGCCGAGCTGGACGTCGGTGAATCCCGCGGCGACTCGAACGACCAGCTCCAGGTGCCCTAGTCCCGGTCTAGGACAGAAGGGTCGTCTGCGGCGGCTCGGTCGGCGCGTCCTTCGCGGGCGCGTCTGCTGAGACCAGCTGCTCCACCTCGTCGAGGTGGGCCTTCACGCGGTCGGCGAGCGCCTCGACGAGCTCGCGCGCGTTGCTGATGTTCGTGGTCGCGCCGGTGAGCTGGCTCTTGACCTTGCGCACGTCCTCGACCGCCTGCCGTGCCCGCTCGACGCTGCCGCGCACGGCGCCCGCGTCGATGCCGTCACCGCCGGCGCGGTCCATCAGGACGCGCGCACGGGCGAGGCGATAGCCGAGCTCGAGCGCCAGGTGGGCATCGTCCTCGGTGTCCAGCGTGACGATCAGCTTGTCGCCGTTGTACTCCCGCAGCGTCTGCATCCTCGCCGGCACCTCGTCGTCGTCGGGCACGACCAGCACGGCGAAGTCGGCGTCGCGCTGCTCGAGGGCGCGATCGAGCTGGCGAATGGCCTCGGGCCGGGGCAGCTTGCTGTCCTTGGCCTCGAAGACCAGGCGCCCGCGCGCCGGGCCGTCGGCGGCCGCGAGATCGACCACCACGTCCCCTGTCTTGCCGGTGGCCCCGGGCAGGTCCCCGACCGCCTCGGAGCAGTCGCCCTGCACCGTGGCGATCAGGTCGACCGCCTCGGCCACCTGCTCCTCGAACGTCCGGCCCTTGGCGGTCCCGCGCTCGCGCTCGGCGGCGACCTGCCGCTCGGCCTCGCGCTCGATGCGCAGGCCTTGGAGCTGCTTCTCCAGCTCGGCCATGCGCTCGACCATCGCCTGCTGGGTGACGTGCGCCTGGCGCAGCTCGCGGACGGTGCCGGCCTTGAAGTCGGCGAGCGGGTTGGACCCGTCGCTGGAGGAGAACTGGCGCACGAGGTCCTCGCGCGACTTCGCCAGGGTCTCGCCCACGAGCTCTCGCACCCGGTTCTGCACGGAGGCCGAGCTGCCGTCGGAGAACAGCTTCTCGAGCTCCTTGGCCAGGTGGCCGTTCTCCTCGCCGAAGACCTCGTCGACCTTCTCGTCGAGACGCTCGGCGACCTGGCGGGCGCGTTCGGTGAACTGCTCCTCGACGTTGCGCGAGGCGCGCTCGAACTCCGTCTTGACGAACTCGGCGTTGGCGGCGGCGTGCTCGCGGTCGAGCACGCGTCCGCCGATCTCGATCGCGTCGAGGACGACCCGCTCGGGGTCCTCCCCCGCCTCGATGCGCTCGCGCACTACCCGCACGACGGTCTCGTCCTCGACCAGCAGGTCGTTCAGGCGCAGGCTGCGCTCATCGGTGCTGACGCTGGGGCGGCGGAGTGGGGTTGCGGCTTCCATGGGGTAGCTGTCGAAAGCTACGCCCGGGATCTGACAGAACGGATGAAGATCAGGGAGGCGCGGCCAGGGAGCCCGCCGGGAGCACGGGCGGCACGTTGCCGGGGAATCGTGGGACGACCCGTACGGCGAACTCGCCCGCCGGCCGCGATTCGATGGCCGGCCGGAGGTCGGCGAAGCTCATCAGCAGGCGCACGCTCGGCGCTATCTGGAAGTCCGCGGCGTTGGGGTCGTCGCCGCCGATGACCCCATCCCCGATCAGGCGATCGACGTGGTCGAGCAGCCCCGGCAGCGTGGCGAGGTCACGCTCGATGGCCTCGTCGGTGGCCCGGTTGAGGTGCCCGGCCAGGATCACCACCGGGCCGGTGAGCGGCGCGGCCAGGCTCTGCGGGATGCCCGTCTTCGCGTCCACCAGGAAGGTCTCGACCGCGGTCGGGCGGCGCCGCAGCCCCCACCAGGCGATGCGCCGCGGGACCTCCTGCAGCACCAGGTCGCCCCAGTGCTCCGCGCGCTCCACCTCCTCGCGCCGGTCGGGGGGAAACAGCGGCCGCTCCGGGTAAAGGACGTCGAGCGCGCGCGAAAGCCTGCGCGAGCCCTGGATGTGCACGCCGTCGTCGAGACGGAGCGCGGGGACGGTGATGCCGGAGAAGCCCAGCAAGCGCAGGAGCGGCCGGTGCACACCGGCCACCAGGTCGAAGCGCCGGTAGTCCACGCCCTTACGCCGCAGCATCAGCTCGGCGGCGAGCGTGGGGTGCGAGGCGGGGACACCGATGAGGGTGGCGGCGGGCACGCGGCGATCCTAATGCCGGGCGGCATGGCGCACGTGCCGGGCGGCATGGCGCACGCCCGCTGAGGAAACGCTCAGCCGCCTGAGGGATTTTTCGGACCGCGTGCTCGCCACACCGAGGCCCGGATTCCGGCCCGCTCGGACGGCTGCGGGAACCCCCCCCTGCTATATTTGCATGCGTGCAAGCATCTAGTCTGCACAAGGAAGGCACGGACCTCGGAGAGCTGACGGCCACCGTCGCCGCAGTGCTGCGCCACCTGGTCGCCAACACGGGCCGCGACTTCTTCGCCGCCGTGGAGGAGCGGGGGCTGAGCTTCACCCAGGTCAAGCTCCTCAACGCTCTCGACGAGCTCGACGAGCCTCACTCGATCGGCTCCCTCAGCGAGCGCATCGGGCTCTCCCCCGCCGCCGTGAGCCGCGCCGTCGACGGCCTGGTGCAGCGCGGCGACGTGGGCCGTCAGGAGGACCCGCGTGACCGCCGCAGCAAGCTGGTCGCCCTCACCGCCCAGGGCCGGCGCACCTTCCGCCAGCTCCACGCGCTGCGCGTCGCGGGCGTGCGCGAGCTGCTGTCGGAGCTCGACCCCGATGAGCGCGAGACCCTGATGCAGGGCCTGCAGCCGCTCGCCCGCCGCTCATGAGCCGGGTCCGTCTCAACGAGGGCAACCGCCGCTGGTGGACGCTCGGCGCGATGTGCTTCGCGCTGTTCATGATCATGCTCGACAACACGGTCGTGAACGTGGCGCTGCCGTCGATCCAGCGCGACCTCGACGCCTCGATCTCCTCGCTGGAGTGGACGGTCAACGCCTACACGCTGACCTTCGCGGTGCTGCTGGTCACCGGCGGCCGCCTCGGCGACATCCTCGGCCGGCGGCGCATGTTCCTGTTCGGCGTGGTGGTCTTCGCGGCCTCGAGCGCCGCGATCGGCCTCTCCCCGGACCAGGCCTGGCTGGTAGCGGGCCGGGCCGCCCAGGGGATCGGTGCCGCGTTCATGATGCCCGGCACCCTGTCGATCATCTCCAACGCGTTCCCGCCCGAGGAGCGCGGCAAGGCGATCGGGACCTGGGCGGGCGTGTCCGCTCTCGCCCTGGCCATCGGCCCGGTGGTGGGCGGAGCGCTCACCGAGCACGTCTCCTGGCGCGCGATCTTCTTCATCAACCTCCCGGTGGCCGTCGGCGCCGTGATCGTGACGCTGTTCGCCGCGCGGGAGTCGCGCGACGAGACCGTGGCGCGCACCGTCGACGTGCCCGGCATCGCCGCGCTGTCGCTCGGCCTGACCTCGCTGGTGCTCGCCCTTGTGGAGGGCAACGCCTGGGGCTGGGGCTCCCCCGAGATCGTCGGGCTGCTCGTGGCCAGCGTCGTGGGGTTGGCGGGCTTCGCGGCGATCGAGCGCCGCGTGCGGGCGCCGATGATCGACTTCCACCAGCTTCGCTCGCGCACCTTCCTGGGCGCAAACCTCGTCGGCTTCGTGATCTCGTTCGCGATGCTCGCCGTCTTCTTCTTCGTCGCCCTCTACATGCAGAACCTGCTCGGCTACAGCCCGCTCGAGGCCGGCGTGCGCTTCCTGCCCGCGACGCTGATCATCATCGTCACCGCCCCCGTGTCGGGGCGCCTGGCCGACCGCTTCGGGCCGCGGCCGCTCATCGTGGCCGGCCTCACCCTGCTCGGCGTCTCGTTGTTCATCCAGACGCACATCTCGGCGACCTCGGGCTACGGGCTGCTGCTGCCGGCCTTCATGGTCATGGGGCTGGGCATCGGACTGACCATGTCGCCGATGTCAACAGCGGCGATGAACGCCGTCGCTCCGGAGAAGGCGGGAGCGGCCTCGGGCATGCTGTCCATGAGCCGCATGGTCGGCGGGACCTTCGGCATCGCGGTCCTGGGCGCGCTGTTCCAGACCCTCGCCTCTGCTCGCCTGGAGGACAAGCTCGCGGGCCTGCCGGTGAGCCCGGGCCAGCGCGAGGCCATGGTGGAGAACCTCGCCTCGGGCGGCGGCGCCGCCGTGCGGGGGCTGGACCCCGCGCTCGCCCAGCGCGTCGCGGGCGCCGGCCGGGACGCCTTCCTCTACGCCCTCTCGCACGGCATGCTGCTCTCGATGGGCGTCGCCGTGGCCGGCGTAGCGATCGCGGCGCTGCTCATCCGCCCCGCCGGCTCGCACATCCGGAAGGGCAGCCAGCGACACGCCGGCGAGGCTGCTGCCGAGCTGCCGGCCTGAGCCCTCCTCGCGCACGTCGGTAGGCTCTCGCGGCCCCAGAATCGACTCGCGGAGGACCGTCAGAAACATGGCCGTTGACCTCAAGAACGTGACCGAGCTCGACGTGGAGCCCGGCACGCTGCCGAAGACCATGGCCGCCTGGGTCATCCGCCAGGAGCGCGAGGGCGAGCCCCGCGACGCCTTCCAGCTCGAGGAGATCGAGGTGCCCGAGCCCGGCGCCTTCGAGGTCATCGTCCGCGTCATGGCCGCCGGGGTGAACTACAACAACGTCTGGGCCGCCCTCGGGGAGCCCGTCGGGGTCTGGCGCTACGGCGACCACCCCGAGTACGGCCACCACATCGGCGGCTCGGACGCATCGGGCGTCGTCTGGAAGGTCGGGCCCGGGGTGACGCGCTGGAAGCCCGGCGACGAGGTCACGATCCACTGCAACCAGGCTTCATACGAGGACCCCGAGGTTCACGGCCTCGACCCGATGGCCGCGCCCTCGCAGAAGATCTGGGGCTACGAGACGACCTGGGGCTCCTTCGCCCAGTTCACCAAGGTCCAGGCCCAGCAGCTGCTGCCCAAGGCCAGGAACCTCACCTGGGAGGAGGCCGCCTCTTACGGCCTCGTCTACTTCACCGCCTACCGCATGCTGATCAACCGCTGCGAGATCCAGGCCGGCCACCGCGTGCTCATCTGGGGCGCCGCCGGCGGGCTCGGCGTGTTCGCCACCCAGCTCTGCAAGGCCGCGGGCGCCGAGGCCGTCGGGGTCGTCTCCTCGCCCGAGAAGGCCGAGCTGGTCAAGAAGCTCGGCGCCGTGGACGCCATCGACCGCGCCGAGTTCAAGGGCATGATGCGGACCGGCAACGAGTCGCCCGAGGAGGAGAAGGAGCGCTTCGGGGTCTCGCGCCAGTTCGGCAAGCGCGTCAAGGAGATCCTGGGCGACTCGCCAGACATCGTCTTCGAGCACGTCGGCCAGGCCACCTTCCCCACCTCGGTGTTCGTGGTCAAGCCCTTCGGCAAGGTGGTCATCTGCGCCGGCACCACCGGCTACAACCTCGACTTCGACGTCCGCTATCTGTGGATGCGCCAGAAGGAGATCCTTGGCTCGCACTTCGCCAACGCCTACGAGTGCATGAAGGCCAACGAACTCATCGAGTCCGGGCTCATCCAGCCGGTGCTCTGGCGCACGATGGGCTTCGACGGCGTCGCCGAGGCGCACCAGCTCATGCGCGAGAACCAGCACCTCGGGAAGATCTCGATCCTCGTGGGAGCCGAGAAGGAGGGCGAGGGCAAGACCGAGGACGGACCGGGCGCGATCTACGCCGAGGCCGGCTGATGCCCGCCCGCCCCGGCCCCTACCTCGTCGAGATCCGCTGGGTGGCGAACCCGCTCAGGGGCGACAAGTTCGAGGCCGCCTGGCTGCCCGCCGCCGAGGCGGCGCTGGACTACGGCGCCACGAGCTGGGGCTTCTACCGCGCCGCCGACGGGCTGCTGGACTTCACCCAGCACGCCGTCTTCCCCGACAAGGAGTCGTGGGAGCGCTACTGGTACTCGGACGAGATCGGCGCCGCCCGTGCCGAGGCCGCGGGGCTCTACCAGGTCCCGCTGCAGCCCACCTTTCACTACACGGTCGGGCAGGGCGTGGCGTCCGGGGTCAGCGCCGGCGCCTGAGGCAGCGGGTCGCCGAGCGGCTGGACTTGCGCCGGCAGCCCTCGTAGGCCAGCGACGAGCGCGCGTAGGCGCTCTGGGCAGGCTTGCGCGAGACACGGTTCCTGCTGTCCAATGAGCGCAGTCCCGCGAAGGTGAACCGCACGCCCGCGATCGGCTCGGAGAGCCAGTTGTAGTAGTAGGCGTTGCTGAGCCGAAGGCGCCTGCGCCAGCGCACGAACAGCTTCTGGGTCTGCGTGATCGCGGTGGCCTGGCCGCGGGTGGTGCGACTGAGGTGGCCGGGGTCCGCGGCATGGCCGCGCGCCGAGGGCCATGACCACTCGCTGACGAGCATGGGCTTGCGCCGGTCGCCGGCGCGGTTCATCGCCCGGCGCACGTAGCGCAGGATGGTGATCACGTTGTGGGGCGTGTCGGTGAACGGGTGGACCGCGAAGACGTCGAACAGACGCCGCCCGCCCGCGCGGTAGATCGCCCGCAGGTAGAGCCAGGCCTTGCTGTCGGTGCCCGCGTGGACGATGCGGGCCCGCCCGTCGACCGACTTGATGGCCGCCCGCGTGACGCGCAGCAGATTGACGTAGCCCGGCGCGGAGGCGGTGTTGTCGATGTTGTTCGGATCCGAGCCCGGAACGTTCCAGTAGAACGTGTGGTTGACCTCGTTGAGCAACTGCCAGTCGCGCACCGGGACCTTGCGCAGGATCGGGTTCTCGGCCCAGAAGGCGCCCCGCGGGCCGTAGCGGCGCACCAGCAGCGCGGCGAAGCGCGCATAGGACTCGGGGACCGGCGGAGATCCGCGGCGGTCGCGGTACTGGCGGCCCCAGATGGGCGGGTTGAGGATGGTCGGCATGGAGCGCAGGCCACGCTGAGCCGCGGCACGGACCATGCGGTCGATGTCGAACCAGTAGGTGGGGACACCGCCCTCGTTGCGGTAGCGGCCGCGCTCGTTCTCAGGGACCGCGGCGAACGAGGCGTACGGCTGGGCGACGTGCCAGTAGGCCGAGAAGCGCACGGACTCCACGCCGCTGCGCGACATCTGGGCGGTCTCCCCTCTGAGCCCGAAGCCCGACTCCTGCATGGGGCCGTCGAGGACGGTGCCGAAGAAGCCGCCCGGCACCACCCGCCGGGCGTCGGCGGAGGCGACCGGCCCTGCCAGCCCGGCGGCCAGCACGACGAGCAGGAGAAGAGGACGCCTCACGCTCTGTCTATACCGCAGGGCCCCCGGAAGGTGCGGCGTTCAGCTGCGCCATCAACACGCCGTCGAGCTCACGGGCGGTCCTGTCCCAGCTGAAACCGGCCGCTCGCTTCAGCCCCGCCGCGCGCCGCTCGGCGTGCAGGCGCTCGTCCTCGATCAATCGCATGAGCGCATCGGCGAACGCGGCGGGGTCGTCGGGATCGGCCAACAGCGCCGCGCCGCCGCAGGTTTCCGGCAGGGCCGTGGCCGCGGCGGCCACCACCGGCGTCCCGGTGGCCATCGCCTCCAGGCAGGGCAGCCCGAAGCCCTCGTAGCGGGACGGCACCACAACCGCGCGTGCCCCCGCGTAGAGGCCGGGAAGCTGCTCCTCGCCGACGTAGCCCAGCGGCCGGCCCGGCGGCTCGGCCTCGGCGCGCATATAGCCGCGCCCGCTCCCGGCCACCACCAGCTCCACGCCCAGCGCGTCGAGCCGGGCCTCGGCCTCGCGCAGCACGTCCAGGTTCTTGCGAACGACGCGGGTGCCCACGGCCAGCACGTACGGGCGCTCGAGACGATGTGCGCGTCGTGCGGGCTCTGGGTCGGCGTCGGGGCGGAAGCGCTCGTCGACCCCCAGCGGGACCACCGCCACGCGCTCAGGCGCAGCGCCGAGGACCTCGATCAGCTCCCCGCGCCCGAATGTGGAGGCCGCGACGAGCAACCGCGCCCGCCGGGCGAGGCGCGGCAGCAGCGTCGCCTGCCAGCGCGCGTAGCCCCGCCCGTACCACTCGGGATGGCGCACCGCAGCCGCGTCGAATGCGCAGACCGCGTTGTTGGGCGCCGCCAGGGGGGCTGTGTTGGCCGGCGAGAGCAGCAGCGCGAAGCGGCGCGCGGCCGCCGGCAGGGCGGCCTGCTCCCACAGGTGGCCGGCCCGGTGGGCGAGCGCCGGCGGGGGCGCCAGCACGCGGTAGCCACCCGGTCGCAGCCGCGGCAGCCGCGTGGCCAGCTCGCGGGCCACGCGCTCCACGCCGCCGACCTGGGCCCGGCGGGCGGCGCGGCCGTTTATCGCGATAGCGGCTCGGTCAGTCAGAGCGCCGGCGGGCGCGCGCGACGGGCGACGAGGCCGGGACGTCCGGCTCCCGCTCGGCGTAGGGATCGGGCGCCCGCTCCTCGCTGGCGCGCCGCAGGCGCCGGCCCGAGACGGTCAAGAGCAACCCCAGCGCCGCCAGCACGCCGATCGGCAGGCCGGTTCGGGGCAGCGTCTCGCCCGAATCGTTCGAGCCACTCTCGCTGCTCGTGCTGCCGCTGCTGTCCGACGTGGAGCTTTGCGGGGAGGTCTGCCCCGAGGAGGAGGTGCCGGCCGTGGTGCCTGCCCCGGCCTGGGCCCCGGCCCCGGCGCCGCTGCCGGAGCCCGAGCCGCTGCTGCCCGACCCGCTGCTGCCCGAGCCGCCGCCCGAGCCGTTCGAGGACGGCGCCTCGGTCTGGGGCACGGGGTTCGAGTACTGGTCGTCCCCCGCGCTCTGAGCGAGCGCCGACGAAGGCATCGCCACGAGAGCGAGGACGGCGAAGAGGGCCAAGCGGGGAGTCCGCATAGACGGGATTTCTAGCAGCAGGACCGGTAATCCTTCTCCAATCGGCGAGAACACCCGTGGCGGAACGTATCCTTCGTAATCCATGGAGGGAGCTGTATCCGGGCGGGTCGCCCTAGTCCACGACTTCCTGCTCGACCTGCGCGGCGCCGAGCGGGTCTTCCGTGCGATCTGCGACCTGTACCCGAACGCCGACGTCTTCACGGCGGTCTACGACGAGGAGGGCACCGAGGGCCGCTTCGCCAACCGGAACGTCCACACCAGCTTCCTGCAGAAGGCTCGGCCCAGCTCGCGGACCTTCCGCGCCCTGCTGCCCTTCTACCCCGCGGCGATCGAGTCCTTCGACCTGACGGGCTACGACCTCGTGCTCTCGAGCTCGAGCGCCTGGGCCCACGCCGTGCTGCCGGCCGAGGGCGCGGTGCACGTGTGCTACTGCTACAACCCGTTCCGCTACGCCTGGAACGACCGCGACCGGACGCTGGCCTCCCGTCGCGAGCCCGTCAGCAGGGCCGTCCTGAGCAGCCTGTTCCGGCGCTGGCGCCAGTGGGACTGGATCGCCGCCCAGCGCGTCGACCGCTACCTCGCCATATCGAGGACCACGAAGGCGCGCATCGGCACCTACTTCGGCCGCGACGCCACCGTCGTCCACCCACCCGTCCAGACGCACCGCTTCGAGCCCGGGCCGGTCCGCGACTACTACCTGGTGCTGAGCGAGCTGATGCCCCACAAGCACATAGAGGACGCCGTGCGCGCGTTCAACCGGCTGCGCAAGCCGCTCGTCGTCGTCGGCGACGGCCCCGACGGCCGCCACCTGCGGCGCTTGGCCGGGCCGACGATCACCTTCACCGGCCGCGTCAGCGACCCGCAGGCCGCCCGCCTGCTGCAGAGCTGCCGCGCGCTGGTGGTCACGGCGGCCGAGGAGTTCGGCATTGCGGCCGTCGAGGCCCAGGCCGCCGGGCGGCCGGTCATCGCCGTGCGCTGCGGCGGCGCGCTCGAGACCGTCAAGGAGGGCGTGACCGGCGCGTTCTCGGAGGGCGGCCCGGAGGATCTGGCGGCAACGGTCGCCTCCTTCGACGACGCCGCCGTCGACCCGCGGGACTGCGTGGCCAATGCCCAGCGCTTCAGCGAGGAGGTCTTCGCCCGGGCCCTTCCGCGCGAGGTCGCGGAGGCGCGAGCGGGCACGCGCGAGCAGCGCGAAGCGGCGCGTATCGCGCGGCGCGAGCACGGTCGCACGCCGCGCCGCGGCCGGACCGGCCCACTGGGATGAGGGCGTAGCAAACCGGCGGGTGTGCCTGGTGCCTTAGACCAGGACGGTGTCGTCGTGCGAGTACGGCGGCGAGCAGCAGCACAGCAGCACGAGCGGCGCCTCGGTCTCGTTCCACAACTGGTGCTCGGCGCCGGGCGGGATCGTTACGCAGTCCCCCGCGGCCACGTCGAAGGTCTCCTCCCCCAGCCGCATGCGGCCGCGGCCGGCGGTGAACAGGTAGAGCTCCTCCGTACGGCGGTGGAAGTGCGGGGCAGTGGCTCCGCGGGCGGGGACCGTCGCCTCGGCGAGGCTCTGCTCATCGGTGTGCTCGTACTCCCGGATCTCGGAGCCGTCCAGGGTGGTGAACGCCTCCAGCTGGGAGCGCTTGACCAGCCGCATCACCCTCGCTCCAGGGGGGCCATGGTCAGGCCGGCGTCCTTGAGCTGCTCCCAGTAGTGCTCCGCGGGCTCCTTGGGGCCCGACCAGACGATGGCCTGGCCGCTGTTGTGGATCGTGTCGGCGATCGCGTAGCCCTGGTCGAGGCTGACCCCGGGGATGATCCTGGCCAGCGCCGCGGCCACGCCGTCGAAGGTGTTGTGGTCGTCGTTGAGCACGATCACGCGCCACTCGCCGCCGGTCCCTTCGCCCGGCTCCTCGACCTTCGGGACCTCGATGACCTCCGTGCTCACGCCGCGGACTCGCTCTCGGCGCGCTTTCGCCAGTAGCGCTCCAGGCCCATGTAGAGCTGATCGGTGGGGGCGGCCTGGCGCAGGCGCTCGGCGGCGACCTCGTCGGTTGCGGCAGCCGAGGCGGCGTCGACATCTCGGATGAAGGCCTCCTCCCCCTCGCGGCGCACCAGGTCGGCGTTGTCCAGCAGGGAGGTGCGCACGCGGTGCAGCTGGTCCTCGACGTCGGTCACGCGCCCGAAGTGGGTCAGGCACAGGGCGGCGGGGTCCCACGCGGCGACGGTGTGCAGGGAGTCGAGCCATGCCTCGAGGTCGATCTCGGGCGGCGGCGTGGGCGCCAGCGTGTGCTGATGCGGGGGAATGCGGACCCCGGCGACATCCCCGACGAACGCGTCGCCCTCCGCGGACAGGTAGGAAACGTGGTGCCAGGCGTGCCCGGGCGTGGCCGCCACCAGCAGCCCCTCCACGCTCTCGCCGCCCTTGAGCACGTGGATGCGGTCCTCGGGAACCGGCTCGACCTCCCCCCACAGACGGTCCATCGCGTCACCGTAGAGGCGCGAGGCGCTCTCCAGCAGCTTGGACGGGTCCACCAGGTGCGGTGCTCCCACCTCGTGCACGAACACCTGCATTTCCGGGAAGCGGGCCGCGAGCGTGCCCGAGGCCCCGGCGTGGTCGAGGTGGATGTGAGTGAGCATCAGCGCGCGTGGCTGGACGTCTCCCAGCCCCTCGAGTAGGGCGTCCAGGCAGCTGGAGGGGCCCGGATCGACGATCAGGCCGTCGCTGAGCTCGTACGCGCAGATGACGCGATCCTTGCCCTGATGCATGAGGTCGATGGCTCTCGTCGGCACAGCTTTAAGGTTCCCAGCTGCCGCTCGGGATAAGCTCCGCGCGAGGTCGCGAACGTGCCGGCGCAAAAGCAGGGAGCAGGTCCTCAGGCGCGCCCCGGACGCGCGGTAAAGACCCTGCTCTTCACCGACATCGTCGGGTCCACCGAGCACATCGCAAGGCTCCAGGACAGCGGCTGGCGCGACCTGCTCGACCGCCACGACGCGCTGGTCTTCGACCTCGCCTCGGCCCAGGGCGGCGAGCTGGTCAGCCGGGCCGGCGACGGCCTGTTCTTCACCTTCGCCTCTCCGGGGGGCGGCGTGCGCTGCGCCGAGCAGGCCATCGCCTCCGTACGCACCCTGGGGATCGAGCTGCGGGCGGGGCTGCACCTGGGCGAGGTCGAGCACTCCGAGTCCACGCTGACCGGGATGGCCGTGCACGTGGCGGCCCGGATCAGCGGGCTGGCCCGGGCCGGCGAGGTGCTCGTCTCGGCGCCCGTCCGCGACCTGCTGCCCGCCGAGGACTTCGAGCTCGCCGAGCACCGGACCCACACGCTGAAGGGGGTGCCTGGGCGCTGGTCGCTCTACTCGCTGCGCTCCGAACGCCTGGGTCGCCCCGTGGCCGATGCGGTGCCCGCGCCGCCCTCGTCCTCCGATTTCGTCGGCCGCGAGCACGAGCTCGGCGAGCTGCGGCACGCCGTTGGCCGGGCCGCCTCGGGCCGCGGCTCGCTGTGGATCCTCTCCGGCGAGCCCGGGGTGGGCAAGACGCGGCTGGCCGACGCGGCCGGGGAGCTGGCCGAGGAGGCCGGGCTGGCGACCTACTGGGGGCGCTGCTGGGAAGGCGGTGGGGCGCCCGCCTACTGGCCCTGGACCAAAGTGGTGCGTGCCATGCAGCGCGCCGAGCCCGGGGCGGTCGAGGGGCTCGGGCCGCTGGACTCCGAGCCGCTGGGCGGCGAGGAGACCGAGGACGCGCGCTTCGCGCTCTTCGACGCGTTCACCGGCTTGATCGAAAAGCGGGCCGCCGAGCGGCCGATGCTGATCGTCCTGGACGACCTCCACGCGGCCGACGTCCCCTCCCTCCTGCTCCTGGAGTTCCTGGCGCGCGACCTGCGCCGGCTGCCCGTCGTGGTGCTGGTGACGATGCGTCCCGAGGAGCTGGAGCCCGACACCCGGGACGTGGTCTCGCGCATCGCGCGCGAGGCGACGCCGCTGTGGGTTGCGGGCCTGGACGCCCCGGAGGTGGAGACCCTGATCCACCGCAGCACCGGAGCGGCACAGGACCCGCGGATCACCGAGGCCCTGCACGAGGTGACCGAGGGCAACCCGTTCTTCCTGGGCGAGGTGGTGCGCCTGCTCCACGCCGAGGGGCGGCTCGACCATCCCGAGAGCCTGCGCGAGGGCGTGCCCCTGCCGGCCGGTGTCCGCGACGCGGTCCGCCGCCGCCTGGAGCCGCTCAGTGCCGAGTCCCTGAGCGTGCTGGCCACGGCCGCGGTGCTCGGCAAGGAGTTCACGCTGCCGGCGCTGGAGGGAGCGAAGGGCGGCGAGGGAATCTTCGAGCTGCTGCAGGAGGCGTTCAGGCGGCGCGTTGTGGCGAGCGCGGGCGTCCCGGGCAGGATGCGCTTCGTCCACGCGCTGTTCCGCGAGGTGCTGCTGGAGGGGCTGAGCGCGCGCGAGCGGGCCGAGACGCACAGGCGCTGCGCCGAGGCGCTGGAGCGCCTGTACGCCGACGACCCCGAGCCCCGCCTGGCCGAGTTGGCCCACCACTGGCTGGAGGCCGTGCCGGCCGTGCCGCCCGAGCGCGGGATCGACCTGGCCGCCCGGGCCGGCGACCGCTCGATGAGCCTGCTGGCCTACGAGGAGGCCGCCCGCCTCTACCGCCGCGCGCTCGCGGCCCTCGAGCTGCGGGCCGCGGGCACCGAACCCGCCCGCAGGCGAGACCTGCTGCTGGAGCTCGGCGCCGCCCTGCGCAAGGCCGGAGACCCGGTCGCGGCCCGCGCCGGCTTCCTCGAGGCCGCGGAGCTGTCGGCGCGGCTCGGCCAGCCCGAGCGCCAGGCCCAGGCCGCGCTGGGCTACGCGGGGCGCTACTGGACCAGCGGCGTGGTGGACGAGCAGGTGGTCGCCGTGCTCGAGGACGCGCTGGCCGCCCTCGGCCCCGAGGACACGCTTCTGAGGGCCGCGGTGCTGGCGCGCCTGTCGACCGAGCTCTACTACGCGCCCTCCGACGAGCGAGCGGACGCCCTCAGCGGGGAGGCGGTCGACATGGCGGAGCGAATCGGCGATCCGGGGGCGCTGGCCTCCGTGCTCGACGCCCGCCTGGCGGCGACCTGGGCCCCGGACAATCTCGACGAGCGCCTGGCCGCCTCGCGCCGCGCGCAGGAGCTCGCGGAGCGGGCGGGTGACCGCGAGACGGCGCTGCGCGACGGGGCCTTCCTCGTCACCTGTCTGCTGGAGTGCGGCGAGGTCGCGGAGGCCGACGCCCACCTGGAGTCGCTGCGCTCGCGGGCGCGCTATTTACATCAGCCGCGGTTCCTGTGGCACGTGGACACGCTGCGCTCCCTGCGCGCGCTGATGGCGGGGCGGCTGGACGAAGCGGGGCGGCTCGCGGAGGCCGCGCTGGCGGCCGGCCTGCAGGCGGACGAGCGCAACGCCCGCCACACGCACGCGATCCAGACGAGCACTCAGCGCTACCTGCAGGGACGCCTCGACGAGATCGAGGTTCCGCTGCGGGCCTTCGTCGAGCGCTACCCGACGTTGGCCGGCTGGCGCTGCACGCTCGCGCTGCTGCTCGCCGAGCAGGGCCGCGCGGCCGAGGCGCGGCGCGAGCTCGACGTGGCCGCCGCGGCCGGCTTCGCCGG
>Ga0126307_10000794_pt1 | contig 20807 bp, 18 predicted proteins | sample Plot28_FD_89955 | JGI IMG/M metagenome (GOLD analysis project Ga0126307, IMG submission 89955) | Serpentine soil microbial communities from UC McLaughlin Reserve, CA, USA - Plot28 | ecosystem: Environmental > Terrestrial > Soil > Grasslands | place: USA: UC McLaughlin Reserve, Lake County... | reverse complement strand
TCGTCGAACTTCTTGATGCCGATGTAGTCGAGGTAGGATGGCCTGTGCACCGTAGCCCGTGAGTTCGCCTTCGTGAGGTTCAATAGCTTGGGCGTGCGGGCGAGCCTTCTCACCTCCGGCGGGAGCTCGGCGAAGCTGTGGGAGATTGGCCCCGAGTTCGTCTGCCTCAGGATGCCGAGCCCAGAACCCTCGACGGCGCAGAGGGCGTCTTCGCCGTCCTGCGTAGTGAGTTCGTACTCGCGGTAGCCCAGGAACGTGAAGTTGTCGTCGTCGATCCACTCCAGAAACGCGCGGGTCTCGGCCAGGTCCTCGGGCTCGAAATCTGGCGGCTCCTCATCGAGCGTGGAGACGATGTCCCCGACCCTCTCGCGCATCTCGAGCCAGTCCTCGACGGCCGCCTTCACGTCGGCGAGGGTCTTCTCTATGGACCCTCTCAAGTCCTCGAGCACCTCCGGCTCCGTCTGGCGGTCTACCTCCACGTGGATCACCGACTCGGCGATAGCGTCTTCCTCGTCAGCGTCGGGAGGCAAAACGTCGATAAGCTGGCCCTCTTCGTCCCGGCGCACCTTCATGACTGGGTGCAATATCATGTGTATGGCGTAGCCCTGGCTGTTTATCTCCATCCTCGTCGAGTCGACGAGGAAGGGCATGTCGTCGTTGACCATTTCTACGACGGTATGGGTCGACTGCCAGCCGTGTTCCTCGAATTGGGGATTGTAGACCCGGATCTTCCACTCCCCCGGCTCGCGACGCCCGGCGAAGCTCCAGTGGGATAGCGCTGCTCCGTAGGCGTCTATGGGGGAACGGTCCTCCAGGTCTTCCGCGTCGACCCACCCGTAGTACTGGCGCGTGAACTCCTCGACCAGCGGTGCCTGATCCTCCGTCATCTGCTCCCTGATGCGGTCTGACACCTTGTCAAGAAGCTCGTCTTTTACCAGCATCGGCACGCCTCCCTCGGCGGTTCCTTCTCCCTGAGGGCTCCATTATAGTCCTGCGGTGATCTTCCTGGGGAATGAGGAAACCACTTATGATGCGTGATCATACGGCGCCTTCCCTATAATCTGTACGCCACAATTCAGACGATGGGAGGCCCCGTGAACTTCGACCTGAGCTCGGAACAGCAGGAGCTAAGGGAGCAGGCGGCAGAATTCGCCGACAGGGAGGTTGCGCCGCACGCTGCGGAGTCGGACCAGGAAGACAGGGTCCCTTTCGACACGCTCGAGAAGCTGGCCGATGTCGGGTTCATGGGGTTATGTGTTCCTGAGGAGTACGGTGGGGGCGGGATGGACTTCCTCTCTTACTGCCTCATGATCGAGGAGATCAGCCGCGCTGACGCCGGGATGGGCGCGACGCTCGCCGTCCACACCAGCGCGGGCACACTCCCCATCGTGATGTACGGCACCGCGGAGCAGAAGGAGCGGTGGGTGCCGCCGCTGGCACGAGGAGAGAGGATCGGAAGTTTCGCCCTAACCGAGCCGGAGACGGGTTCCGACGCCTCCGCCATAGGGGCGCGGGCCGAGAAGGTCGATGGCGGCTACCGCATCTCGGGACACAAGCAGTGGGTCACGAACGGACGGATCGCGGGGACCATGATCCTCTTCGCCCGTGCCCCCGAAGGCGTTACGGCATTCATCCTGGGAATGGACGCCGCAGGGATCTCCTTCGGCAAGCACGCCCAGAAGATGGGCGTGATCTCGGCAACCACGGACGATGTGCTCTTCGACGACGTCTTCATCCCTGAAGAAAACCGTCTCGGAGAGGAAGGCAGAGGGCTTCGCGTAGCCCTCGGAACGCTTGATACGGGCAGGATCGGGATAGCCGCCCAGGCCACAGGCATCGCCGAAGCGGCCTTCCGCTACGCCACGCAGTACGCCCTGGAACGCACCACGTTCGGTAAGCCGATCGCCGAGCACCAGGCGATAGCGTTCAAGCTCGCGGACATGCAGACGAAGATCAGGGCGGCTCGTCTGCTCGTCTACGAGGCGGCGTGGATGAAGGACCACGGAGAGCGCATTGCCGAGTCGGGAGCCCGGGCGAAGCTCTACTCTTCGCAGGTGGCGAACGAGGTGGCCTACGAGGCGATCCAGGTCCTGGGTGGTAGGGGGTACATGAAGGACCATCCCGTAGAGAGGTACTACAGGGACGCGCGGGTAACGGAGATCTACGAGGGAACCAGTGAGATCCAACGCCTCGTCATCTCCCGCGCCATCATGAAAGAGACAGCCGAGCTTCTCGAAGCTCCCACCAACGTGGAACAGTCGAGACCCGCTGTCGGGTAAGGACCGGCTTATGCTACAGTCCCATGGCAGGGGTTAGAGACACAGGAGGAGCACGTCTTGGATACCAGGAAGAGCGCGAAGGATCGCTGGGAGGAAGCGTATTCCAAGGGGCCGGAGCGCGACGCGGAGTTCTCTACCATGTCGGGCGTCCCGATCAAACCCCTCTACACCCCTGAGGACGTCGAGGGCGACTACGACGAGAGATTAGGCTACCCGGGAGAGTATCCGTACACCCGCGGCGTCTACCCGAACATGTATCGTGGAAGGCTCTGGACCGTGCGCCAGTTCGCCGGTTACGGGACGGCTGCAGAGACCAACGAGCGGTTCAGGTACCTCCTGGATCACGGCCAGAACGGCCTCTCGGTCGCCTTCGATATGCCCACCCTCATGGGCTTGGACTCCGACTCGCCGCTCTCCCTCGGTGAAGTCGGCACGGAGGGCGTCGCCGTGGATTCCCTCGAAGACATGGAGCGCCTCTTCGAGGGCATCCCGATGGGCGAGGTCTCGACTTCTATGACCATAAACGCCCCCGCGATGGTCCTGCTCGCCATGTACGTAGTCGCCGCCGAGAAGCAGGGGGTTGCGTCCGAGGAGCTGGCCGGCACCAACCAGAACGATATCCTCAAGGAGTACATCGCCCAGAAGGAGTGGCTGTTCCCCCCAGGACCATCGATGCGCGTCTTCAAAGACATGCTCGTCTACGCCACACAGCACATGCCCAAGTGGAACACCGTCTCCATAAGCGGCTACCACATCAGGGAGGCGGGGAGCACGGCGGCACAGGAGCTCGCTTTTACCCTTGCCGACGGCTTCGCCTACATAGAAGCCGGCATAGAAGCGGGTCTGGACGTGGACGACTTCGCCCCGCGCCTGAGCTTCTTCTTCAACTCGCACATAGATTTCTTCGAGGAGATCTGCAAGTTCAGGGCCGCTCGCCGTATCTGGGCCACGGTACTCAAGGAGAAGTATGGCGCCAGAGACGAGAAGAGCCTCCTAATGCGCTTCCACACCCAGACCGCGGGCGTCTCGCTGACCGCACAGGAGCCTTACAACAACGTCGCCCGCACCGCCTTCGAAGCGCTCGCCGCCATCCTCGGCGGTACGCAGAGCCTGCACACGAACTCGCTCGACGAAGCCCTCGCCCTGCCGACGGAGGAGGCCGTACGCATCGCCGTACGCACGCAGCAGATAGCGGCGCTGGAGACCGGCGTTGCGAACACCATAGACCCGCTCGGCGGATCCTACTTCATCGAGGCGTTGACCGACGAGCTCGAAAAGCAGGCCTACGATTACTTCAAGCAGATAGACGAGATGGGCGGCATGATAAAGGCCATAGAAGAAGGCTTCCCGATGCGTGAGATCTCCGAGGCCTCTGCCCGCTACCAGCGCGAGCTCGAAGAGAAAGAGCGCCACATGGTCAACGTCAACATCTACGAACCCCAGGACGAACAGGACATGGAGCTCCACCGCATAGACCCCGAGATCTCCGAGGGACAGATCGAACGCCTCGAGGCCCTAAAGGAACACCGCGACAACGACAGGGTCCAACAGTGCCTCGAAGATCTCAAACAGGCGTGCCGGGGCGATGAGAATACGATGTATGCGATCTTGGACGCCGTACGGGCATACGCGACGGTGGGGGAGATCAGCGCCGCCATGCAAGAAGTCTTCGGCGACTACCGCGAGACACCAGTGATTTAGAGCACTTCAGCACGCTCCCTTCGGTCGCTTGTCAGCACGGCGCTTCGCGCCTTTCAGCCAGGGCTCGCGCGAGCGCAAGCTGAAATGCTGACAAGCGCAGCCCGCAGGGCGTAGCGTGCTGAAGTGCTTGCAAGGCTCGTCGCGGACCTCTGGGCACTCCTACCGTCTGCTAGAATCCGGGGGACGGGGGGCGATTTCGGCTCCCTGCGTGGGGACCTTTGAGCAGAGGAGGAGGTCTATGGCTATCCGAGAGACCAGTGCCGGTCACGAGGCGCTGGGGTTGGATGAGGACGACCTACGAAGGATGCACTACCACATGCTTATCGCGCGGCGGGTCGATGAGCGGTCCTGGATCCTCAACCGCCAGGGAAAGGCCGCGTTCGTGATCTCCTGCCAGGGTCAGGAGGCCGCCCAGGTCGGGGCAGCCTACAACCTTCGCCCCGGAGGCGACTATCTGTACCCCTACTACCGCGACTCGGGGATGACCCTGCTCCTCGGCCAGACACCCCGCGACCAGTTCCTCAGCCTCCTAGGCAAGAAGGAAGACCCGAACAGCGGCGGACGTCAGATGCCAGGCCACTTCAGCAGCCGGAAGCTGAACATCGTAACGGCCTCCGCCCCGGTCGGAGTCCAGTACCCCCACGCCTCGGGCACGGCCCTCGCGTTCAAGATACGTGGCGAGGACAGCGTCGTGCTCGCGAGCGGTGGGGAGGCATCGACCAGTGGCGGCGACTGGCACGAGGCCATGAACTTCGCCGGCATCCACGACCTGCCCCTGGTCTTCCTCGTGCAGAACAATGTCTACGCTATCTCCGTCCACCACGAGTTCCAGGTCGCAGGCTCCATAGCGAAGCGTGCCGAGGGATACGGATTCCCCGGACACGAGGTGGACGGCAACGACGTGCTCGCCGTCTACGAGGTGGCCAGGGAGGCCTTCGAGCGCGCCCGCGCTGGCGAGGGACCTACGCTGATCGAGGCCAATACCTACCGCATGACCGCCCACTCTTCCGACGACGATGACCGCAGGTACCGCGAGCGCGAAGAGATCGAAGACTGGCGCCAGAAGGATCCCATCGTTCGCTTCGAGAAGTACTTGCTAGACAACGGGGTAATGAACGAGTCGGAACGGGATGAGATCTCCGGGCGCATAAAGGCCGAGGTCGCGGAGGCGAGCGAGTACGCGGAGAACGCCCCGTTCGCGGATCCCGAAGACGCACTCACCGGTGTCTACGCAGAGGCTTAGGAGCACCCATGGCGACGAAGAATGTACTCCAGGCCATTCACGAGGGGCTCGCCGAGGAGATGCGCTCGGACGAGTCGGTAATGGTGCTCGGCGAGGACGTTGGTAGGGCCGGCGGAGTTTTCAGGGTAACGCAAGGGTTACAGGAGGAGTTCGGGGCGGCGAGGGTGATGGACACGCCCCTGGCGGAGAGCCTGATCGTGGGCTCGGCTATAGGACTCTCGGTGAACGGGATGCGCCCCGTCGCCGAGATACAGTTCGCCGACTTTATAGCGCCGGCGTTCGACCAGATCGTCAACGAGGCGGCCAAGTTCTATTACCGCTCCAACGGCGACTGGAATTGCCCCATCACCATAAGGGCGCCTTATGGTGTCGTTCCGGGAGGCGCCCTCTACCACTCCCAGAGCGTCGAGGCCTGGTTCTGTAATACCCCTGGCCTCAAGGTGGTCGCGCCGACGTTCCCCGCCGACGCCAAAGCCATGCTAAAGAGCGCCATCCGCGACCCCAACCCCGTCCTCTTCCTCGAACACAAACGTACCTACCGCCTCATAAAGGAGGAGGTCCCCGAAGATCACGAGGTGCCCCTCGGAAAGGCCCGCATCCACCGCGAGGGCGCGGATATCACGGTCATCTCCTACGGCCTCATGCTCTACACAGCCCTCGAGGTGGCCGAGAAGCTCTCCGCAGAGCACGGCGTAGAGACCGAGGTCGTAGAGCCGAGGACGCTGTATCCGTTGGATAAAGAGACGATCCTCGATGCGGCCAAAAAGACAGGCAAGGTAGTGGTGATCTCCGAGGCCAACCTTACCGGCTCGGTCTCGGGGGAGTTAGCGGCCATCGTGGCGCGCGATGCGTTCGAGTGGCTCGATGGGCCGGTGATGCGCCTCGGCTCGCCCGACGTGCCGGCAGCGGCCTTCGCCAGGCCGATGATGGAACACTTCTTGCCGTCCTCGGAGGAGATAGAGGCTGCCATGCTCGAGCTGGCGCGCTACTAGAGGAGGGTATCGTGGCGAAACCTGTAACGATGCCGCAGCTGGGTGAGAGCGTGACAGAGGGTACCATAACCCGCTGGCTCAAGGCCGAGGGCGATGAGGTGGAGATGGATGAGCCCCTCGCCGAGGTAGACACGGACAAGGTGAACGCCGAACTGCCTTCGCCCGTGGCTGGCAGGATCGAGAAGTTTCTGGTAACCGAAGGCTCGACGGTCGACGTGGGAACCGAGATCGTGCTCGTCGCCGTCGAGGGCGATTCCCCCGCCGCCGACGCCCCACCTCGCGAGAACACGGCAGCCGACGCTCCCACGGAAGAGTTCCCCGCCTCGGGCACAGAAGCCCAGCCCGTCGCACAAAATAATGAGACTCGGCAGGCCGTCGCCCAAGCAGACGGCGACGGGCGCGGCGAGATCGAGGACGCCGAGACCCTGCGCCTCACCCGTTCTTCACCGGTTGTGCGGCGTCTCGCCGAAGAGCACGGGGTCGAGATAAAGGAGATCCCGGGCACAGGTACAGGGGGACGCGTAACCAGGAAGGACATCGAAGGCTACATAGAGGAACAGGAAGAGTACGCGCCGCAGAGAATCCGTGAGGAGCGGGAAGCCTTCGCGGAATCCGAACGCGTGCCCCTCTACGAGGGCGACCGTGTCGAGGACCTGAGCAGCATCAGGCGCGCCATAGCCAACCGCATGTCCGCGAGCAAACGCGAGGCTCCTCACGCCTGGACCATGGTAGAGGTAGACATGAGCGGGCTCGTCGCCCTGCGCGAGCGGGAGAAAGACGCCTTCGCCGAGCGCGAGGGCGTAAAGCTCACCTACCTGCCGTTCATAGTACAGTCCGTCGTCGAGAGCCTCAAAGCGAATCCCGTACTCAACTCCGTGTGGGACGGGGACCGCATAATCTTGAGAAAGCGCATAAATATCGGCGTGGCCGTAGACCTCGAAGACGCCCTGATCGTGCCCGTCATCGCGGGCGCCGACGAGTTGAACATCCTCGGGCTCGCCCGCAAGATCGACGACCTGGTGCGGCGCGCCCGCGCCGGTCAGCTCGATACCGCAGACATCTCGGGAGGAACCTTCACCGTCAACAACCCCGGTGCCCTCGGCAGCGTGGTCTCGACCCCCATCATCAATCACCCGCAGGCGGCGATCCTCTCCGCAGAAGCCATCGTCAAACGCCCCGTCGTGATAGACGACGCCATCGCCATACGCAGCATGATGAACCTCGAAGTCTCCTTCGACCACCGCATCCTCGACGGCGGCGCCGCCCTCAGGTTCCTGAACGCCGTAAAACGTCGTCTGGAAGCTTACGAGCCGGGAACGGTATCGGATAACCAATTCGAAGGAGTTAGACATGAAGTATCTCGTGGTTATCGAACCCACTGACACGGGCTATTCAGCTTACTCTCCGGACTTGCCTGGGTGCGTGTCGACCGGAGCGACGCGCGAAAAAGTCGAGCAAAACATGCAGGAGGCCGTTGAGTTCCACCTCGAGGGGTTGCGCGAGGAAGGCTATTCTGTTCCCGAGCCGAGCACCTCTTCGTCGTATGTTGAGGTAATAGCTCGAGTGGAGTTGGAAGAACTATCCCTGCGGCACTAGCGCGAGCGCTCGCACGGGGCTACCGGTACCGCCGGTCAGCTTCAGAGGCGCCACGAAGAGGAGCGTGCCGGTCGGCGGCAGAGAGCCCAGGTTCGCAAGCTGCGTAACGCCGTACTTTCCCGCGCCCATGAGATAGTAGTGGGCCGGGAAAGGCGGGTCGAACTCGGCCGCGCCGCCGGCGTCGATGCCGACGGTCTCTACACCGACGCCGACGAGGGGGCTCTCCTCGGCGATCCAGCGCGCGCACTCGACGTCGGGGCCAGGTGAGTGCGGGTTGCCGTCCCTCGCGTTCAGGAAGGCTTCGGTGTCCTGAGCGCGGGCGTCCCATCCCGTGTGAAGCAGCAGCCAGCCGCCTTCTGGCAGTGGCCCGTGGTCGGCTTCGAATGCGCGCACATCATCGACGGTGAGCAGGTAGTCGGGGTTCTCGGCGCTCTCGGCGGAACGGTCGATCACGACCGCGGGGGCGATGAGGTGCAGGGGCGGCACCTGCGAGACGTCGATGCCGTCGCGGCCGCTGATCCAGTGTATGGGCGCGTCGAAGTGCGTGCCGGTGTGCTCGCCGATCTCGAGCCAGTACCACGCCCACGCGGGCCCGCGCTCGTCGTAGTGGCTGATCTCGTGCCGCTTCACTCCCGGTGTCTGCGCGAACTGCGCGGGTAGCTGTATAACAGGGGTTCGCTCGTCCAGCGGCTGGGTCAGGTCGACGATCTCGACGGTGCCGCTAACGAGCGCCTGGACGAGTGATGCGACAGGTTCTTGCGGCGTCATGTCGTTTCTCCTCTCAATGGGCGCGGAACGCCTCAGCGAGCCACTCGGCCCTTACCTCCGGATTGACCCTGGCGTCGATCACCAGCGGACGATCCCGCCTCTCCAACCAGTCCCCGACCGGTGATAGATCTGCCTCGTCTCTTACGGTTATGCCCTCGGCCCCCGCCGCCCGCGCGAGCGCGGCGAAGTCGGTCTCTTCGAAACGCGCCGCTTCTACGGAGCGCCCCATGGGACCGAAGTGGTGCACCTCGGCGCCGTAGGCCGCATCGTTGTAGATGACGATTAGCATCGGCAGGCGGTAGCGGGCGGCGGTCTCCAGCTCCCCCAGGGCCATGAGGGCGCCGCCGTCGCCCACTGCGGCGACAGAGAGCCTCTCCGGTCGCCCGATCGCCGCTCCGATACCGCTTGCGAGTCCCAATCCCACAGACTGGAAGGCGTTCGGGAAAACGAAGCCCTGTTGGTCGGGCACCCCGAGGTACATCGCCGGGTAGCCTAGAAAATGTCCCGAGTCGGTGCAGACCGTGCGTTCTTCGGGAAGCACGTCGTCGAGCACGATGGTCAGGGTGCGCGGGTCTATGTGAGCGGCGGTACCGCGGTCCTCGTAAGGCTCGTCGCGGGTGCGACCCTCGCGGATCTCGCGCTCGAGCCCTTCGCTCCTGAACCCCTCGCCGCCCACGCCCCGCCGATCCAGCTCGTCGACTATGGCCCTGGCGGCCCCCGACGCGTCCCCAACGACGCCTACGTCGACACGATGCAGACGTCCGATCGCCGCCTCGTCGAGATCTACCTGCACCACGCGTGCTTCTGGGGAGAACAGTTCGCCGTGGCGCACGGTCCAGTGGTTGAGCGACGCGCCGAACGCGAGCACGACGTCCGCACTCCCCAGCAACCTCATGGCGAGCGTGGAAGAGAACCCGCCGGCTATCCCGACACCGTAAGGGTTGCCGGTGAAGAGCCCGTTCGCCATCGCGCTCGTCGCCAGCACGGCCCCCACCCGGTCACCCAGAGCCGCGAGAGCCCCGCCTGCGAGGGCAGCGCCCTGCCCGGCGATGATGGCGGGTCGGTGCGAGAGGGCGAGCAGATCGGCGACCGCGGCGATAGAAGCCTCTGATGGAACCGGGGGCTCCAGCGGTGGCCGGTGCGTGACGGCTTGTGAGCCGTCGGGACAGTCCTCTTCGACCACGTCGATAGGAATGCTAAGGACGACGGGGCGGCGCTCGGTCTGCGCGCGCCGGAGTGCCCTGGCAGCATCGGCGGCGGCGGTCTCGGGTCCGCGCACGCGCTCGGGTATCGCGCCGAGCGTCGCCGCAATGGTTGCCTGGTCAACCTTGAAGTTCGACCAGAGCATCCCCGTCGGGAGGTCGGCCGCCAGCACGAGAAGCGGGGTGCTAGCCTTCGCTGCCTCCGTCAACCCCGTAAGCGAGTTCGTGAAGCCAGGGCCTTGATGGACGCTCGCGACGCCGACCTTTCCGCTGGAGCGGGCGTGGCCGTCCGCCATCATGATCGCGCCACACTCGTGCCTGGAGGAGTAAAACGTGGCACCAGCCGCGCTTAGGGCGTTCAGGACCGCGAAATTGCCGCTTCCGGCGAGCCCGAAGAACGCTTCGACTTCGCCATCGACCAGCACCCGCCCTATCGCTTCGGAGACGCGCACGACTCAGGTCGCCCCACAGATAGATAATCGGTCCATGAAGACGGAGCTCATCACCCTTGCCCCTCCCCGTTCTCGAAGCCTCATCTCCCGAGTAGCGCCCGAACGATAAGGCAACACAGGACCTTGTGCAACACAGGTGTGACCGTCTGGTGGTTGCTCCTGGAGGGCCAGGCGCGGTTACACTTGGCCTGTGAAAGGAGATCGCTGCTGGCGGGTTTGAGTTGACGGGGCCAGACGCCGAAAGGGACGTAGACATCGAGTTTCAACGTGTGCTCCAGGATGTACTGAACGAGATAGAGCGGGAGGAACTCGTTCGCCTGACGCAGGAACTCGTCCGTATCTCCAGCGTCTACCGGCCCGAACAGCAGGATGGGAACGAGGCACGCGTCGCGCGATTTGTGGCTGATTACCTCGAAACTGCCGGGTTCGGGGTGAAATCGGAAGAAGTTGCGCCGGGCCGTAAGAACGTGTGGACCGTGTGGGAGGGCGAGAGGCCGGGGAAGACCCTGCTCTTCGAGGCGCACACTGACGTGGTGACGGAGGGAAGCGCGGAGGACTGGGACCACCCGCCGTTCGATGCAGACAGAGATGGAGGCCGTATCTACGGGCGTGGAGCGTGCGACACCAAGGGAAACCTGGCTGCGGCCGTGGTCGCCGTATCCGCAATAAGGAGCTCTGGTGTCCCTTTCCCTGGCAGGCTGATACTCTGTCATCCGGTGGACGAAGAGGGAATGATGACGGGCATCAAGGCGTTCATCGAGCGGGGCCACGCGGAAGGAGTAGACGCCGCCGTCGTCTGCGAGCCCGAAGAGAACCATCTCTGCGTGAGCCAGAAGGGCGCGCTCAGGGCGGAACTCACCGTGCGTGGGACGATGGCGCACGGTGCCATGCCAGAGAGCGGCGTCAACCCCGTTACGCGGGCCGCGAAATTTGTAGTGGAGGTAGAGGAGCTCGAAAGAGAGGAGATCGAGCGCCACGGCGAGGACCCGTTCCTCGGATGTCCGAGCCTCACGCCGACTATCCTCATGGGCCCCGGTAGCGGGGAACCCCAGATCAACGTGATCCCGGCTAGCGCCTACGTAGCCCTGGATATCCGCACGGTGCCAGCCCAGTCCCACGCAGAACTCATCACGCATCTGGAAGACATCCTCGCCAGGCTGGCCGCGGAAGACCCCGACTTCGACGCTACTCTCGAGGTGATCGAAGAGCGCCCGCCGACCGAGACCCCCAAAGACGAGCCTCTGGTCCGCGCGATGGCGAAAGCCTACACAAGCCTCACCGGCGAGGAGCCGACCTACAATGGGGTGCCCGGCGCTACCGACGGTACTTTCCTGCACGCGTGGGCCGGCATCCCCATCGTCACCACGGGAGCGGGGGACCGTGAGATCCCTCACCACGCAGACGAGTGGGTCGATGAGGAGGAACTCCTCGCCACCTGCAAGCTCTACGCCGCGACCGCGTTGTACTACGCCTACGGAGAGGAAGCCCATGTTTGATTACCGTTCCATGTTCGACCTTTCAGGCAAGACCGCACTCGTCGTCGGTGCCGGCAGCGGTATCGGCGAGGCCAGCGCACAAGGACTCGCGGCCTTCAGAGCGCGCGTGGTGTGCGCCGATGTGAGTAAAGAGGCTGCGGACGACACGGCCACAGAGATAAGTAAGGAGGGAGGTGAGGCCGAGGCTATCGAGCTGGATATGACGGACCAGGACAGCGTACGGAGGGCGGTCGAGTCCGTGGGAGTTCCCGACGTGCTGGTGAGTACGCCTTCCGTCAACGTCAGGAAGCCTTTGCTCGAGATAACAGACGATGAGTTCGACCAGGTCGTCGAGCTCAACTTGAAGGGGACTTTCCGCCTGATCCGGGACTTCGGAGCCGGCATGGCCGAGCGCGGCTCGGGCAGCATCATCGCGTTCTCTAGCATCAGGGGGCAGGTCGTGGAACCGGGGCAGAGCGTCTACGCCGCGACCAAGGCGGGTACGGTGCAGATGCTCAGGGCGCTTGCTTCCGAAGTCGGGCCGCGCGGTGTAAGGGTCAACGCTATCGCTCCAGGCATCGTCGAGACACCACTCACGGCACAGATCAAAGACTCCCCGGACTGGTACGATTCCTACGCGGCCAAGAGCATCCTCGGCCGCTGGGCCAAGCCGCACGAGATGGTCGGGATGGTCCTCTACCTCGCCTCGGATGCCAGCTCCTACGTAACGGGCGCCTTCATGCTCGTCGACGGTGGCTGGACCGCCGCGGACGGCCGCTTCACGCCGCCCCTCTAGCGGTCCGACGCCGCGCACGTGGATATCTCGGCCCGTATATAGTATTGCTGGGCGCAGCAACCGGCAGAAGGAGAAGATCATGACGGCGGACTCAGGAGGCGGTCGGGGCGGTTCTGTCTTCAGGCTCGATGTCAGGCAGATTGTCATAGCCGGGATACTGGGAGGGATAGCGATCTTCCTCGGCGCGACCCAGCTCGGCTTTATCCCCGTACCGAACGTCTCTGGCCGGGCGACGATCTTGCACATTCCCGCCATCGTGGGAGGTGCTCTGGAAGGACCCGTGGTCGGAGCTCTCGCCGGACTTATCTTCGGCATCTTCTCCTGGTTGGACCCTGTCGTACCTCCTCTCAGGAACCCGCTGGTCTCTATCCTGCCGCGCATCCCCATAGGGATCGTATCGTGGTTCGTGTTCGTCTCCCTGCGTAGAACGAGCGTCGATCTGGCCTCCGTGGTAGCAGGTCTGCTCGGTTCCTTCACCAACACCATCGGGGTCGTCGGGATGGCCGTGCTTCTCGGTTACTTCCCGCTCGCGGTCTTCCTGGTCGTGTTGCCCCAGGCCATAGCTGAGGCGATCCTCGCCGCCGTCGTCACGCTAGTGGTCGTCCGCGGCGTAATGCTGTTCCGTAGCGGACGCACCACGGCTCCCGAAGAAGAATCGGAAGAGGAACGCCGCTATTAGCCACGACCGTGCGCCGACACGATGATCGAACTGGACAACGTCTCGTTCACCTACAGGAAGGGTGAGCCTGATGCGGTCCCCGCGCTCAGGAACCTCGACCTGAAGATAGAACCGGGACAGCTGGTCGCGATTATCGGTCACAACGGCTCGGGCAAGAGCACGCTGGTAAAGTTGCTCTGTGCCGTCCAGTACCCCACGGAAGGGAACATCCGTATAGATGGCGTGCCCGTGGACAGGGAGCACCAGTGGGACGTGCGGCGCAAGGTGTCCGTCGTCTTCCAGGACCCCGACGACCAGCTAATAATGAACCGCGTAATAGATGACGTGGCTTTCGGCCCCGAGAACCTCGGGTTGGCGCGGCATGAGATCGAGGAGAGGGTGCGCTCGTCTGTAGAGATGCTCGGTCTCGAGGAGATCGGTGGACGCCTGATCGAAGACCTCTCACCCGGGCAGAAGCAGCGCGTCGCCATCGCCGGCGCCCTGGCGATGCGTCCTCTGTACTTGATCCTGGACGAACCGACCTCCCTTCTGCCCGTGCCCGTAGCGACGCGTCTGATCTCCACGATCAGAGACCTGAGCCTGAGCGAGAACACGGGCGTTCTGCACGTAACCCATTCCATGTACGAGGCCGTCCTCTTCGAGAGGCTCGTGGTCATGGACGAAGGGCGCGTGATCCTCGACGGAACTCCCGCCGAGGTCTTCCGCGAGGTGGAGAAGCTGCGGAAGGTCGGCCTGGACGTACCTCTCGCCGCGAGTCTCGCCCACCGTCTGCGCGCCCGCGGTATCCCGATGGAAGGAGATATATTGAACCCGGCCGACCTGCGCGCCGCACTCTCAGCCGCTGTGGATCCTTCGCCCTCCGGCTGATGCACTCTGACGGAAGGTCCCCGGTCCTCGAGTTGAAGGACTTTTCCCACACCTACCTGGAAGGCACCCCGAGGGCGAGCGAGGCGGTGAGGGCCGTATCCTTCCGGATCCATCACGGCGAGCGGGTGGGGATCGTCGGGGCCACCGAGTCGGGCAAATCTACCGTCGTCGACTCATTCGCCCACCTGCTGCGCCCCGGACCGGGACAGGTCTTCTACGAGGGCGAGGACGTGACAGCTCCCGGCTACAACAGGGGCAGGCTGCGGCGGGAGATCGGGATCGTGTTCCAGAGGCCGGACTCCCAGATCATTGAAGACGTGGTCGGCGCCGACGTCGCCTTCGGGCCGACCGCGGCAGGCCTCTCCGCCTCCGAGACGCGCGAGCGCGTCGAAGAGAGCCTGAACACCCTGGAGCTACCTTATCCGGATTACCGCCTGCGGTACATCCACGCGCTCTCCGGTGGCCAGCGCAGGCGGGTCGCCATAGCCGGTGTACTCGCCATGCACACGCCCGTGCTCGTCCTCGACGAGCCCATGGCAGGGCTCGACCCGCGCGGCCGCAAGGAGCTCTTGGAGCTACTCCTCACGTTGCAGCGAGAACGTGAGTTGACCCTGATCGTCTGCTCCGCGAGCCTCACCGACGCCAGCCTGCTGTGCGACCGTTTCATCGTCCTGGATCGGGGCACGGTCGTCATGGACGGCCCCGTGCGCGAGGTCCTGCGCGAGGCCGACAGGCTGTCCGAGCTGGACATAACCCTGCCCGAGCCGGTCGTCGGCGCCCGCGAGATGCAGAAGCTCTTCCCCGACTTCCCGACCGACGTGCTAACCGAGGACGAGCTCGAGGTCGAGCTGCTCGAGAGGCTGGCGACTTCATAATGCTCGAGCTGCAGCGTAACGTCATCTTCGGGCAGTTTGTGGAGACGGGATCGTTCATCCATCGCGTGGACGCACGCGTCAAGATCGCGGCGACGTTCGTGCTTCTCGTCGCCTCTTTCCTGATAGACGACTTCCTCGGATTCGCCGTCATACTGCCACTGCTCGTGATCATTGGCGTAGTCTCGAAGATACCCCTCGGGTATATACTGCGAGGCTCGCGGTTCTTCCTCGCATTCCTAATCTTCATCCTCGCCTTCCAGGTACTCTTCTATCCTGGTGGAGACGTGCCCGAGTCGAGCTACCTGTGGCGGTGGGGGATACTCTCGGTCTCGACCGAGGGCATCTACACGGCGGGCATCATCGCGTTGCGCGTCATCCTGCTCTACTACGTTACGACCATGCTGATGCTCACGACCTCGCTCGTCGACCTGACGAACGGGTTGGAGCTCATCTTCGGCCCACTGCAAAGGCTTAAAGTGCCGGTCAACGAGCTGGTGCTCGTCTTCGTGATCGCCATAAAGTTCGTCCCCATCTTTATCGAGGAGATGGAGCGTCTGGCCCGCGCCCAGACGGCCCGCGGCGTCCCTTTCGACGAGGGCGGCGCCATAACCCGGGCGCGCCGCATCGGACGCCTGCTCGTCCCCATATTCATCAGCGGCTTCGCCCGCGCCGACACCCTCACTATCGCCATGAACACCCGCAGCTACCGCGGCGGCCGCTACCGCACCAAGTTCCGCCAGATGCACGCAAGCCCCTCCGACTGGCTGGCCCTGACGCTCGTTACGCTCTGGGTGATCGTCGCGTGGATGGTGTAGAGCCTTTCAGCACGCTCCAGCCTCCGGCTGTCGCTTGTCAGCATTTCAGCTTTTTGGTGGCGGTTCGCTGCCCGCGCTCGATCGCGAATCGTTTGCCTCGATGAGATGCCTCTCTATAGAAGAGTCCTTCCGCCATCGAAGACCTGGCTGATCAGCTGAAATGCTGACGAGCGAAGGCGAAGCCGGAGCGTGCTGAAATGCTGAGACCATATAGGGCGCTATAGCGCCCTATATGGTCTCTCTGCGGCGGCTGAGCTGCCCGTAGGGATGCCCCGTATGCAGTCGTTCCATCGAGCTTATGGCGGCTATTCGCTCTAGCGCCAGGGTGTCTGCGGCGACATTGGTAGGGACGCCGTCGCGTTTGGAGATGGCGATGATGCGGCGTATCCGGTCCTCTATGCGCATGACGCGCTTGTTCGCGCGGCGCTCGTTGTATCCTTCGAGCTCGTCGGCGACGTTTATCAAGCCGCCGGCGTTTATGACGTAGTCGGGGGCGTAGAGTATTCCGCGTGCGGAGAGAGATTCGCCGTGTCCGGATTCGGCGAGCACGTTGTTCGCGCTCCCTGCGACGATACGGCAGCGTAACCCTGGTATGGTCGCGTCGTCGAGAACGGCTCCAAGGGCGCAGGGGGCGAGGATGTCGCAAGGAATGGTTAGTATCTCCTCAGGCTCGACGGCCTTGGCGCCGAACTCCTTGACCACGCGCCCCAGGGCCGCCTCGTGCACATCGGTGACGATCAGGTTAGCGCCCTCCCCGTGCAGCAGACGGCACAGGTGGTAGCCGACGTGCCCGACACCCTGTACGGCGACGACCCTGCCTTCCAGGGAGCCCGTGCCGAAGACCTCCTCGACACAGGCCCGCATCCCCTGCAAGACTCCCAGGGCGGTTAGTGGCGAGGGATCTCCCGAGCCCCCGCGCGTAACGTCGACGCCGACGACGTGCGAGGTCTCGACCCTGATGTAGTTCGCGTCCTCCGTCGAAGTGCCCACGTCCTCGGCTACGATGTAGCGTCCACCGAGGGTCTCGATGTAGCGCCCGAAAGAGCGGAAGAGTGCCTCGGATTTATCCGTGTGCGGGTCCCCGATAATGACAGATTTCCCACCCCCAAGATTGAGGCCGCTTGCGGCGGCCTTGTAGGTCATCCCCCTCGCCAGGCGTAGTACGTCCACTATGGCGTCGTCCTCACTGGCGTAGGGATACATCCTGCAGCCGCCTAGAGCCGGGCCGAGTGTGGTGTCGTGGATGGCGACGATAGCCCGCAGCCCCGTCGCCTTGTCGTGGCAAAACACGAGCTGCTCGTAGCGGTACTCGGCAAGCTTCTCGAATACGCGCATGCTCCAGACCTCCTTTCCCGATGCAGAGGTTTCTCTAGTAAGCTATTCTACTATTCCTCGGGGCTAGAGCGGCTTGCAAAGGGGTCGGTACGCGAACCAAAAAGGGCGCTTCGCGAAGCGCCCCTACATTGGAAACGCGACTACGAGCGTCGGGTCTTATGATTCTGTGGTAGCAGGATTCGAAGGCCGGTTCCTCCGTCTCCACCAAAGGAGTCCCCCGACGAGCACGGGAGCGAGCCACCAGCCGAAGACGATGGCCGAGATGAGGGTCGTCGCTATGGCCTGCAGGACGCCGAGGGAGGCGGTCCATGCGTGCGCCGCAACGTCTCGGGGATCCCAGGCAGGCTTCGGTGGCGGCGGGCTCGTGACGGGTTGGATGTCCAGGGTTATCTGGGAGTAGGCGGTGTGCTGATCCAGGTACTTTATCCTGCCCTGGACCAGTTCGATCTCCCCGCGGACATTCGTCAACTCGCGCTGGATCGAGAGCGCCTCCTCGACGCTCCCGGCTTTGTTGTAGAGGCCCAGCAGGCTCTCTTCGGTGGCCCTGAGGTTACGCTCGCGGGACTGGAGATCTACGTATTCCTCTGTTACGTCCTGGCCGCTTACGGTGTCGGCCGTGACCTTCTCGCCCAGCCCCCTCAACTCGTCGAGCACCCTCTCGAACTCCTCGGAAGGTACCGAGAGTATGAGCTGGGCCGTAACGGAGTCTTCGCTCCTGTAGACCTGCGAACTGAAGATGCTTCCACCTGCGGCTGCTGCGACTTGCTGGGCCTGCGCGGCGCTCTGGCGGACCTCCTCGGAGCGGAGGCCGAGGTTGGCGGTCTTGACGACCTTGCGACCGAAGTCTTCAGGAATGGCAGGTTCCCCGATCGTGCCAGATTCTTCGGGTACGCCAACCTCACCTTTGGTGGACTGCGCGAGATCCGAGCCGGAGGCGTCAGGCTGGTCAACACCTCCCGCCTCCCGCCCTACGGATACACCCTCAGGATCCGATGTCGTCTGCTCGCTACCGCACGCTGCGAGCGCCAGAACGAGGAGCACGAACACGCCCACTCCAAGCGATTTCGCCACCAGGGTAGAACGTAGATTTTCCATGCTGTCCACCTCTCTCGGACGTGTCCCTTCCGCGCAGCATCTTCCGCTCTGGAGATTCACGTTCTTCTGTACAACCTACTCCCTTTACACCGCTGGCCCCGAATCGGTTCCCTGAAAACGTTTCAACCTGTCAGCGGACTGATTCGGCGATGCGTAGCGCGCTCTCTTTGGGGAGGTTCGTCTCGAGCTGGAGAGCGATCCCACGTTGCTTCCAGAGCAGGACGTGGCCGGATAGGGGCTGGTTCAATTGAGAGGTAAGGTTTCTGGTAGAGCCCCAGTATCCAGGACGTCCGTTCACGCTAACCTTGTCGAATTGTGGCCTGGCGGCGTTCTTTCCGGCGGGGTATGCGGATTCGATCTCTCCCGGCACTTCGGTCAAGATAAAGCTGATCCCATTGTCGCCCACGGACGACCCTTCCCTGTAGACGAGCACGACGCCGTCTTTCCGGGATGTACGGATGGCGTAAAGCTCGTCGGGTTTGCCGAGCTCCGCCGTTCTGGGAAGGAGGAGCGCGAAGCCCATTCTGGCCCGCGCCTCTGACAGCGTTATCCGCTCCCCGGCGAATCGTGGAGTTTGTGCGGGAGATGTCACCGCTTCGCCGCCCTTGGAGAGGCCGGAAGCCGGTGCATTCTCCCCAGATTCTCTTTCGGATGAGCCCGCGTCAACGGCCGGTTCACCGGCCATTTGGGTGTCCTTCGCCACGAACAGATCGCTGACGGTGGCGCGCAGTCCGGGGGAGAGGACCGGGACGGCGACGACGAGCACGAACGCCGCCGCCACTGCCGTCCACCGCAGCGCCGGGAGTGATAGCCGAAACCTTCGCGGCCGGGCCTCCTGTTCCTCGTCGAGCAGGCCGCGTGCGGCGCGCGCTACGTCCGGCGTCGGGGGGTAGTGGATCATGGACCCTAGCTCCCTCAACTCTCGCTCGAGCTCCCTATCCGGCATCTCCCTCCTTCGCTATCTCTGCGCGCAGGCTCCCGAGCGCCCGCGAGAGCCTTGATTTGACGGTCCCCCGCGCACAGCCCAGAACCGACGCCGTCTCCACTTCGGAGAGTCCTAGGAAGTAGCGGCAGGCGATGGCCCACCTGGCTTCCTCGCGCAGACCGCCGATGGCGTCGAGCAATTCTTCTCTGCGCTCCGCCGCGAGAATCGACGCTTCGGGAGAAGAAGGGCTATTCTCCGGCGCACGCTCCCGCACTGCACGTAAGAAGAGGCCGGCGCGGCGGGTGGCGGCCCTGCGCTGGTTTCTGGCCTCGTTGGCGACTATCGCGAGCAACCACGGCCTGAAAGGGGCGCCTGACCGGAAACGTCCGAGGGCGCGGTACGCCTTCACGAAGGCCTCCTGGGTGGCATCTTCGGCCTCCGAGGCATCGCCCGTGATGAGGTAAGCGGTGCGGAAGGCCACCTCCTGGTAGCCGCGCACCAGCTTCTCATACGCCGCAGTGTCTCCACCCTTCGCCCGCTCTGCGAGCTTCGCGTCATCCGATGTGACGGCCCTCCTCCTCGACCTCGCTCTTTACCACTATCTACAACGCCGGGCGCGAAAAGGTTCCCGGCATGTAGGCTAATGATGACGCCTCCGGTGCGCTACTGCGAGCGTCCACCCCGGGAAACCCGCATTTCTTTGCGTGCTAGAATGCTTGCGCCATGCAGGAAGAACGGCTCGGAGAAAACACCACGGCTGGCAAGATAGAGGGTCTCGGGCACCTCCGCGAGGCCGCGGCCCACCCGTCCTCCGAGCAGGCCGTCGAGAGGCAGCGCGAACGCGGCAAGCTGACGGCCAGGGAGCGCATCGAGCTCCTGTTGGACCATGGCACCTTCGTCGAGCTGGACCGCTACAGGGTGCACCGCTCTTACGGTTTCGGGCTCGAGGAGAACAGGCCCCTGGGGGACGGGGTGATCACGGGCTACGGCGAGGTCTCGGGTCGCAAGGTCTGCGTCTTCTCTCAGGACTTCACCGTCTTCGGTGGTTCGTTGGGCGAAGTCTACGCGCAGAAGATCTGCAAGGTCATGGACCTCGCCATCTCCACGGGATGTCCCGTTATCGGGATCAACGACTCTGGTGGGGCGCGCATCCAGGAGGGCGTCGTCTCGTTGGCCGGCTACGCCGACATCTTCCACCGCAACGTGCTCGCCTCCGGGGTGGTGCCCCAGATCTCCGTTATCGTCGGGCCCTGCGCCGGCGGCGCGGTGTACTCCCCGGCGATCACGGACTTCGTGTTTATGGTCGAGGAGACGAGCCACATGTTCATCACGGGGCCCGACGTAATAAAGAGCGTCACGGGCGAGGACGTCACGTTCGAGGACCTCGGTGGCGCGGCCACCCACAACACCAGATCCGGCGTCGCCCACTTCTCGGCTCCCGACGAGGAGACCTGCTTCGATGACGTGCGCTATCTGCTCTCCTTCCTCCCCGAGAACAACCTGGAGAGCGCCCCTTATTTCAGGCCCACCGATGACCCGGAGAGGATGGACGAAGAGTTGGCGCGTCTGATCCCCGACTCCCCCCAGCGCCCTTACGACATCCGCGGCGCTATCGGGGGCGTGGTGGACGACGGGGAGTTCTTCGAGGTTCAGGAGGGCTGGGCCCAGAACCTCGTCGTCGGCTTCGCCAGGCTCGACGGGCGTGCCATAGG
>Ga0126307_10000791_pt1 | contig 20836 bp, 26 predicted proteins | sample Plot28_FD_89955 | JGI IMG/M metagenome (GOLD analysis project Ga0126307, IMG submission 89955) | Serpentine soil microbial communities from UC McLaughlin Reserve, CA, USA - Plot28 | ecosystem: Environmental > Terrestrial > Soil > Grasslands | place: USA: UC McLaughlin Reserve, Lake County... | reverse complement strand
TGGACGCCCTCGACGACCACGAACCGCAGCCGCCTTCCACCGAGCTGCGCGCGTAGGCGAGGGTTCTTAACGGGACCTGGTCCCGTTAAGAACGAAGTCCCGCAGTCGCCGACGCGCCACGGACACCTCGTCGGCGAAGAGTTCGAGCGCCCACGTCGTCGCCAACCACTCCGGCGCTCGCCGAAGGCCCAAAAACGTCCCGAAGCTGCTCCAGGGCCACTCTTCAGGCGTCTGGCAAAGGCCGGCTTCGACAGGATTCAGCGCGATGTAACGAACCGCGAGGAGCGCGTGGCTCTCCTTCGTGACATGTCCTGAGTAGTACGGCGCCTCGAAGACGTGCCCCGTCGCTCCGTAGCGCCGATTGAACGATTGGGCGTAGCCGAGATTCAACCGGTGCATCCCGTTCGGCAGGCTTTCGTCCGGTGTCTCAACAAGAAGGTGCAGATGGTTCGTCAAGAGGCAGTAGGAGTGGCACTTCCACAGCCATCGCGCCAACACGCTGGAGAGCATCGAGAGAAACCCTTCGCGGTCGAGGTCGTCGAAGAAGAGCGTTCGCCCGTTGTTTCCGCGACAGGTGATGTGATGGAGCCCGGCGACGGCCAACCGCGGAGTTCGACCCATGGGCGCGACGGTAGGTTGACGCCGCAGCTCGGACACGGAGCCGGCGCGACTCGACACGCTTTTGAGCGCTTTTCTTTACTGGACCTGGTCCGGTTAAGACGCCGCAACCCGGCGAAGCCGCAGCATGGCGGCGATGCCGAGGCGGGGCCAGGCCCGACGAAGGCGAACGCCCAGCACCAGCGCCGCCGCAAGCAGCGCCAGCGGCCGAAGAGGCGTCGACGCTACAGCGGCTCGGTCCACACGAGCGCCGACCCGTCCAGGACGACGACGCCCTCCTGGTTGACGATCGTCGTCCGCAGGCGCGTCAGCGGCTTGTCTTCGCGGACCTCGAGCACCTCCACCTCCGCGGTGATCTCGTCACCCGGCCGAACGGGCGCCTTGAAGCTCCAGTCCACGTGCAGGAAGACAGTGCCGGGCCCGGGCAGGTCCTCGGCGACCACCGCGTTCAGGAGCCCCGAGGTGATGCCGCCCTGGACGATCAACCCACCGAACCGCGACCGCGCAGCCGCTTCCTCGTCGTAGTGCAATGGGTTCCGGTCGCCGGTGAGCTCCGTGAAGAGCTCGATGTCGCGAGCCGTGACGCGACGGCTCCGCCGAGCCGTCGCGCCGATCTCAGCCAATGATCTCCCCCAGCTCCTTGGCAAGCGAGGCCGCGCCCGCCTTGTCGCCGACGATCACGAGGCACGTGTCGTCGCCCGCGAGCGTCCCGACCACCAGCGGATGAGCCAGCCGGTCGAGCGCGCGAGCGATCGCCGGCGCCGAGCCGAGCTCCGACTGCACGACGACGATGTTCTGCGCAGCCTGCGCCCGCCGACCGAACTGCGAGAGGACCGACGCGAGCGCCTCGCGCGGGTCGGCGCGACGGCCGTCCTGCGGCACCACGTAGCGCGGCCGGCCGAGTTGATCGTGCGTCTTCTCGAGCCCGAGCTCGCGGATGTCGCGTGAGACCGTCGCCTGCGTCGCCAGACAACCCTCCGCCGCAAGTGCAGCCAGCAGGTCGTGCTGCGTCCCGATTCGCCGCCGTGAGACGAGACTGGCGATCAGCCGCTGGCGCTCGCCTTTTCCGAACGGGCGCGCGTCGGCCTGCATGGAGAGAGCATAGGTTTCCAGCCTCGCCAAGAGCGGTAAGTTTCACCTGTGCTTCGCAAGCTGCTCTGGGCCGCGATCTACGGGATCTTGGGAGCGATCGCCGCGATGGGCGCCCGCGTCGTCGCCTCCCGCGTGTACCGCATCGCCACGGGCGAGGAGCCGCCCGCGAGGAGATGAACAAGGCTGATCAGCTGATCGACCGCGCCGCGGACCGCCTGCGCGACGTCGCGGACCGCGCGGCCGCCGGCGGAGGCGTCGCCGCCAAGCTCGCGGAGCCGCTGGCCGACGACGCAGCGTTCTTGCGGAAGCTGAAGCCGAGCCTGATCGCCGCGCGGGCGAGGGGCGAGGCGCCGACCAACCAACCCGCCGGGAGCGGCGCGCCGAGCGCTCCGACGAAGCCTCAGCTCGCCCGCCCGAAGAAGAAGCGAGGTAGCGGCCCGAACCCGTTCCTCATCGTCGGCGGAGCGCTCGTTGCGGGCATCGTGATCGCGAAGCTGATCGACTGGAGGGGCCATGCGCACCCCAGAGACTGAGATCGACGAACCCGGCCTGGGGACCACAGCGAAGCTCGTCGCCGAGAAAGCGAGCGCAATCGCCCGCCTCGAGGTCGAGCTTGCGTCGATGGAGCTCAAGACGAAGATCAGCGCCCTTGGTTTTGGCCTCGGCCTGCTCGTCGGCGCCCTGATCGTGTTCGTCTACGCAGTCGGCTTCACGTTTGCGACGATCGCGGCGGGCTTTGCGACCTTCCTGCCGGTCTGGCTTTCGCTCCTGATCGTGACGGCGTTCCTGTTCGTCGTCACGGGCATCCTCGCCTTCATCGGGATCAAAAAGGTTCAGCGTGGGTCGCCGCCGGTTCCGGAGCAGGCGATCGACGAGGCCAAGCTGACGACGCAAGCCTTGAAGAGCAATGGCAGCGCGTAACAGCAGAAGCACCGAAGAGGTGCGCCGCGAGCTCGAGTCCGAGCGCGAGCGCCTGGCGCACGCGGTCGACACGCTGCGCGCCGAGGTGAAGGACGCGACCGACGTCGGCGGCAAGCTCCGCCGGAATCTGCCGGTCTACGCAGCCGGGGCGCTTGGAGCCGGCTTCTTCCTCGCGGGCGGCATCGGCGCCACGACCCGACTGCTGTTTCGACGCGGGCGGGAGGGGAAGGAAAAGGGCCGGATTGGCCGCTTCTCCTTCGTCGACCGCCGCTGACCGACCCGACGTAGGTCACATCCCGGCTGGACCGCATCGCCTCGGCGTCGGCGAGTGGATCGACGTCTTCAAGCGCGCCTTCAAGGAGTTCATGGCGGACGACTGCATGGGCTACTCCCAGCAGATCGCGTTCAGCTCGCTGCTCGCGTTCTTCCCGGCGATGATCCTGCTCGTCGGCCTGCTCGGCCTGATCGGCGCCTACGACGACCTGAAGGAGTTCCTCGGCGTCGTCGCGCCCGGCGCCGTGATCGATGCGATCGATACGGCGCAGGAAAGCGCTGCGGGCCGGAATGCCGGCGCGTCGTTCGCCGTCGTCTTCGGCCTCTTCGGCGCCGTCTGGGCCGCGAGTGGCGCGATGAACTCTGTGATCAAGGCCGTCAACGCCGCGTACGACCGGATGGAGACGCGCCCGTTCTGGAAGGTGCGCCTGACTGCGGCCGTGCTCGTGCTCGCGAGCGGGTTCGCCTTCGCCGCCCTGTTCCTGCTGATCGTCTTCGGTGGGCCGATCGGGGAGGCGATCGCCGCCAAGGCGCACCTCGGCGGAGCGTTCGACCTGGTCTGGACGATCCTCCGCTGGCCGCTGGCCTTCGTCGGGATCCTGCTCTTCTTCGCCCTCGTCTACTACGCGGGTCCGAACGTCGACCAGCGGGACTGGAAGTGGGTGACGCCGGGCTCCCTCGTCGGCGCCCTCTTGTGGCTCGTGCTCTCCGGGCTCTTCGCGCTCTACACCAGCTTCTCGGACTCGTACGACAAGACCTACGGCTCGCTCGCCGGCGGCATCATCCTCCTCCTCTGGCTGAACTACTCCGCGTTCGCGCTGCTCTTCGGAGCCGAGCTCAATTCCGAGCTCGATCGGCAGGCCGACATCCACGCCGCGGGTGGCGAGAATGCCGGCCTGGTGCGCCAGAGCCGTCGGACTAGGTGACGCGGAAGCTGCCCCGCATGCGCGCGGCGTGCGGGTCACAGACGTAGCGGTAACGCCCCGTCCTGAGGGTCAGCGTCCATGTCGCGGTCCCCTTGAACCCGACCGTCGTGCGCTTGTTCACGCGCGGACCGCTCAGGTGGAAGTTGTGCATCGACGAGCGGTCGCGGACGACGATGCGGTAACGGCCGCGCCGGAGCTGGGTAATCCGGCGCCCGCTTCGCGTGCGCAGCGAGATCGTCGCCGCCGGCCCGACTCTCGCGTAGATCGTCGTCGTACGGGGCGCCGGAGGCGGAGGCGGTGAAGCCGACGGGCCGCCACCGGTCGTGAACGAACCCCTCATCGACGTCGAGTGGGGATCGCAGACGTAGCGATAGGTCTGCTTGTCCTGGAACGTGACCGTCCACGTCGTCGTTCCGACGAACGCGACCGACGTCGACTCCTCGACGCCCGGGCCGGTGAGGTGGAAGTTGTGCATGTCGGAGTGGTCGCGGACCTCGATCACGTACGTGCCGGCGGAGACGTCGCTGACGCGCGAGCCCGACTCGGTCGTGAGTGTGATCGTGAACGTGTCGTTCAGCCCCACATCTGCGATCAGCTTCGTCGGCGTCTGCGCAAACGCGGTGGCGGGAGAAGCGAACGCCGCACCGAGTGCGGCGGCAAGCACGAGTAGTCCTCTACGGCGGGTCATGAACACCACTACGTACCTAAGGCCTGACACGGATTTAGACTCGCAGGAATGCTTCGCAAGAACGCCAAAGTCGAGTTGATCAAGAGGGTGCCGCTCTTCTCGGAGTGCTCGCGCAAAGACCTCGAAGAGATCGCAAGCATCGCCGACGAGATCGACCTGCGTGAGGGCAAGGAGCTGACGAAGGAGGGCCGCCCGGGGCGCGAGTTCTTCGTGCTGATCGAGGGAGAGGCCGACGTCAACAAGGGCTCGCACCGCATCAACCGGCTCGCCGCCGGCGATTTCTTCGGCGAGATCTCGCTCGTCACGCGCAGACCGCGCACGGCGACCGTCGTCGCGACGTCGCCGGTCCGAGCGCTCGTGATCACCGACCGGAGCTTCCGGGCGCTGCTCGAGCACCAGCCCGAGATCCAGGGCAAGGTGATGAGCGCCCTCGCGGCCCGTCTGGGCCCCGAAGAAGACCTCTAGCCGGTCGCACCGGCAAAGCCGGCACGACCTCTTCTGGTCGGCGTCGCCAAGTCGACGCCTTAGCCGCGCAGCTCTGCACCGAACCGCTCCTCGAGCGTCTCGACGATCCTCTGTCGCAGGCCGGCTGCGTCCTCGTCCGTGAGCGTGCGTTCCGGCGAGCGGAACTCGACGCTGAAGGCGATGGATTTTCGCCCCTTGCCGACCTGCGCGCCGCGATAGACGTCGAACGGCCGCATGTCCCGTAGTTCGGGGACGGCCTCGCGGGCCGCGGCGATCAGGTCGCCGGCGAGCACGTCCTCGCGCACGGCGAAGGCGAGATCCTGCTTCACCGGCGGGAAGGTGATGACGTCGTCGTAGCTCGGCGCGGGCGCGGCGGCGCCGACGAGCGCGCCGAAGTCGAGCTCGAACGCACCCCACACCCCGTCGAGCAGCGTTGGGTGGAGCTCCCCCAGCCAGCCCTCGTCCGTCTTCGCGGCCTTCCCCGGGTGGAGGAACGGCTCCGCCGTGCGCTCGAAGCGCGGCGCGGCGCGGATCGCCTCGTACATCGTCTCGACGGCGCCCTTCGCTCGCGCGAAGCCGCCCTCGACGATCCCTGCGACATGCTCTCGCTCGTCATCGACGGCGAGGTAGACGCGCGCGAGCTCGAACAGGGCGATCGCGCCGCTGCCCGCCGCGACGTTGCGCTCGGCAGCTTCGACCAGGCTCGGGGTGAGAGCGCGCCGGAGCAACACTTGTTCCTCCGTCATCGGCTCGGGCAGCGCCAGCGCCTCAGGGTCGGACCCCGTCGGCACAAGCGACGGCGTGTATGCCTCCGAGAACCCGGCTCCCACCAGGGCGTCCTCGAGGGCGCGCCTCACGCGCTGCGCCGCCGTCAGCCGGCCTGTCATGTGGCGGCGGAGCGGCAGCGTGAAGGGGACGTCGTCCAGGCGGAAGCGCGCGACCTCCTCGACGACGTCGATCTCGCGGAGAACATCGCGCGCGCGCCAGGTTGGCACCGTCACGGCGCCGTCGGTCTCGAAGCCGATCCGCGCGAGGATCTCGGTCTGCTCGTCCGGCCCTATCTCGAGCCCGACGACCTCCGAAGGGCGATGCGGACGAACCTCGATCCGAGGGCGCTTCGGGAGGTCGCCATGGACGTCGTTGTGGGCGACCCACTCCGCTTCGGCCAGCTCGAGGATCAGCTCCGTCGCGAGTGCGGCCGCCTGGGGCGCCAGGTGGGGGTCGACCCCCTTCTCCCAGCGGTTCGACCCCTCGGTCCGGAGCTTCAGCCGCTCGGAGCTCCGCAGGAGGCCGTACGGCTCGAAGTTCGCGGCCTCGAGCAGCACCGTCGTCGTCTGCTCCGTGACCTCGGTCTCCTCGCCGCCCATGATCCCGGCCAGCGCGACAGCTCGCTCGGCATCTGCGATCACGAGGTCCGAGGGATCGAGGTCGCGGTCGACGCCGTCGAGGGTGCGCAGCTTCTCGCCCGGCCGCGCGCGCCGGACGACGATCCGGCCTTGGGCGAGGGTGGCGTGGTCGAACGCGTGGAGCGGGTTCCCGAGCGCGTGCATGACGTAGTTCGTCACGTCGACGACGTTCGAGATCGGCCGCATCCCGGCGGCGTTGAGCCGAGCCCGCAGCCAGACGGGCGATCCCTCCACCGAAACGTTGCGGAAGAGCCGCCCGATGTAGCGCGGGCAGCCTTCGTAGTCCTCGATCGTCACGTCGACCGGCTCGCCGGCCGACAGAGCCGGATCCTTCCCCGGAGGCGGCGCCAGCCCGGTGCCGTAGATCGCTGCGACCTCGCGCGCGATCCCGTAGACGGCGAGGAGATCCGGACGGTTTCCCGCCGCCTCCACGTCGAGGATCTCGTCCGCGAGCGGCAGGACGTCGACGAGCGGCGTTCCCGGCTCACCGGCCGCCAGCACGATGATCCCGCTGTGGTCGGGGCCGAGCTCGAGCTCGCGTTCCGAGAGGATCATCCCGTCGCTGACGGCGCCGCGGAGCTTGGCGCGCTCGAGCCTGTCGCCGGCGGGGAGCACGGCGCCCGGCAGCGCGACGGCGACGGTGTCGCCGGCGCCGAAGTTCCAGGCGCCGCACACGATCTGGCGCGGCTCGTCTTCCCCCACGTCGACACGGCAGAGCTGCAGGCGGTCGGCGTTGGGGTGCTTGCCTGCCTCGACGACGCGGCCGACGACGTAGAGCCCGAGGTTCCCGTCCAGATCGGGCACGCCGCGTCGCTCGATCGACTTCACCTCCGCGCTGGCGACGCTGAGGCGGTCGGCGAGCTCCGACGTCGGCGCGTCGACCGTCACGTACTCGCGTAGCCAGCTGAGCGGGACCCGCATCAGCGGTCACTCCGGCGCGAGCGGCGTGGCGATCGCGTTCGAGGGACTGCTTTCAAAACTGCCTCAGCACGCGCAGGTCGTTCTCCCAGAGCACGCGGATGTCCGGGATCGAGTGGCGCAGCTGCGCGACCCGCTCGAGGCCGCAGCCGAACGCGAAGCCCGACCACTCCTCCGGGTCGATACGACCGTTCTCGAGCACCGCCGGATCGACCATGCCCGCTCCGCCCATCTCCAGCCAGCCGGAGTACCGGCACGTGCGGCAGCCCTTGCCGCCGCAGATCCCGCAGGAGACGTCCGGCTCGATCGACGGCTCCGTGAACGGGAAGTAGTGCGTTCTGAACCGGAGGGCGCGGTCCTCGCCGAAGAGCGCGCGCATGACGTGCAGCAGCGTGCCCTTGAGGTCGGCGAGGGTGATGCCCCGATCGATCGCGAGGCCTTCGAACTGGTGGAAGATCGGGTAGTGCGTAGCGTCGATCGTGTCCCGGCGGTAGCAGCGGCCGATCGAGACCATGTAGATCGGCGGCTCGTGCTCCTCCATCTCCAGGATCTGCGACGGCGACGTCTCCGTGCGGAGCACGACGTCGCCGTTCAGGAAGAACGTCGCGCGCGGCGAGCGCGCGTGGTGCCACGGCGGAAACTCGAGCTTGTCGAAGTTGTACTCCGTCGTCTCGATCTCGCGGTCGTAGCGAACGTGGTAGCCGAGACCGAGGAACGCGTCCTCGACCTCCCGCCGGATCTGCGTGATCGGATGGAGGTGGCCCCGCGGAAGCCGATCGCCGGGGAGCGTGATGTCGATCGTCGCCTCCAGCGCCCTTGCGCTGGACGCGCTCGTGAGAACTTCTTCCTTCCGCTCGAACGCATCTTCGATGGCGCTGCGGACCCGGTTCAGCTCCATGCCGGTCTCGCGGTCGCGGACTTCGCGCAGCGCTAGCCGGAGCTCGCTCCGCCGCCCGAGGTAGCGAACGCGGGCTGCGTCGAGTTCCTCCGGGCTCGAGGCGCGCGCGATCGCGTCCAGCGCTTCCTGCTCGTACGCCTCAGCGTCCATGACGGCCCCGGTTCGAGTCTCGGTGGAGCGGCGGCGCGAGCGTCAGCGCCGGTCCCCGGACACGAGCCGGGGCCGCGTAAACGGGGAATCCAGGCGCCTCGTCACCACGAGCGAACGATAACGGACAATGCCGCCATGGATCAGTACGCGGCATTCGCGGAGATATACGAGGAGTGGTCGGCGCCGATGACGGAGGACGTGCCCTTCTATGTCGAGCTCGCGCGGAGCGTCGACGGCCCCGTCGTCGAGCTCGCCGTCGGCACGGGGCGGGTTGCCGTGCCCGTCGCAGAGGCGATCGCACGCCCGGTGGTCGGCATCGACGCCTCCCCGGCGATGCTCGCCAAGGCGGACGCCGCCGCCGGGGAGGCCGGAGTCGAGCTCGACCTCCGCCTCGGCGACATGCGTGACTTCTCGCTCGAGGAGCCGGCCGCCCTGGTCTACTGCCCGTACCGTTCGCTTCTGCATTTGCCGAGCTGGGACGACCGCCGGCTCGTGTTCGAGCGGGTCGCTGCTGCGCTCGAGTCCGGAGGTCTCTTCGCCTGGAACACCTTCGTCTTCGATCACAAGATCGCCTTTCAGCAGGACCGCGTCGCACGGCCGTTTCCCGGTTCGACGACGATTTGGGTGTACGCCGAGCACCACCCGGGGGACAACCGGATCGACGTCACCGCATTCCTGGGAGAGCCCGGATCGGATCCCCGCCGGATCACGCTCTGGTGGACGACGAAGTCGGAGTGGGAAGGCCTGCTCGACGTGGCCGGGCTCGAGACGGAGGCGCTCTACGGTTGGTTCGACCGCCGGCCGTTCGACGAGGAGAGCGAGGAGTTCGTATGGGTGGCACGGAAGCCCGGCTAGCGCACTCGCCGTACGACGCGATCGCCGAGCTATTCGACCCGTGGAGCCGGAGCGTCGTCGAGGACGTCCCGTTCTACGTGGGCGAGGCGCGCAAGGCGGGCGGGCCTGTCGTCGAGCTCGGCGTTGGCACTGGGCGCGTCGCCGTTCCCACCGCGGCGGCCGGGATCACCGTGATCGGCGTCGACTCGTCGACCGGGATGCTCGAGGTCTGCCGCCGCCGCGCGGAGGAAGCGGGCATGTCGGAGCGGCTCGACCTGCGGCTCGGCGACCTGTCCGCGCCGCCGGTCTCCGAGCGGGTACGGCTCGTCACCTGCCCGTTCCGTTCGTATCTGCACCTGCCGGACGAGCAGGCTCGGGTCGCGGCCTTCCGCGCGGCGCGCGACCTGCTCGTCCCCGGCGGGCGGCTGATCTTCGACGTCTTCGCGCCCCACCGCGACGACATCGAGGAGACGCACGGCCGCTGGATCGAGCGGGAGCCGGAGATCTTCGAGCGGGCGGACTGGGACGAGGACGCGCAGACACTGACGCTCTCGGTCCGGGGCCGCGAGGGCGAGGCGACGATGCGGCTCGCGTGGATCTCCGCCCGGCGGTGGCGGAAGACCCTGGAGAAGGCCGGCCTCGACGTCGAGCGCGTCTACGGCTGGTTCGACTACCGCCCCTACCGAGGGCAGGAGGACATGGTCTTCGTCGCGCGGCGCGCGGCCTAGAGGAGCTCCACCTCGTCGCCTGCGGCGACCTCGCCGGACTCGAGCACCCGCGCTAGCATCCCGCGCCTGCCGTCGATCTCCGCCTGGAGCCCTGGGCGGATCGCCTCCATCCGCTCGCACGGGTCGCAGACCATCGTGATCTCGAACTCGGCGTCGCCGATGCGCAGACGTTGGCCGACCGGCCACTGGTGGACGTCGGCGCCCTCGATCGTGAAGTTCTCGCGGATGCGGCCGTACTCGACGCCCAGGTCGTCGAGATGCTGCGCCGAGGCGAAGAGCACCTGACGCTTCGTTCCCGCGCGCGCGTGCGCGCATCCCTCGAGGCCGTGGCCCTCGATCGCCTGGACGCGGTCGCGCGCGTCCATCCGACCGCTCTTCTTGGCCGGCGACGTCCAGAGTCCAGCGACTCGCGCCATGTCGTGACTTTACCCGTGGCGTCGGCGCCAGTCGTACAGGGCGATCGCCGCCGAGACCGCCGCGTTCAGCGATTCCGACGCCGGCTCGAGCGGGATCGTCGTCTGCAACTCGCAGTCGTCGACGACGTCACCCGGAAGCCCGTCACGCTCGGCGCCGACGACAAACGTGACGCGCCTCGGCAGCTCGAGCTCGTGGAGCGGCGCGCCGTCGCGCGGAACGAGTGCCGCCCTCGGGCGCGGCGCGTCGTCGAAGCGGCCGAGTGGGACGCGGAAGACCGCGCCTGCCGAGGCGCGGAGCGCCTTCGGGCCCGTCGGGTCGCCGCAGCCGGGCGACAGCACGACGAACGCGGGAGCGAGTCCGTCCGACGTGCGGATTACCGTTCCTACGTTGCCTGGATCGACAACATGCCAGAGAGCGATGCCAACAGGAGGAGGATCGGCGGGGTCGAGCTGCGGGAGGTCGGCTCGGCGGAAGACCGCGATCACGCGCGTTGGATGAGCGAGTGATGACAGGTCGGCGAGCAGGCGGGGCTCGACGGCCTCGCCCTGCTCCAGGTTCTCGAGCAGCGGCGGACGCTCGGCGTCGACGAGCAGCTCGACAGGATGGACGCCGGCCTCGTGCGCCGCCTGCACGAGATCCTCTCCCTCGCAACTGAACAGCCCGAGCCGTTCGCGCTGACGGCGGGAGGCGAGGCGGCGCACGAGCTTGAGCCTCGGGTTCGCCGACGACGTGATCACGCGGCTACCGCAGCCACTCGAGCCACTGTCCGTGAAAGCCCGCATGGGCGAGGAGGCGCTTGTCGCCGCCCGGCCAGAGGCGGAGCCAGAGCCCCCAGAAGCGGTGCTCGCCCGCAGCGGGCCGGCTGACGGAGACGAGCGCGAGCGGGAACTGCCGGCCCGCCTGGTCGAGCGCGGTCAGCAGCTCCTTCCAGCGCTCGCGGCTCAGATAGCCCCGGACGGCCGTCTGGAAGACGACCGTCAGCGCGCCGGGTAGCCGGTCGGCGAGGAGCGCAGGCAGCCGCTCGACGGCGTCGCCGCGCTCGAGCGCCGGCGGCTGGGCGCGCAGTGTCTCGACGGCCCGGTCGAGCCGTTCGAGCCGCTCGCGCTGGTCGGCCCAGACGAACGCCTTGAGGAGCAGGGTGTCGCCGGGCCGCGTCACGTCGAGCGGAGCGAGGTCGATCCCGCGACGCTGCCGCACTCGTGGCTTGATCCCGAGCAGGAGCGCGGGCACAGGGCGGCGCTCTTCGCCGGAGAGCTCGAGCGCGGCGTCGTCGCGGCCCCAGCTCCCCTCGTCGTAGCGGTAGCGGTAGCGATCCCAGACGAGGTTGAGGCCGGCGCTCGGGCCGAGCTCGATCAGGTCGAGCGTCTCGACGCCGGTCCGCCGCGCGACCTCGAGGAAGCACGGGAGCAGCATCCAGCTGCGCTGCACCTCGTTCGTCTGGACGCCCTGCGTCTCGACGAAGCGGCGCAGCCAGTCGCGACGCTCCTCGAGCACGGGCGCGGGGTCGCTCCACGGCTCGAGCCCTTCGCTGAGGGCGAGGTAGTGGAGGCCGCCGAGGAGCTGGAGCGGGCGATCCCAGCGGTCGTCGTCGAGGATCTCGCGGACGACGGGCTCGGTCGCCAGGCGACGGCAGAGGTCGGCGTAGAGCGGCGAGCCGCTGCGCTCGCACTGCTCCGCCTGGTGGAGGAAGACGCGTTCGAGCTCGGCGCTCAGCTGCCGAGTGCGGCTTTCGCCTGCTCCGCGACCTTGCCGAAGGCAGCAGGATCGTTCACCGCGAGCTCCGCGAGCACCTTGCGGTCTAGCTCGATCCCCGCCTTGCGGCAGCCGGCGACGAACTGGTTGTACGAGAGGCCCTCGGCGCGCGCCGCCGCGTTGATCCGGATGATCCAGAGCCGGCGGAAGTTCCGCTTCTTCGCCTTGCGGTCGCGGTACGCATAGACGAGCGAGTGCTCGACCTGCTCCTTCGCCGCGCGGTAGGTCGAGTGCTTGCGCCCGACGTAGCCCTTCGCCGCGTCGAGGACCTTGGCCCGCTTCTTCCGCGCGTGGACGGAACGCTTGACGCGCGGCACTAGGACCGCCCCTTTCGGAGCCCGAGCATACGGCGCACCTCGCGGTCGTCGGAACCGGAGAGCGCGTCGGGCTGGCGGAACCTACGCTTGCGCTTCGCGGACTTCTTCTCGAGCAGGTGGCTCTGCATCGCGCGCCGCCGCAGGATCTTCCCCGCTCCCGTCAGCTTGAAGCGCTTCTTCGCTGCTCTCGACGTCTTCTGCTTTGGCATCTCTCGTTACTCCTGCGTTCTTCGTCGGCCCCAGCACCATCACCATGTTCCGCCCGTCGAGGAGTGGCGGTGACTCGACGACGCCGAGCTCCTTCACGTCCTCCGCCAGCCGCATCAGCAGATTCCGGCCCCGCTCCGGATGGGTGGTCTCCCTCCCCCGGAACATGATCGTGACCTTGACCTTCGCCCGCTGGTTCAAGAACCGCACGACGTGGCCCTTCTTGGTCTCGTAGTCCTGCGTCGCGATCTTCGGCCTGAGCTTGATCTCCTTGACGTGAACCTGGGACTGGTGCTTGCGGGCGAGCTTGGCCTTCTGCTCCTCCTGGTACCGGTATTTTCCGTAGTCCATCACCCGGACGACCGGCGGCTTGGCCTGCGGCGCCACTTCGACCAGATCGAGGTTCTTGCCGTACGCGTACTCGAGCGCCTCGTTCGTCGGCTTGATCCCGACCTGCCCGCCGTCTTCGTCGATCAACCGCACCTCTGGCACCCGGATCCGCTCGTTGATCCGCGTCTGCGGCTCCGGCGCGGGCTCGGGACGGACGAACCGCCGCGGCCTCAAAGACTCGTCACCAAGCTGTTCCTGTCCTCCTTGTTAAACGACAAAACCGCTGCAATCAGCGGCCTTTCGGTGTCCTCGGCTCGCTTGAACCCCCTCGAAGCCTCAGCCCGGGAGGTGAGGAACGGTTGCGCCCCTGCTTGCAGGCCTCACAGGCTAGCAGTCAGTTCTCGCAGCAGTTCGTCGAGGCTTTTTGTCGCCTGCTCGCCGCCGCGTTCGCGCACCGCCAGCGACCGATTCGACTCGCGGTCGCCGTAGACGATCACGTACGGGATCTTCTCGACCTCGGCGTCGCGGATGCGCTTCCCCAGCGTCTCGTCGCGCTCGTCGACCTCGACGCGGAACGCGCCGAGCTTCTCCGCGAGCTCCGCGGCGGCCTCGCGATGAGATTCGCCGACCGGGAGGATCCGCACCTGCACCGGCGCGAGCCAGAACGGAAACGCGCCGCCGTAGTGCTCGATCAGGATCCCGATGAAGCGCTCGAGCGAGCCGAAGAGCGCCCGGTGGATCAGGTACGGCGTGTGCTCGGCGTTGTCGGCGCCCATGTAGGTGCACCCGAGCCGTTTCGGCTGCTGGCTGTCGAGCTGGATCGTCCCCATCTGCCAGGCGCGCCCGGCGGCGTCGTCCATGAAGAAGTCGATCTTCGGCCCGTAGAAGGCGCCCTCGCCCTCGGCGACGTGATAGCGCAGCCCCATCCGGTCGATCGCCGTCCGCAGCACGCCCTCCGTGTGGTCCCACTCCTCGTCGGTCCCAAGCTTGTTCTCCGGCCGCGTCGCGAGCTCGGCGTGGGCCAGCTCGCGCACGCCGAACTTGTCGTAGAGGAAGGCGAGGTAGTCGAACATCCCGTCGATCTCCTCCTGGATCTGCTCCTCCGTGCAGAAGACGTGCGCGTCGTCCTGGCTGAACTGCCGCGAGCGCGGCAGCCCGTGAAGCGAGCCGGTCGGCTCGTCGCGGTGGAGCACGGCGGCCTCGGCGTAGCGGATCGGCAGGTCGCGGTAGCTCCGCAGCCGGCTGTTGAAGAGGAGCATGTGCCCCGGGCAGTTCATCGGCTTGAGCCCGTAGACGCGCGGCTCCTCCTCGACGAGGAACAGGTTCTCGCGGTACTTGTCCCAGTGGCCCGAGCGCTTCCAGAGCTCGACGTCCCACATCAGCGGCGTCTTGACCTCGTCGTAGCCGCGCTTGGCGTTCTCCGCGCGCCTCGCATCCTCGAGCGCGTTCCAGATCACCATCCCCTTGGGATGCCAGAGCGCAGCGCCCGGCGAGACCTCCTCGAAGTGGAAGAGGTCGAGCTGCGGCCCGAGGCGGCGGTGGTCTCGGCGCCGCGCCTCCTCGACGCGTTCGAGGTACGCGTTCAGGTCGTCCTGGGAGTAGAAGGCGGTGCCGTAGATCCTCGTCAGCTGCTTGTTGTGCTCGTCGCCCCGCCAGTACGCGCCGGCGAGGCCCGTGAGCTTCAGCGCCTTGATCGGCTTCGAGTCCTGCAGGTGCGGGCCGCGGCACAGGTCGGTGAATTCGCCCTGCGTGTACAGAGAGATGTCGCCTTCGGCCGTCTCGACGAGCTCCACTTTGTAGTCCTCGCCCTCCCGCTCGAAGCGCCGGCGCGCCTCGTCCCGCGAGACCTCGCGGCGCTCCCACGCTCTCCCCTCCTCGAGCTCTCGGCGGATCTCCTTCTCGATGCGGTCGAGGGCGTCCTCGCCGATCGGCTCGGGAAACTGGAAGTCGTAGTAGAAGCCGTTCTCGATCGGCGGTCCGATCGCGATCTTCACACCGGGGTAGAGCCGCCGGACGGCCTCGGCCAACAGGTGCGCGGCGGAGTGCCGCAGGACGGAGAGCGCGTCGGGATCGTCCTTGTCGCGCGTCGTCAGGATCTGGATCTGCTGGCCGTCCTCTAGCGGCAGCCGGAGGTCCTGGACGCGTCCGTTCGAGCGCACGAGCACCGCTTCATCGGCCAACTTCGGCCCGATCGCGCTCGCAGCATCGAGGCCCGTGGCGCCGTCGGGGAGTTCAAGTTCGGACGAATCGGGAAGGACCACGCGCATGGAGGAGACGGTAGCGGAGGCCCCACGCGAGGACGACCGAAACGAGGAGGCCGAGGGGAGCCCGGTGCCGGACCCCGAGGACAAGGACACAACCGCCGAGGACGACCCCCAGGCGGACTGACAACGGCACGGAGCAAAGAGGAGGAGAACGAATGGGCAAGGGCATCCGAGACGTGATGACGTCGAACCCGTCCGCGATCGAAGCGGACAAGACGGTCGTCGACGCGGCGAAGCTGATGAGAGACGAGGACGTCGGGCTGGCGCCGGTCGTAGAGGGCGATCGGCTGGTCGCGACGCTGACGGACCGCGACATAACCATTCGCGTGGTCGCGGAGGGCAAGGACCCCGAATCGACGCGCGTCCGTGACGTCGCCTCCACCGACCTCGTCACGATCGATCCGGACCAGGAACTCGACGAGGCGCTCCGGCTGATGGCGCAGCACCAGGTCCGACGGCTGCCGGTCGTCGAGGAGGACGGCCGCCTGGTGGGCGTCGTGGCCCAGGCGGATGTCGCGAAGGAAGGCGACGATCGTCAGACAGGCGAGGTCGTCGAGCGGATCTCGCGCTAGCCCGAACGGGAAGAACCCCCGGGCCACCGGGGGTTCTTCAAGCTTCCGCTAGCTCAGGATGGTTACGGCCACACCGGGCCGGTGCCGAGAAAAGCGGCAAGGGCCGTCAGCGCCGCAGCGATGATTGCTGGACGAGCGATCACCGGGACCTCCCTTCGATCAATTGCGGGACAGTCCCGGGCCCCGGGAGGCCGTAGTATACGGCCGACACCTCCCCGTGCCCAGACGGAAGTCAACACATGTCGATGACCCTGCGGCCGTTGGCCGCCGCCTCCGCGAGGCGCGTGAGCGCGCGGGGCTGAGCCAGCGCCAGCTGTCCTTCGACGGCTGCTCACCGGCATACATCTCGCGGATCGAGGCAGGAGAGCGGATCCCGTCGCTGCAGCTGCTGCGGGAGATGGGAAGGCGCCTCGGCGTCAGCGAAGACTGGCTCGCGACCGGACTCGACCGCGACGTCCTCGCCGAGGACCGCACGCTCCTCGACGCCGAGATCGCGCTGCGCTTCGGCGAGCTCGACACGGCGGAAGAGCTCTACTCGCAGGCGCTCGACGCCGCGGCGACGACCAGCGAGCGGGCGCGCGCGCTCGCGGGGCTTGGCCAGCTCGCCTTCGAGCGCGGAGAGCCGCGCCCCGCGGTGCAGCGCCTCGAGCAAGCCGTATCGCTCTCCGGCGTCGACGCCGCCGACCAGCCGTCGCTCGCGGACACGCTCGGGCGGGCCTACGCGATGCTCGACGACCTCGAGCCCGCGATCCGACTCTTCCGCCACGCACTCAAGCGCGCGTCCGAGCAGAAGAACACGCCGGAGGCTGTTCGCTTCGGCGTCCTGCTCGCGAATGCGTACATCGACAACGGCGAGTTCTCGGAGGCCGAAGGCGTGCTCAAGGACACGGTCGCGAGTGCGCAGAATGCGCGCGACCCCGTCTTCCGCGCCCGCATCTACTGGTCGCTCTCGCGGCTCCACGTCCTGCAGGGTGAGCCGAACCCGGCGGCCCGCTACGCCCGGAAGGCGCTCGAGCTGCTCGAGCTGACCGAGCACACGACGTACGCGGCGAGGGCACACCAGCTCCTCGCGCACGTCGCGCTCGACCAGGGCAACGCGGACGAGGCCCTCGACGTCCTCGACCGCGGGCTGCCGCTCGTCCAGGAAGGCGGGAACTCGGTCGACGAGGCGCTGTTCCAGCTGGAGCGCGCCCGCGCGCTCGCGCGGCTGGGGCGCGACGAGGAGGCAGTCGCGCTTGCGGTCGCAAGCACCGAAGCGCTCTCGGACGCGAGCCCGGGCGACGCAGGTCGCGGGCACACCGTCGTCGCGGAGGTCTACGAACAGCTCGGCGATCGGAAACGCGCAATCGAGCTCTACGAGCACGCCGCGGAGCTCCTGAGCTTCAGCCCCAATCGCTACCTGCTCGAGGTCTATGCCAAGCTCGCCGACTTGCTCGAAGCCGAAGCGCGGAAGGACGAAGCGCTAGAGGTGCTCAAGAAGGCCGTCGCCGCACAGGCGAGAGCCGGCGCTCACCAGAGCCAAGCAACGCTGTAGCCGGCGTGTCGTAAGGATTTTGGCCCGGCTTCCGCTACTTGGGGTAGTCGGCGAAGGGGCGTGACCGTCGTTCGAGCGAAGACAAGGTCGGTTCTTGGAGTCGCCGGCCTCGTGTTGGGCGTCACTGCGACGGGGGTTGCCGGGGCGAAGGACCTGCCGCCGCCGGAGATTCGCGCGCTCGCACCCGAGGCCGACGCCTACGTCAGCGAAGCCCAGCCGCAGCGGAACTTCGGCCGCCTGAGCGCGCTGCGGGCAGATCGTGTCCCCGACACGACCATCTACCTCAGATTCCGGATCAAGAAGCTGGGCGGCTCGATGACGGGCGTCACGCTCCTGCTGTATGCACAGGCGGGCGCGCGCGTCCGGTACCAGGTGCGGCGCGTCCAGGGGAACGAGTGGCGGGAGACGCGGCTGACCTACTCGAACGCGCCGAAGCTATCGCTGCGCTATGCATCGTCGAAGCCCGTGCGCCGCGGCGCATGGAACGCGGTCGACGTGACGCCGTTCATCGACAGCAGCGACGACCGAGTCAGCCTCGGAGTCACGACCAGGAGCGCCGTCGCCGTCGTCTTCGCGAGCCGTGAGTCGAATCACGGCCCACGACTCGTCGTCAGGACCGCGGAGCAGCCGGAGGAAGAGCCCGAGCCGTAAGGTCCGCCGCATGCGACCGCGGCCGGCACGACTCGACCGGCTACCGCCTCAATACTTCACCGTCCTGCTGGCCCGAGTCGCGGAAGCGGCGCGGTCGGGCGGCGATCCGCTGATCGACCTCGGCCGCGGTAATCCCGAGGTGGGGCCTCCACCGCACGTCGTCGAGCGGCTCGCCGAGGTCGCGCGCGAGCAGCGCGCCCACGGCTACCCGCCATTCCGCGGGCTGCCGGAGCTGCGGACGGCAGTCGCCGAGCGCTACCGGACGCACTACGGCGTCGACCTCGACCCCGACACCGAGGTCGCAATCCTCCCCGGGACGAAGACGGCGCTCGTCGAGCTGGCCATGGTGCTGGCAGACCGCGGCTCGACCATCCTGCTTCCCGATCCGGGCTATCCGGACTATCCGTCCGGCGTCGCACTGGCGGCGGCGCGCCTCGAGCCGCTCCGCCTCGATCCGCAGCGCGGCTGGGCGCCGCGGTGGGCCGAGGCGCCGGACGACGATGTCGCGGCCGTCTACCTCAACTACCCGTCCAATCCATGCGCCGTCGCTGCGCCCACGCACGCGTTCACCGACGCCGTCCGCTTCGCCGCCGACACCGGCGCCGCGATCGTCCACGACTTCGCGTACGGCGATCTCGTCTTCGACGGACGCCGCCCTGAGAGCTTCCTCGCGACGCCCGGCGCGAAGGCGCACGGCGTCGAGATGTTCTCGATGTCGAAGACCTACGGGATGGCCGGCTGGCGGCTCGGCTTCGTCGTCGGGAACGCCGAGATCGTCGAGCGCATCGACCTGCTCCAGGATCACACGCGCGCCGGGATCTTCGTCGCCGTCCAGGAGGCCGGAATCGCGGCCCTGACCGGCCCGCAAGACTCGGTCGAGCGACGGCGCGCGGCATACGAGCGGCGCCGGGATCGCGTGCTCGAGGCCTTGGCGCGTACGGACGTGCCTCCGCCGGTCTGCGAGGGCACGTTCTATGTCTGGATTCAGCTGCCCGAGGCCGTCACGCTCGAACGGCTGCTCACGGAGCATCGGGTCGCCGTCGCGCCGGGGGAGGGGTTCGGCGCGACGGGCGAGGGCTGGGCCCGCTTGTCGGTCGCGGTGACGGACGAGCAGCTCGAGGTGGGTCTCGAGCGGCTCGTCCGTGCGCTGTCCTAGCTAGATGGTGAGTGCTGCGCGGCACGCTCCGCCGGCAGCCGGGCGTGCCGTCGCGACGATCCGGTCGGCGCCCGCGGAGTTCGCGATCCGCCGGTTGACCGCGCGTCCCTCGAAGTCATAGCGCTCCTTCTCCTCGAGCCCAAAGGCCGTTGAAAAGCCGCTCCGCGGCTCGCCCCACGTCCTCGCGGAAGAGCATCGCGATCACTCAATGCGCCCATAGGGTCCGCAGTCATATGAACCTCGATCCGATCGCCCACGAGCTCTCGCTCTCCTGCTCGGCGGAGGAGGCGTTCGGCGCTTACACCGAGCGTATCGGCGAGTGGTGGGATCCGCGCTACACCGCGAACGCCGAGACGCTCGAGAGCGTGACGATCGAGCCGCGAGTCGGCGGGCGCGTGTACGCGACGCACAGCGACATCGGCGAGCACGATTGGGGGCAGGTCATCGTCTGGGAGCCGGGCCGGCGCCTCGTCCACACGTTCACGCTCGCCCAGGATCCGGCGCACCCGAGCGAGGTCGCGGTCGAGTTCGGCGACGGGCGCGTCCGCCTGGTTCACGGCGGCTGGACGCAGGCGAACGCGGCCGCGCGCGAGAAGTTCAACGACTGGCCGGTCCTCCTCGACCGATTCGTGTCGCGAGCGACGTCGGCCGGATGAGTGGGCGGTACTAGGTTCGAACCAGTGAGCGCGCCGGCTTCGGCTTACGGACGCTCAACGCGTGCTGCCGCTGGATGGTCTTCCCTCTCGGCGGAAATCGTCCTACGTTTGCTCGGTGCAGTCAACGCGCACTGCCCGCCAGGCTTCTAAAGGGTTGTCTCGTTGGGGCCGCTCCGTCCAGTGCGGCCCTAACGCCAACGACCGCCACCCAATGCGAATCGTCCCGCGGCGAGTAAGACTGGCGACCCAACGCTTTTTCAGGCAGAGCTTTTTCCGAGACGGAGGTATGGGTTCGATGGCAACCATGACCACACCGGCAGAGCATGAAGAGTCAGCGGCCCTCACATGGGGGGTCTACCTGATGACGCTCGGCGCGATCGCGTTCATCGCCTACGCGGGCATTTTCCTCGTCCTGAACTTCACCGATAGCTTTCTCGAGCTTGGGATCGGCAGCGACCAAGTGGCGAGCGGCAAGGACGAGATCAAGGCGTTCGACAACGATCTCTACCACTACATCAGCCACCTCCATATCGCGATCTCCGGCTTCATCGCCGCTACGGGTCTCGCGGTCGCGGCGCTCTCGTGGTTTGGTGTCCGCCGCCGGTACCTGTGGGCCTGGATCGCGGCGGTGGCAGCGCCAGTGCTCGCCCTCGCAGTCGCGCTACCGGCGCATTACCCGTGGGGCTTCGACACGATCGGACACCTCGGCCTGATCTACCTCGCCACGGCCGTCTTCGTCGTCGGCGCGCTTCTCGCTCTCAAGGACCTGACGAGCGAAACGAGCGACTGAGACAGCGGGACCGTCTCTTGCCACGAGCTGCGCCACGGCTTCGCAAGCCGCTCTGTTGACCCTGGTGGTTAGCGGCTTTGTTGCTCTACTGACCACAAAACTGACCACACGGCCTCTTCGGCGACTGCCGTGAGGCCCGAATCCTGATGGATAGAGGTGGGCGGTACTGGGCTCGAACCAGTGACCCCCAGCTTGTCGAGCTGGTGCTCTCCCAACTGAGCTAACCGCCCTGGTGCGTGGGATTGTAGCGGCGCCGGAATCCATCTCGGCTCT
>Ga0126307_10000790_pt1 | contig 20839 bp, 13 predicted proteins | sample Plot28_FD_89955 | JGI IMG/M metagenome (GOLD analysis project Ga0126307, IMG submission 89955) | Serpentine soil microbial communities from UC McLaughlin Reserve, CA, USA - Plot28 | ecosystem: Environmental > Terrestrial > Soil > Grasslands | place: USA: UC McLaughlin Reserve, Lake County... | reverse complement strand
CGGTTGCCCGCCTCCTCGACGTCGACCCGGAACGCCTGGGCGCGCGCCTCGTTCTGCGCCGTCGTGCCGGCCGCGAAGGTCTCGGACTGCCAGGTGCTGCCCCGGCCGCCCTGGCGCCACTTCACCTGGACGGTGGTGATCCCGTCGGTCTTGGGGACCCGCCGCACCGGTTGTGCCATCTCGATCCCCTCAAGCCTCACGGCGGAGCCCGGCGCTCCACCTCCGGCCCGGGAGTCGGTGCCTGCGGTGGCGAAAGGAACCTCGATGATCCCGCGGTGATCCCACAGCGGGAGCACGAAGGCCCTCCGACCGCGTCGCCGCAGGTCAGAGGGCCGGATTCGGTGCCCCGAGTGGGATTCGAACCCACACTGGACGGTGTTTGAGACCGTTGGCTCTGCCAGTTGGCCTATCGGGGCCGTCCACACTGCGGCGGCCAGTCTGCCATCGCGGCGCCCCTCGATAGCCTCCCGCCCGTGAAGCGCGTGGTGATCGCGGAGGACGAGGCCCTGATCCGGCTGGACCTGCGGGAGATGCTCGAGGAGGAGGGCTTCGAGGTCGTCGCGGAGGCGGGCGACGGGGAGGAGGCCGTGGCCCTGGTCGAGGAGCACCGGCCGGACCTGGTCGTGATGGACGTCAAGATGCCGCGGCTGGACGGCATCACCGCGGCGGAGCGGATCGCCGGTGCCCGGCTGGCCCCGGTGGTGATGCTCACCGCGTTCTCCCAGCGTGAGCTGGTCGAGCGGGCCCGCGAGGCGGGGGCGATGGCCTACCTGGTCAAGCCGTTCGGCAAGGCCGACCTGCTGCCCGCGGTCGAGATGGCGATGAGCCGGTTCGACGAGCTGACCACCCTGGAGCGCGAGGTGGGCGACCTGCGGGACCGGCTGGAGACCCGCAAGCTGGTCGACCGGGCCAAGGGGCTGCTCCAGCAGCGCTACGGGCTGGACGAGGCGGCGGCCTACCGGTGGGTGCAGCGGACCTCCATGGACCGGCGGATGACCATGCGCCAGGTGGCCGAGCTGGTGATCTCCGACGGCGGGAGCTGACCCCTTCCAGGAACGCGGCCCGGCCCGGGCGGTGTGACGGTTGTGGCCTTCAGCGACGATTTTAGGTCACGACTTGGCAACGACGCGGCACCCATTGGTGACCCACCGGCGCGCCAGAACGCCAAGGTTCGGTAGGTTTCCGGGGTCAGGAAGCCCCCTGATGCGGTTGCTGCCTGCTCTGTGAGCGCAGACCGCGAACCCTGAGAAGGAGATGGTTCATGATCCGCCCCACCCCGTTCTGGCGGTCGGTCGCGGTCCTGGGTGTCGCCGGCCTCGTGCTCACCGCCTGCGGTGGCGACGACGGCGACGACACGACGGCCGAGCCCAAGGACGACACGTCGAGCTCGGCGGCCCCGGCCGCCAAGGGCGACGGCACGCTCAAGATCGGCACGCTGCTCCCGCAGACCGGCTCGCTGGCCTTCCTCGGCCCGCCCGAGTTCGCTGGTGTCGACCTGGCCCTCCAGGACATCAACGACGCCGGTGGCGTCAACGGCACGCAGGTCGAGAAGGTCGACTCGGACTCCGGTGACACCTCCACGGACACCGCGTCCCAGTCGGTCGACCGTCTGTTGTCGAACAACGTCGACGCCGTCGTGGGCGCTGCCTCGTCCAGCGTCTCCCTGTCCGTCATCGACAAGATCACCGGTGCCGGCGCCGTCGAGATCTCGCCGGCCAACACGTCGGACGAGCTGACGACGTACGACGACAAGGGGCTGTACTTCCGCACCGCCCCGCCGGACGTCCTGCAGGGCCGGGTCCTCGGTGACCTGATCCTCAGCGACGGCAACTCGACGGTCGGCATCCTGGCGCTGCAGGACTCCTACGGCACCGGTCTGGCCGAGAGCACCACCAAGTCGATCACCGACGGTGGTGGCGAGGTCGTCGAGACGGTCGTCTACGACCCGAAGGCTGCAAGCTTCTCGTCCGAGGTCGGCAAGATCAAGGCTGCCGACCCCGAGGCGATCGCGGTCATCGCGTTCGACGAGACCAAGAAGATCATCCCCGAGATGGTCAAGCAGGGCATCGGCCCGGACACCAAGAAGATCTACTTCGTGGACGGCAACCTCGCCAGCTACGAGAAGGACTTCCCCAAGGGCACCCTGGACGGCGTCAAGGGCACCCTGCCTGGCGTTGCGGCCTCCGACGAGTTCAAGACCCGGCTGACCGACCTCAAGCCGGACCTGTCCGAGTTCGCCTACTCGCCGGAGTCCTACGACGCGACGATCCTGGTCGCCCTGGCCGCCTCGGCGGCGGGTGACGACTCGGGTGAGGCGATCGCTTCGCAGATGCAGGCAGTCAGCGAGGGCGGCACGAAGTGCACGTCCTACAAGGAGTGCGTGGACCTGCTGAAGGACGACGAGGACATCGACTACGACGGCGTCAGCGGTCCGGTCGAGTTCAACGACGCGGGTGACCCGAGCGAGGCAACGATCGGCATCTACCAGTACGGCGCCGACAACAACTACACCTTCCTCGAGGGCAAGGCCGGCAAGATCTGATCTGACTCGGATCTTCCTCCGGGAAGCAGCACGTCGCAGAGGGGCTCGGCCGTCACGGCCGGGCCCCTCTGTCATGCCCGCGGCTGGGGGAGGCCGTCGCGATCACCTTGGTGCGCGCCCTGCCACTCATGCCAGTCGATGATCGTTTGCGACGGACCGCCCCATGACAGGCCGACCGCACGCGTGTCGCACCCACCGGCCGTCGCAAACGATCAAGAAGGGCGCGCGAGGCCGTGCGGGTCAGGCCTTGGCGAGGGTGCCCAGGTAGAGCTCGATGACCTTGGGGTCGTTCGAGAGGTCCTTGCCGCTGGCCGTGTAGGCGTTGCGGCCCTGGTCGAGGACGTAGCCGCGGTCGCAGATCTGCAGGCAGCGCCGGGCGTTCTGCTCCACCATGATCACCGAGACACCGGCGCGGTTGATCTGACGGGTCCTGACGAACACCTCGTCCTGCAGCGCGGGGGACAGGCCGGCCGAGGGCTCGTCGAGCAGCAGCACCGACGGCTCCATCATCAGCGCCCGCCCCATCGCGACCATCTGCCGCTCGCCGCCGGACAGGGAGCCGGCCCGCTGCGCGCGACGGTCGCCCAGGGCAGGGAAGAGCCCGGTCACGAACTCGAAGGACTTCTTGAACTTTTTGGGGGACTGGTACACCCCCATCTGCAGGTTCTCCTCGATGGTCAGGCTAGGGAAGACGTTGTTGGTCTGGGGCACGAAGCCCACGCCCTGCGAGACCAGCTGGTTGGCCTTGCGCCCGGTGATGTCCTCGCCCCGCAGGTAGATGGTCCCGCTGTTCACCTTGACCAGCCCGAAGATTGCCTTGAGCAGAGTCGACTTGCCGGCGCCGTTGGGGCCGATGATGCCGACCAGCTCGCCGTCGTTCACGTAGAAGTCGCAGCCGTTGAGGATGTTCACTCCTGGCACGTAACCCGCGACGACCTCGTCGGCCCGCAGCAGAGCGTTGCTGGCGGCCGCCTCGTGGGCCGAGCGGTCGCCTTGGGAGATCGTGTGGTCGCCGGCACTCTTGACCGCTGCGTCCTGCTCGGCGCCCGCTGGGGTGCCCGGCTGGTCGGCGGGCTGCTCGGCCGGCTCACCGTCGGCCGGCCCCCCGGTCCCGGCAGGCTGGTCGATGCTCACGCGCCCTCCTCCTTCGCTTCCTTGTCGGCGCGCTCCTTCTCGAGGGCCTCCTCGGCCTCGGCCAGGATGCGCTGCTCGTCCTCCTCGGTCAGGGCGGCGTCGTGGTGCGAGCCGAGGTAGGCGTCGATCACCCGTGCGTCACTCATCACCGAGTCCGGTGGTCCCTCCGCGATGATCTGCCCCTGGGCCATGACGATGACCCAGTCCGAGATGTCGCGGACCATGTCCATGTCGTGCTCGACGAAGAGCACGGTCATCCCGTCCTCGCGCAGGTCCTTGACGTGGCCGAGCAGCGACTGGGTGAGGGCCGGGTTCACGCCGGCCATCGGCTCGTCGAGCATGACCATCTCGGGCTCGACCATCAGCGCTCGGGCCATCTCGAGCAGCTTGCGCTGGCCGCCGCTGAGGCTGCCCGCGAAGTCTTCGCGCTTGGCGTCCAGCTTGAACCGCTCGAGCAGGTCGTCGGCCCGCTCGGTGATGTCCCTCTCCTGGTTGCGCCACAGGCTCCCGAACAGCGCGGTGAAGACGTTCTCGCCCTTCTGGCCGGTCGCGCCGAGGCGCATGTTCTCGATGACGGTGAGCCTGGACAGTGCCTTGGTCAGCTGGAACGTGCGAACCATGCCTATCCGCGCCACCTTGTGCGCCGGGACTCCGGCCAGGGACTTGCCGGCGAAGGACCACGAGCCGTGGCTGGGCTGGTCGAACCCGGTGAGCAGGTTGAAGAAGGTGGTTTTTCCTGCACCGTTGGGGCCGATCAGCGCGGTGATCGCACCGCGCTGGATCTCCACGTGCTCGACGTCGACGGCCGTCAGGCCGCCGAACTGCCGCACGACCCCCTCGGCGACGAGGATCGGGTCCGGCTTCTTGGCGCCCGGCTCGTGGGGAACGTCGCGCAGGGCTGCCGCCGCGGCGTCCCGGCGGTCCCGCCGGGAGCCGGACTGCGGGCGGGTCTCGGCCGTCGGCTGCCCGGTCGGCTGGTCAGCGGGCATCGAGCGCGATCTCCTTCCGGTCGCCGAAGATCCCCTGTGGCCTGAAGATCATCAGCAGCATGAGCCCCAGGCCCACCAGCATGAACCGGAACTGGCCGACCTGGGTGTTGTTGATGACCGACGACGAGACGTACCCGGCGTCGATCGCCTCGTTGAGGACGTTGTCGGTGAGCGACAGCAGGACCCAGAAGATCATGGCGCCCACGACCGGCCCGCCCACGCGCGCCGCACCGCCGAGGATAAGGATGGTGTAGGCGAAGAACGTGGTGTCGGTGCCGAAGATGTCGGGCTGGATGGAGTTCTGCCCGAGCCCGTAGATGAACCCGCCGAGGCAGCCGAGCACACCGCCGATGATCAGGCTCTGCATCTTGTAGGCGTACACGTTCTTGCCGAGGCTGCGCACCGCGTCCTCGTCCTCGCGGATCGCCTTGATCACCCGGCCCCACGGGCTGCGCATGAGCAGGTACACGACCAGGCAGGACAGGCCGATCAGGATCCACCCGACCGTGAGCACCCACATCTGGCGCTCGTTGAAGCCGAAGGACCCGATGTTGTAGTTGCGCTCGGGGAAGGGGTTGAGGGCGTAGAAGTCGGCGGAGAACGACTGCCGGCCGTCGGAGCCGCCGAACGTCTCCTCGAAGGTGACGGAGCGCACGGTGAGCCTGATGATCTCGGCCGCGGCGATGGTCACGATCGCGAGGTAGTCGGCGCGCAGCCGCAGGGTCGGGATGCCGAGCAGCAGGGCGAGCAGGACCGCCGCGATCAGCCCGATCACGATGCCCAGCCACAGCGGCAGGTCGAACGACTGCACGGTCACACCCATGCCGTAGGCGGCCACCGCGAGGAAGCCGGACTGCCCGAAGTTGAGCAGGCCGGTGTAGCCGAAGTGCACGTTCAGGCCGATCGCGGCGAGCGCGAAGACGACAGTCTGCAGCCCGATGGAAGCCTCGAGTGCGTTGACGAAGATCCGGGTCCAGTCCATGGCAGTCGCTCCGTCCCTAGCCGACCCGCTGTGCGCGGCCGAGGATGCCCTGCGGCCGGATGAGGAGGATGATGATCAGGATGCCGAGGGCGCCCACGTTCTTGAGCTCGACCGGGATCCAGAGCGTCGACACCGTGATGAACAGCCCAACGACGATGGAACCGACCAGGGCGCCGTAGGCCGTGCCGAGCCCGCCGAGGGTGACGGCGGCGAAGATGAGCAGCAGGATCTGGAAGCCGGTCTGGAAGTTGATGCCCTGCGCCAGCCCGAGCAGGATGCCGGCCAGCCCGGCGAGCGTCGCCCCGCCGATCCAGACGACCCGGATCACCCGGTCGACGTCGATCCCGGATGCGGCCGCGAGGGCCGGGTTGTCGGAGACGGCACGGGTGGCCTTGCCGATCCGGGTGCGCTGCAGCGCGAGGATCGTCCCGATGAGCACGACTACGGCCACGGCCAGCGACCAGTAGTCCCGGGCGGCCAGGTCGATCGGGCCGAGGTCGATGCCCTTCTGCCCCTGGTAGTCGGGGTACTGCCGGGTGTTGCCGGTGAAGATGTAGAGGTAGAAGTAGCGCAGGAAGATGCTGAGCCCGATCGAGACGATCATGGCTGCGATCAGGCCGGTGCCTCGCCGTCTCAGCGGTCTCCAGAGCCACGCGTCGTTGGCCCACCCGAAGGCGGCGCACAGCACCAGGGCGATCGCGGCTGCCGGGAAGAACTGGAGACCGCCGAAGTCCGGCAGGAACGGCAGGTTGCCCGTCGATATCCACCAGGTGAGGAGCGCGCCGAGGGTGACCAGCTCGCCGTGCGCGAAGTTGGTCAGGCCGGTCGTACCGAAGATGAGGGAGAGACCCACCGCGGCGAGCGCGAGGATCAGGCCGAAGCGCAGGCCCTCGGCCGTCAGCTGGGCGGCCTGCCCCCACTTGCTCTGCACCTGACGGGTGCTCTTGCCGAGGGCGAACAGCACCGGCTTGTCCTGACCCTCGGCGACCGGCACCTTGAGGCTGTCGGCGTCAGGGTTGCGCAGGGTGACGCCCTTGGGCAGCGTGTCCTGGTCGAGGGTGACCGTGAAGGTCCCCGGCTTGCCGACCTCGACGGTCCAGCGGCCCTGGTCGTCGGACGTCGCGGACTCGTTGATGCCGCCCGGCCCCTTGACGGTGACCTTGACGCCGGGGACCGGCTGCAGCTCCTTGCCCTTGGCGTTCTTCAGGAACCCGAAGATGGACTCGCCCTCGGCCGCGGCCGGTAGGGCGCCGAGCCCGACCATGACGACGAGTGCGGACATCAGCGTCGCCAGGAAGACAGCGACTCTCGTGCGCACCAGGGCACCTCCGGGGCGAAAGGCTCGTTCGTTCCGATGTCGGGGCAGATCAGGGTCGTTCTGTCATCGCTCGGACAGGTTGGGCGTCGCCGTGGCCGGGAGCATAGTGCCCGCCCGGTGCGCCGGGTGGGCAGGTTCCCCGGGACGGCCCGGCGCAGCCATCGGCGCCGCCCTCGGTGCCGACGTCACCACGAAGATCCTCTAGAGAAACGCGGCGTTGTGGGCGTAGTGTCCGCCCCGGCTGTGCGGGGCAGCCTCCCGACGGCGTCCCCGCCGCCACGAGCACCGGGGGCCTGTCTCGACCGTGACGGGAGGAGTGCGGTGACACGACCCGGTGTCCTAGTGCGAGAAGCCGGCCAGGACGACCTGCCCGCCCTGCTGGCGATGTGGGAGGAGCTGCGGGTCATGGGCAGCCGGCTGGAACGCGTCATGCCGGCGTCCGACGAGTCCGCGGTCCTCGACCGGCTGGACGCGGTCGACAAGGACCCGTGCTCGCGTGCCTTGGTCGCCGTCGTCGACGGCGAGGTGGCCGGCATGACAGTCCTGAGCGTGACGCCGTACGCCCCTCTGTTCGACCAGCGCGCGATCCACGCGCACTACCTCCACGTCCGCGACGGCTTCCGCCGGCAGGGCGTCGGGAAGGCGCTGCTCGCCGCCGCCGTGGCGTTCGCCGACGAGACGGGCGCCGAGCACGTGATCACCAGCGTCCTCCCGCAGATGCGCGACACCCAGCGGTTCTACGCCCGGCTCGGCTTCGGCCCGGTGGTCGTACGTCGCTCCGCGCCGGTGAGCATCCTGCGCCGGCGGCTGGCCGGTCCGGGCGGCGCGGCCGAGCACGTCCTGGCCAGGCGCCGCACCCTGCGCCGGGTCCGGGCGGCGGTCGCCCGCACCGCCGACCAGACGCTCTGAGCTCAGGCGCCGGGCGCCGCGTCGCGGAGCAGGCAGGTGATCCGGGACGTGCAGATCCGGCGGCCATCCTCGTCGGTCACCTCGACCTGGTAGGACACGACCGTCGACCCGGCGTGCACCGGGACGGCGACGCCGGTCACCCGCCCGGAACGGGCCGCCCGGTGGTGGCTCGCGTTGATGTCCAGACCCACTGCGATCCGGTCCGGACCGGCGTGCAGGGCCGCCCCGATCGACCCGAGGGTCTCGGCCAGCACCACCGACGCACCACCGTGGAGCAGGCCGTAGGGCTGGGTGTTGCCCTCGACCGGCATCGTGGCCACCAGCCGCTGCGGTGAGGCCTCGACGAACTCGATGCCCATGCGCTCGACGAGGGTGCCCGGGCTCATCGCCCGCACCGCGGCCAGCAGCTCATCGGGGGTGGGTGACGTCACGACCGGGATCGTAGGCGTGTCGGCGCGCGCGACTAGGGTCAGGACCGTGACGGACGCCCCCGCCGACCCCCCGACGACGCGCAACCGGCTGCTCCTCCTCGACGGCCACTCGTTGGCCTACCGCGCCTTCTACGCGCTCCCGGTCGAGAACTTCTCGACCACGACCGGCCAGTCGACCAACGCCGTCTACGGCTTCACGTCGATGCTGATCAACCTGCTGCGCGACGAGCAGCCCACCCACGTCGCCGTCGCGTTCGACGTGTCGCGCAAGACGTTCCGCAGCGAGATCTTCGCCGACTACAAGGCCAACCGGACGTCCAGCCCCGACGAGTTCCGCGGCCAGGTCGACCTGGTCAAGGAGGTCCTCGCGGCACTGCGCATCCCGTCGCTGGAGGTCGAGGGCTACGAGGCCGACGACGTCATCGCCACCGTCACGACACGGGCCGAGCGCGAGGGCTTCGACGTCATGATCTGCACCGGCGACCGCGACGCGCTGCAGCTGGTGAGCGACGCCGTCACGGTGCTCTACCCACGCAAGGGCGTCTCGGAGATGTGGCGCTTCACGCCCGAGACGATGGCGGAGAAGTACGGCCTCACGCCGGCGCAGTACCCCGACTTCGCGGCCCTGCGCGGCGACCCGAGCGACAACCTGCCCAACATCCCGTCGGTGGGGGAGAAGACCGCGACCAAGTGGGTCGTCGAGTTCGGCGACCTGGACACCCTGGTGGCCCGGGTCGACGAGGTGAAGGGCAAGGCCGGCGACGCCCTGCGCGCCCACCTCGCGCAGGTGATCCAGAACCGGCAGCTCACCGAGCTCGTCCGCGACGTGCCGGTCGAGGTGATGCCCGGCGACCTCGCCCGGGCCAACTGGGAGCGCGACGAGGTCCACAAGGTGTTCGACGCTCTGGAGTTCCGGGTGCTCCGCGACCGGCTCTACGCGACGGTCGAGTCGGCCGAGCCCGAGGCCGAGGAGGGGTTCGACGTCCAGGCCCGGGTGCTGGAGACCGGCGAGCTGGCCGGCTGGCTTTCCGAGCACGCCTCCGGCGATGCGCGGATCGGTGTGCACATCTCCGGGTTCTGGGCGGCCGGCAGTGGCGACGTGGTGGGCGTCGCGCTGGCCTGCAGCACCGGAGAGGGTTCCTGGTTCCAGCCGAGCGACCTCGACGAGGACGACGAGAAGGCGTTCGCCGCGTGGTTGTCCGATCCCGCGCAGCCCAAGGCACTGCACGACGCCAAGGGCCCGGGGCTCGCCTTCGCGGCGCGCGGCTGGGAGCTGGCCGGGGTGACCAGCGACACCGCGCTGTCGGCGTACCTCGCGATGCCCGACCAGCGCAGCTACGACCTCGCCGACCTCGTGCTGCGCTACCTGCGCCGCGAGCTGCGCGCGGAGGACGACGGCGGCGGCCAGTTGTCTTTCGACGGGCAGGACGAGGTCGCGGCCGCCGAGGCCGACGTCGTCCGTGCCAAGGCGGTCCTCGACCTCGCGGACCGGCTCGACACCGAGCTGGAGGCCAAGGCGGCCACCCGGCTGCTGCGCGAGGTCGAGCTGCCGCTGGTCCACGTGCTCGCCGAGATGGAGCGCACCGGCGTCGCCGTCGACCAGGACCACCTGGCGTCGCTGGAGTCGAAGTTCGGCTCGGCGGTCAAGGACGCAGCTGACGACGCCTATGCCGTGCTCGGCCGCGAGATCAACCTCGGGTCGCCCAAGCAGCTGCAGACCGTGCTCTTCGACGAGCTCGCGATGCCCAAGACCAAGCGCACCAAGACCGGCTACACCACCGACGCCGACGCGCTGCAGACGATGTTTGCGCAGACCGGCCACCCGTTCCTCGAGGCACTGCTGCGCCACCGCGACGGGACCCGCCTCAAGGTGACGGTCGACGGGTTGCTCAAGACGGTCGCCGACGACGGGCGGATCCACACGACGTACAACCAGATGATCGCCTCGACCGGGCGGCTGTCGTCGACCGACCCCAACCTGCAGAACATCCCGATCCGCACCGAAGAGGGCCGGCGGATCCGGGAGGCGTTCGTCGTGGGGCCGGGCTTCGCGTCGCTGATGTCGGCCGACTACAGCCAGATCGAGATGCGGATCATGGCCCACCTCTCCGAGGACGCGGCGCTGATCGAGGCCTTCCACTCGGGCGAGGACCTGCACGCGTTCACCGCGTCGCGGGTCTTCTCCGTCGAGCCGGCCGACGTGACGATCGAGCAGCGGGCCAAGATCAAGGCGATGAGCTACGGCCTGGCCTACGGCCTGTCGGCCTTCGGGCTCTCCCGCCAGCTGGGCATCGGCACCGACGAGGCCAAGGGGCTGATGGACGAGTACTTCCTGCGCTTCGGCGGCGTGCGCGACTACCTGGGCGACATCGTCGGGGAGGCCCGCCGGTCCGGCTTCACCGAGACCATCCTCGGGCGCCGGCGCTACCTGCCGGACCTGACGAGCGACAACCGGCAGCGCCGCGAGATGGCCGAGCGGATGGCGCTCAACGCGCCGATCCAGGGGTCGGCGGCCGACATCGTCAAGGTCGCCATGCTGCGGGTCGACGCCGCCCTGCATGCCGAAGGATTGCGCTCCCGGGTGCTCCTGCAGGTGCACGACGAGCTCGTCGTCGAGGTGGCGCCGGACGAGGCCGAGCCGCTCGAGGCGCTGCTGCGCCGCGAGATGGGCGCCGCTGCCGAGCTGTCGGTCCCTCTGGACGTCTCGGTGGGCGTCGGCCGGACCTGGCAGGACGCCGGCCACTAGCAGTGGACCGAGGAGGTGCATTGATCACGCTGATGTGATCAACTCCGGCCAGCGTTCGGGGCGGTGGGTGACTGGACGGTCACTCTCAGTGGCAATCCCGCGGCATTTCATGGCAGTTTGCTGCCCGCCCTTCACCTGGGTGGCCGTCGTGCTTACCGTCAGAGGGCTCGTCAGTCGCCCACGGGGAGGATCCGCACCACATGCCGCTCGGTCCGCTGCGCCGTCCGTCGGCCGGCCTGCTGCGCCGTCCGTCGGCCGGCCTGTGCCGCCACGGCGTGCCGCTGCTCGTCGCGGCGTCCCTGCTGGTCGCGGGGTTCGGCATCACCGAGGGCCCGTGGCCGCGGCCGTTCGCCGACGACCGGGCGACGGTGACCGCGGTGCCCGAGAACGGCCGGCTGGGCGGCGACATCCCGGACGGCATCCCCGACCCCCGCCTCGACCAGCCCGAGGCGACCGGTGCGCACCCGGTGTCCTACCCGGTCGGCACCAGCGCGGTGCGCTCCGCGGTCGCCCGCGAGCTGCCGGGACCGGACACGGCCGACCTGGCCCTGCCGGCCCGCGTCCTGCAGGCCTACCGCAGCGCGGCCGCGTCCCTGAGCCGCTCCGACGCCGGATGCCACCTGAGCTGGCCGCTGTTGGCCGGCATCGGCAAGGTCGAGTCCGGCCACGCGTACGGCGGCGCCGTCGACCGCCACGGCGACACCCTCGAGCCGATCCTCGGCCCGGTGCTCGACGGCGGGCCCGGTGTCGCGGCGATCCCGGACACCGACGACGGCCGGTGGGACACCGACGACACATGGGACCGGGCGGTCGGCCCGATGCAGTTCATCCCGTCGTCCTGGGTGATCCACGGAGCGGACGGCAACCACGACGGGCGTCGGGATCCCAACAACGTGGTCGACGCCGCGCTGGCTTCGGGCGGCTACCTGTGCACCGATGACCGCGACGTGGAGGTCGAGAAGGATCGGCGGGCCGCCGTCTTCAGCTACAACCACTCGTGGGACTACGTCGACCTCGTCCTGGCTTGGGCCGACGCCTACGCCGGTGGTACGCCGGTGCTGACCGGCTCGCTCGGCGCCCTTTCCGACGACGACCCGAGCGGTCGCCACCGCAGGCCGGGCGGCGGTGATGGCACCGCCGACGGCAGCACGGACGACGAGGCGGTCGCCGCGATCAGTGCCCCGGCCAGCGCAGCGCCGGTCGCCGAGCAGACCGGCGAGCCGACGGCGGCAGGGGGCGGCGGGACGACCCCGGAGCCCACCGGCTCCACGGGTGCCGAGCCGACGACGAGCACCGCCACCGCCGATCCGACGCCCGACTGCACGCCGACCAGCAGCCCGTCCGACTCGACGACACCCGAGCCGACGGACACCGCGACGGCCGAGGCGACGACCACCCCCGACCCCACGGACACGGCGAGCCCCGATGCCTCCGGCACGGCCGACCCGAGCGGCACGCCCTCGCCCAGCGACACCCCTGCCTGCGGCTGAGATGGCCGCATCCCACCCGCTCCGCAGCCTCACCTGGTAGAAACACTGCGTCCCGCAGTACCTGCCGGTAACCGGAGCTGACGTGAGCCGACGTGTGACGAGGCTGGCCCCCACGGCGGTGGTCGCCCTCACGATCCTGTTCGGCGTGGCCGGCTGCGGTGGTCAGAGCGCCCAGCTCGACGCGCAGGAGCGTGAGCGGTCGACCGAGACCGACGTGCCCTTCACGTCCTGCGACGACGCGAAGTGCACGGGGGAGATCGACGGTGCGGCGTACGAGATCCAGATGCCGGACACCTGGAACGGCACCCTGCTGATCTACTCGCACGGCTACCGCGCGGCGGCGCCCCAGCCGCCGGACTTCGACCCGGTCGACACCACGCCGGCACCTGCCCCGTCCGAGGAGGTCGGTGCCGAGCTGCTGTCGCAGGGATACGCCCTTGCCGGCTCCGCCTTCGCGTCCAACGGCTGGGACGTCGTCGACGGGGTGGCGGCAGGGGAGGCCCTGCACGAGTACTTCGTCGACGAGATCGGCGAGCCGGACCGCACGTACGTGTGGGGCGACTCGCTGGGCGGGCTCATCACCCAGACCCTGGCCGAGAAGCACCTGGACTGGGTGTCCGGTGCCGCGCCGCTGTGCGGCGTCATGGCCGGCGGCAACCTCAACCTCGACCTCGCTCTCGACGTGGCCTACGCGGTCAAGACCCTGATCTACCCCGACCTCAAGCTGACCGGCTTCGCCAGCCACGACGAGGCGGTCGAGAACTGGCAGGGCGCCTACGACGCCATGACGGAGGCGGGCGGTGACCTGGAGAAGGGCGTGCCCTCGATCCTGCTCATCGCCGCCCTCGCCGACGCGCCGACGCAGACCAAGACCTACGACGGGGCGACGATCGAGTCGCAGGTGCGGGCCAGGGCCGAGTCGATCCTCACGGCGCTGGGCTACGGGACCTACGGCCGCTACGAGATCGAGCAGCGGGTCGGCGGCAACCCCTCCGGCAACGAGGACGTCGACTACTCGGCGCGCGTGAGCGAGGACGAGCAGGTCCTGATCGAACAGGTGTCACCGGGAGCCACCCGTGACCTGCTGGCCTCCATCCAGAACGGCGAGCGGGTGACCGCGGACCCGGCGGCCCGGGCGAAGTTCGACCGCATGGGCAACCCCACGGGCAACCTGCAGGACCCGACGCTGACCATGCACACGACCGCTGACCCTCTCGCCCTCGTGCAGAACCAGGGTGTCTTCGCCGACCGGGTCGGTGAGGCACGAGAACGCACCGGTGACCTGGTCCAGATCTACGTGACGCCGCCAAGGTCCTACTCCGAGGACACCGGCGCTCCCTACGGTGCGGGCCACTGCAACTTCACCACCGACCAGCGGGTCGCGGCCGTCACCCTCCTCGACCAGTGGGTCCGGAAGGGCGTGTTCCCGGCGCCGCGGGCGATCAGCGAGGCGTTCGGCGACGACGAGGCGGTCACCCAGACCTACCAGCCCGGGCCCTGGCCGGCCGAGGTCGCGCCCTGACCGACGGCCCCATCGCTGCCGACGCGCACCCTGCGACACCGCTCGGCGAACTCGCCTACCGCTGCGCCGTCGCGGTGCTGTGGGTGCTGCTGACGCTGGTGCTGCTCCTGGACGACCGGGGCCTCTTCACTCCTGACATCAAGCCAGAGGTCTACCTCGCGCCACTGCGGACAGCGCAGAACCTGCTGCCCGCCTGGCTGGACACCCAGCAGCTGGGACTGCCGAACTTCAACGTCGGCCTCGCGCCGGTGGCGGCCGTCGTCGCCGGCATCCAGGCGCTCGGGGCCACCCCCGCGCTGAGCGTCCGGGTGCTGCACCTGCTGCTGCTGGTCGTCGCCGGCTGGGGCGCAACGGCGCTCTACCGAGAGGTCGCGCCCCGGCCGGACAGCCGCACCGGCCGGCTGCTCGCCGGGCTGCTCTACGTCGCCAACCCCTACACCGTGGTGGCCGGCGACACCTTGGCCATCACCTTGCCGCTTGCCTTCCTGCCGTGGCAGGTCCTGTGCCTGCTCCGGGCAGTCCGCCGGCGCGGTTGGCGATGGCCGGCCGCCTTCGCGCTGACCTTCGTGCCGATGAGCGGGATGAACGCGGGGGTCGTGCCGATCCTGCAGCTCGTCGTAGTGCCGGCCGTGCTCTGGTACGCCGTGGAGACCGGGTCGCGGGTCCGGCCGCTGCTGGTGCAGCTCGTCCGGTGCGGCTTGCTGTCCCTGCTCGTTTCGCTCTACTGGCTGCTCCCCGCACTGTCCGCCACCGAGGTAGGCGGCAACGTGCTCGGCAACTCCGAGACGCTCACCGGGATCGCGGCGCCGTCCTCACCGGCCGAGGTGCTGCGTGGCCTGGGTCTCTGGGTGATGTACGGCAGCGGGCCGGAGGGACCGTGGCAGCCGGGCTTCACGTCGTACCTCACCAGTGTCGCCGTTGTCCTGCTGAGCTACCTCGGGCCGGCGCTGCTGGTGCTGGCCGCGCTCGCGGTGCGCGGCCCCGCGCGACGACTAGTGCTCGGCACCGTGGTGCTCACCGGAGTTCTCATGGTCGGACTGCACCCCCCGGACCAGCCGACCCCGGTCGGCCGTGTGCTCCGGTGGGGATTCGACCATGCGGCCGCCCTCGGCGCACTGCGCACCACCAACAAGGCGGGCGCCGTGCTGGTGCTGGGCATCGCCCTGGCGGCCGGGATGCTCGGCGCAATGGTGGCCGCCCGCCGGGTCGCAGTCCGGGCCCGGCTGATCGTCGCCTCGCTCATGGCGCTCGCGGTCGTCGGGTCGACCTGGCCCGCCTGGACTGGTGGGCTCTTCAACGACCGGCTCACGATCCCGGCGTACTGGCAGCAGGCCGCGGCCGAGACCGACCGCGGGCCGGCCGACCAGCGGGTGTGGCTGCTCCCGGGACAGGTGCAGTCCCACTACCGGTGGTCCCAGGACCGGGTCGACGACATCGACAAGTCGTTGCTGTCGCGGCCTCCATTGCTCCACACCACCATCCCCAACGCCAGCGCAGCGTCGTCGAACTTGCAGGCCGCCATCGACGCCCAGCTGCAGGAGGGCTCACTGCCGCCAGGCGCACTCAGCTCGGCGGCTCGCTACCTCGGCGTGGGCGACCTGCTGGTGCGCAGCGACGTCGTGTGGGAGCACACCCAGGGCGGCCGACCGGCGGTCGTCGCGGAGCAGGTGGAGCAGGACCCCGGGCTCGCACTGGTGCAAGCCTGGGGACTACCCGGAGAGAACGTCACACCCCCCGGCAGCGTGCCGGTGCCAGCCGAAGCCGCCCTGCCCCCGGTGCGCCGGTTCGTCGTCGACGCACCCCGCCCGATCGCCCGGGTCGAGGCCTTGCGCGGCAGCCTCCTGGTCGACGGCGATGGCTGGGCGCTGGCGCCGATCGCCGCGGCTGGGCTGCTCCCCGGCGACCCGGCCTTCCGCTACGTCGGCGACCTGGACCGCGCTTCGCTGCAACAGGCCATCGACGTCGGCACCCGGATCGTGCTCACGGACACCAACCGCCGACGCTCGGCCGCGATCGGCCAGCTGACCGACGGCCAGGGGCCGCTGCTGGAGGCCGACGACGATCCCGGGGCGAGCCGCACGCTGTTCGGCTCCGCCGCGCAGACCGTGCTCGAGGTCGAGGGGGGCAGGGTGACCGCGAGCAACCAGGGCGGGGTCTTCCGATCAGTGTCCAACAGCGCGCCCGAGAACGCATTCGACGGGGACCGACGGACCGGATGGGTCTTCGGCGACTTCGGTCGCGGGGTGGGCCAGCGCGTGCACCTTCGGCTGGACCGGAAGGTGCCGGTGACCGAGGTGGGGCTGCTCCTGCGCCCGCGCGGCCCGGTGACGATCTCTCGAGCCCGGCTGAATGTCGGGACGCAGGTGCGAACCGTGACGGTACCGCCTTCTGGTGAAGTGCGGGTGCGCATCCCCACGACCTTCGCGCGTGACATCCGCCTCACCGTGCTCGGGACGCGCGGGACGGGAATCAACGCGGTAGGGGTGGACGAGGTCTCGGTGCCGGGGCTGCGGGTTCGCCGAGTGGCTCGGCTGCCGGAGCGGCTGACTAGCCTCGTGGCCGACCTCGACGGCGCGGCGCGGCAGGCCTTCGACCTCACACCCGTCGACGTGGTCCTGTCCCGGGTCCGCGGCACTCAGGGACCGGGGGACGACGAGGAGCCCGGGCTGGAGCGGAACCTGCTGCTCCCGGCCGCCCGCGCCTACCGGCCCTATGGCCTGGTCCGGCCCGACGGCGGCGCTCCGGACGAGGTCCTCGACCGGCTGCTCGGCGTTACCGGCGACATCGTCGCGACCAGTTCCTCCCGCTTCCTCGACAACCCAGACGTCCGGGCCAGCGCCGCGGTCGACGGCAACGCCTACACGGGCTGGTCACCGGGTGAGCCCGCGGTGGGGTCGTGGTTGGAGCTCGCCGGCGAGCCCCGTCGGGTGACTGAGATCGACGTGCAGCAGCCTGGGGACACACTCCGCAGCGTCCAGGTGTGGTTGGACGGGCGGCTGGCCGCCGATGCCGCGATGCGGCCCGGCATCAACACGATCCCGGTCCGGCCGCAGCGCGCCTCGCGGCTGAGGCTGGTCGTCACGGCCCGAAAGGGCACCGCGCCGGTGCAGGTGACCGAGGTCGGCTTCGGCGCTGCCCGGATGGCGCCCGACGAGGGCGGCGGCCTGAGCCGCTGCACCGCGGTGGCCGAGCTGGACGGCCGCCCGCTGTTGATGCGGCCGGTCACTCCGCTCACGGGCGTCGGCCCCACCCTCTTCGCCGGATGCGGGGACCCCGTGGTGCTCGCAGCCGGTGACCACGAGCTGCGCGCGGTCGCCACCTGGATGCCCGACGAGCTCGTGCTGCGGGACTTCCTCGGTGACCACGACCCGGTACCTGTCAACCAGCCGCGCACGACGCGGGTGCAGAGGTTGTCCGGTTCACACTGGCGGGTCACAGCCGTGCTTCCCCCGGGGCCACAACTGCTCGTCCTGGGGCAGAACTGGGACGCCCGGTGGACCGCTCGGCTCAACGGAAGATCGCTCGGACGGCCCGTTGTGGCCGATGGGTACTCGGCCGCCTGGGTCGTGGAAGAAGTGGGCCGCCACACCTTCGACATCAGCTTTGCGCCGCAGCGTCGCGCCACGGCCGGGCTGGCCCTCTCGGTCGCCGGTGTGCTGCTGTGCCTCTACCTCGCCCTGCGCCGGCGGCCCCAACCAGTCCCGGAGCCGCTGCCCGTCGCGGACCGCCGGCCGACGGGAATCGGCGTCCGACCTGGTCGCGCCGTTGCCGGTTGGGTCGTGGCGGCAGCCCTCGGCTGGTTCCTCGGTGGTCTGCTGGTCGGCGCCGTCGTGCTCGCCGTCGCCTGCTGGCACGCCTGGCGACCGCCGCCGCCCCGGTTGCTCCTGCTGGCCGCGCTGGCGCTGGTGGTCGCGACGCCGGTCCTGTTCGTCCTGGGCAACATCTCGCGGTGGGGTGAGGTCACCCCGGAGCTGGTGGCCGCCAACCCGTGGCCGGGGCGGACTGCTGCGTGCGCCGTTCTGCTGCTCTGTCTCGGGGTCTGGCGCGACGAGCGGCGAGCCCCGTGAGCAAGGCCGCGGTCGACAACGGCGGCTCCCTGCCGTACGTCCCGGCACTGGACGGCCTGCGCGCCGTCGCGGTGGTCGCTGTTCTCCTCTACCACGGTCGGGTCGGCTGGGCGCAGGGCGGCTTCCTCGGGGTCGACCTGTTCTTCGTGCTCTCCGGCTTCCTCATCACGACGTTGCTGCTCACCGAGCACGCACGAACCGGCCGGGTGGACCTCGGCCGGTTCTGGCTGCGCCGGGCCCGCCGGCTGTTCCCGGCTCTCGTCGTGGTGCTGGTCGCCGTCTGCGGCTACGCCGCGGTCCTGGCCCAGCCGTTGCAGCGTTACCCGCTGCGGCTCGATGTCGTCAGCACCGTCGCCTACGTCGCCAACTGGCGGGCCGCCCTCGGTCACGATTCCTACTTTGCTCAGTACGCCGACCCCTCGCCGCTGCGGCACATGTGGTCGCTCGGCATCGAGGAGCAGTTCTACCTGCTGTTCCCGGTGCTGCTCATCGGCTGGCTGGCGCTGAGCCGCGGCCGGACGCGCTGGCTCGCGGCCGCGTTGACTGCCGGAGCGGTGGCCTCGGCGACTGCGATGTCGCTGCTGCACGACCCGCAGGTCGACCCGTCGCGCGTCTATTACGGCACCGACACGAGGGCACAGGCGTTGCTCGTCGGTGCCCTGGCGGCCGTGCTGGTGCTCGGGCTGCCCTCCGCCTGGGACCGGTGGGCGGGGTGGGCCGCGGCGGCCGGACTGGCGGTCTTCGTCGCCCTCGCGGTCCTGAGCCGCGATCTGTCGCCGTGGCTCTACCGGGGCGGCTTCCTCCTCGTCGCGGTCGTGTGCGCGGTCCTCGTGGTGGCCGCGAGGCAGCTGCCGCCAGGCTCCCGCGCCGCGCGGCTGCTCGGGTCGTCACCGCTGCGGGTCGTGGGCCTGCTGTCCTACGGCCTCTACCTCTGGCACTGGCCGGTGTATGTCGTGCTGGACCCAACGCGGACCGGGCTCTCCGGCGCTGCGCTGCTGCTGACCCGCCTCCTAGTCACCTTCGCGATCGCCGCAGCGTCCTACCTCCTGCTGGAGCAGCCGGTGAGGCGCGGGACCTTCGCCCGGCTGCTTCCACGGGTCGACCCACGGCTTGCGGTCGCCGCGTCGGCTACGGCGCTCCTGGTGCTCGCCGTCGCGGTCACGGCCGGCGCGCCGCGACCGACACCCTCGTGGGCCGACGAGCTCACCGCGGTGCCGGCCGCTTCCGGCGACCGGAAGGTCTACGTGCTGGGTGACTCGGTGGCGTGGGGTCTGGCCAGCGGCTATCGGGACCGCCCCGGCGACGGCATCGAGGTTCGCGGCACCACAGAGCTCGGCTGCGGCCTCATCGCCGCCCCGGTCGTGGTCGACGGACGGGTCGAGCCGCTGCAGGGCAGCTGCGACGAGCTCGATCGGCGGTGGCCCAGGGAGGTGGCCGCGTACCAGCCCGACGTCGCGGTCCTGATGCTCGGCATCGGGGAACAGTTCGACCGCGACCTGCCCGGTGGAACGGTGCGGTTCGGCACACCGGCGTACAGGGGGTTCCTCGAGCAGGAGCTGGACACCCGGGTGCTGCAGCTGGGAGGCGCAGGCAGCCGGCCCGTGGTGCTGGTCACAGTGCCCTGCCACCAGGTACCTGACACCGGGCTCAGCGGCAACGCCGCGGTCATCAACGACGCCAGCCGGATCCGGTGGCTGAACGACGTCCAGCGAGACTACGCGGACCGGCACGCCAGCGCGGTGCGGCTGCTCGACCTGGACGGCTACCTCTGCGCGGACGGCTACAGCAACTCGTTCGGCGGCGTCGACCCGCTGCGGTCCGACGGCCTGCACTTCACGCCGCAGGGGGTGCGGCTGGTCTGGCGCTGGCTGGGCCCACGGCTGGTGGACGTTGCCGTCAGCTCCGCTCCGAACGGGATCGCCGAACCGGCCGCGACCTCCAGCGCCGCTGGGTAGCGACGTACTGCGCCGGGGCATCCGGTGGCCGGTGGCTGGCCCGCCGGTTGGCGACGAACAGCAGGTCCGAGGACAGCGGCACGAACCGGGTGAAGAATCGGTCCACCAGCGACACCGGGAAGGGGAACTCGGCCGGCATGCCGTGCCGCTCGGTCACCTCGAAGCCGTAACGGTCCAGGATCTCGGCCAGGGCGCGGTGGGTGAACACCTTGAGGTGCCCCTGCACCCGGTTGCCCTGACCCAGCACCCTGAGCCGCCGGCCCAGGGCCACCACGCTGCTGGTCTCGGTGCCGAGCGGCTGGATGCCCATCGGGACCAGCAGCCGGTTGGCCCAGGACACCAGGTTCGGCGTCGACACGACGAGGGTGCCGCCGGGCGTCATCACCCGGTAGAGCTCCTCGAGCACCGCGTCGGGGTCAGGGACGTGCTCGATGATCTCGCCGGCTACCACGCAGTCGAACGAGCCGTCCGCAAAGGGCAGCCGGCGTGTGACGTCGGCGACGACGTAGGTCCAGCCCTCGGCCCGGACGGCCGGCAGCACGTCTACACCGGTGACCGCCGTTCCCGAGGCGTCGCCGAGCCGGCGCGCCAGCCAACCGGTGCCGCACCCGATGTCCAGCGTGGCGGCTGGCCGACGCCGAGCCACGATGTCGACGATCGTGTCGAGCCGCTCGTCGTCGTGCTCGACGTAGGTGACGTTGGAGCGGTAGTAGGCGCGGTAGTCCACGTCTAACCGGCCGAGGGCGAGCGGTCG
>Ga0126307_10000788_pt1 | contig 20846 bp, 20 predicted proteins | sample Plot28_FD_89955 | JGI IMG/M metagenome (GOLD analysis project Ga0126307, IMG submission 89955) | Serpentine soil microbial communities from UC McLaughlin Reserve, CA, USA - Plot28 | ecosystem: Environmental > Terrestrial > Soil > Grasslands | place: USA: UC McLaughlin Reserve, Lake County... | reverse complement strand
AGTAATGGAATTGGTTCATTTACAAATACATCCATCTTTGAAAACAGGATTTGGATTACAAACCAAGATGGCCATGGATAGACAAATAAACATGGATGGACAATAAAATAAAAATTAAAATAAATGTAAATAACGATATTATAATACATTGACCATTCTTATTTTTGTTTCCTTAGAAAATAAATTAAATTATATATTATATTAATTTTAAATATAAATTGCTTTTAGTAGATAATCATTTGCTATTAAGGAAGATTTATTTTTAGACAAATTTTACCATATCTTATTACTATTGATAAGAAAATCCTGGATTGTTTTTTTATTTGCAATTATTTTATCATTTGAATCAATTCTAATTGAATATCTTACATTATTATTAGGGATTTCTCCATTATCCATATCTGCATTTAGTATTGCTATATCTGGTATTCTTTTATTAACTATTTTAAATTTTGTTAAGAAAAGAAAAATTCCTCTATTGCATTCATTCAAAGACTTTATTCCTGCTTCCCTTTTTCTTTCCGCAGGTATATTTACCTGGTATGATGCAGTAAGTAGAGTAGGTGCGTCTAAAGAAAGCTTATTAGCTGGACCAATTGAAATTATTGCAGTCTTATTATTAGCCAGAATATTCCTTCGTGAGAAATTAAACAAAAAACAATTTTCAGGAATTGCTATTGCATTGGTAGGATTTGTAATTGTAATATTAAGTGATCATAATATTGATAATAACGGAATTATAAATATAGTTCTAATTGAATTTGAGTCATTAAATTTTTCTATTTCATTTGGTGATGTTGAAGCAATTATTTCTGCAATATCCTTTGCATTGGCAGTATTTTTTTTAGCAAAATTGTCATCAAGATATTCTCCATTAGAAATTTCAGGAATGTGCTTGTTATTGTCAGGATTTATTTTAATTATTGTAATGTTTATCTTTACACCTGATATGTCTATTAATATGATAACATCATATTGGTATATATTCATTATATTTTCATTGTTACCCTTAATGGGGACTATACTTTATGTAGAAGGTATAAAAAGAATAGGAGCTTCATTAACATCAACAATAGCATCTTCTCGAATTCTGTTAACATTAATTTTGCAAATACTACTAACGCAAATTGGAATCAAAAATACTTTACCTGACAATATATTTTTAGCATTAATAGGTGGTATATTAGGAATCACTGGAATAATTATAATACATACACATTTTTATTTTTCAAAACCTATTAAATAATAATAATAATTTCTTTTTCAATATTCTACTCTTCTATAAATTTGAATATCGTGAGATTTTAAAACATGGATATGGCTAATACAAATTTTAAATAACTTTTAATATTATTGCTATAGCATTGCTTGTTATGTTACTAATAAATAACTAAACATTTATATTTATTCTTTTAAACATTTTAGAGCTTTTCTAGAGTTGTTGGATTTGAAAAGATTAGTCTACATATATATTCTACATATATAGTCTAAATATATAATTCAGAACTAGTGAATGAAGAAAATTAAATTCTCAATATTTTTAATTTTGTTATTGTTATTATTATTATTTAAATATAGAATTACATTTAGGACTTGAAATGTAGTTAAATTATTATGAACTATTTTACTTTTTTTTCCTAAATTTTTTCAACTCTGATATAACAAATTGAGTTTTACTGTTAAAATAAAAATTACAAAAAAATTACATTATATAAAAATATTCTAACAAATTAGTATATAAATATAATAACTAGAGCTTTTTCTATATTCGTACTAATAATTATAAAAACTATTTTAGCTAAAAATAGTTTAAGAATGACCAAATACTTTATATTTAAAAAATAACAAATTATATCATACTGAAATCTTGTATTTTATGTGGAAAAACAATAGAAAAGGATATAAACTTCACTTATAGCAAGTGTATAAACAAATCAGATTATGAATTTGTTTTTGACAAAGAGAATTGTTTTCTTCAATTTAAGAGATTGGCTAGTGTTTATGGAGAAACGTTTGAACTTGATCTTCTACATTCTTCACAAAAGTGCCTCTTAATTAACTAATTGGCATATTGTTGCGAATACTTTAAAACAGAGAAAATAATATCAATATGTAATTCTGCTATTGAATAATCCAAATGAAAAACCTGGTATGCGTGTGAAAGAGAAAGAAGAACAACAAGAACAAATAATGTTAAAGTGTTCTTTATGCGGGAAAAAATTATTTGCCAATGAATCTAGTGACATTATAATCGAAAAGATATCGGGTTCAAAATACCATTTTGATAGTCCTCAATGTGTTATGATGTTTAAGAGATTAAATCATGTTTATGGTGCAAATCTCAAAAACTTTATTGGTACATCACAATTTATTGCTGATCCGTTTTGGGATAGAACAATTCCAACAGAAGAAGAAATTAAGGAAATTAATCAAGAAATAAACAAACCAGATATTAGAGTTATTGATAATCGTGAAGAGGCTTTAAAAATCAGTATGCAATTAATTAAAGCTGCCAAGAATGAGATTTTATTATTATTCTCTTCAGCAAATGCCTTTTATAGGCGAATTGTAAGGGCAGATGGATTGGGTGTTATGAGAGAAATATTGCAATCGCAATCTGGTCAAGAAATTAAAATCAGAATTCTTACACCTTTTGATGAAAAAATAAGTGATTTTATAGATAATTTGAAGAATTCATTTAAAGTAGATGTTAAATATTTAGCCGAGCCCCTTCAATTAAAAGTTACTATTCTTGTTGTAGATAGAACTCATTCTATGGCTGTGGAATTAGTAAATGATAATGTTGATAGTTCTATAGATGCTATGGGCTTATCTACCTATTCAAACAGCAAATCAACTGTATTATATTATGTTTCTATTTTTGAGAGTTTATGGAAACAAGCAGATATATATAAAAAAGCAGAAGATCTATACGACCAACTAAAATATAAAAATGAAACACAAAGAGAGTTTCTCAATATAGCGGCCCATGAATTACGAAATCCTATTCAGCCTATTTTGGGTTTAGCCGAAGTAATGCTTTCTAATAAAAACTTAAATGTAATACAGCAGGAAGAATTACTAAGAATAATAGTTAATAATGCAAAAAAGTTACATTTCCTTACAAATAATCTTTTAGATATAGCACGAATAGATGAAAACCTTTTCTCACTGGAACTACAAGAATTAGATATATTACAATTGGCAAATGATGTTATAAAGGAAACAACGAGCCAAATTAATGATAAAAAAATCCAAATAATTCTTAAATGTAGTGACAATTCCATAAATGTTATTGGAGATAAAAACCGGTTAAATCAGGTTTTTCTAAATCTTATCAATAATTCGATTAAATATACAGATGAAGGTGATATTGTAGTATCTATTAAAAGGAGTAGTAGTGAGAATAGTAAAAGTAATAATGATCATCATAATGATAATGTTGCTCTCGTTCGAATTATAGACCGAGGCTTGGGAATACCTCCACCTATAATACAAAAGCTATTTTCAAAATTTACAAAAGGATCCAAAACAGGAACTGGTCTGGGATTATTCATTTGTAAAAACATTGTGGAGGGTCATGGAGGTAAAATCTGGGCTGAAAATAATGCAGATAAAGGCGCAACATTTAGCTTCACAATTCCAATTAAAAACAAATAATTATTTTTATCTATTTATTGTATATCTGTTTTTTAATTTAAATTTCTATAGGTGGTATTGAATTATTTTCATAAATAAATATTTTTATATATTGATTGAATATTTTCTCCTATGTTAGTATCATGGAAAAAAAGAAGAGAATATTGATTGTTGATGATGAACCAGGAACAACACTTCCTTTTAAATTAGGATTAGAAAATTATGGATTTCAAGTCGATACTTATAATGACCCCAACTTAGCATTACATAATTTTAATAATGGTTCCTATGATTTAGCTCTTATTGATGTTAGAATGGAAGGTATGAACGGTTTTGAGCTAGTTCAGCAAATAAAACAAATTGATAAAAATCTTAAAGTTTGTTTTATAACTTCTTTTAAAGCATATTATGACTCTTTATTGGAAGAATATCCTAACATGGATCATAGATGTTTCATCCAGAAACCAATCTCAATTGAGGATTTATTAAAACATATAGAGAATGTTTTGTCTCTATAAAAAAGAGATATTATGATGATGATGATGGTGTTAATATAAGTAAAAGTACTATGTAATTAGAATGACAAAGTGTATAGCATTTCATTCCTATAAAGGAGGAACAGGTAAAACAACAATTGCAGCCAATTTTGGCGCCTTACTAGCAAAAAAGGGTTATAATGTATATTTATTAGACCTTGATGTTTATGCTCCTAGTCTTGGATCATATTTTGATATACACGAACCAAAAAAATGGATCAACGATTTTCTTCTTGGAAACGCTTCAGTCGATGATGTCTGTATGGATATTACCAAGAGAATTTCAGATGATATGAAAGGGAAATTAAATGTAGGATTTGCTAATTCAAGTAAGGAAGAAATTTATAAACTTGAGGGTAATGTATCAAAACAAAGTTCACAGATGCAACTTCTTAGAAATTTTATTCTTTTAAGAGAAGAACTCTTTGTAAAAAAAAATGCAGACTTTGTAATAATTGATACAAGTCCTGGAATTAGATATTGGTCAATTAATACTCTTGCTGTTTCAGATATAGTTGTATTAACTCTAAAAATGGGTGATCTCGATATTGACGGTACAAAAAAAATGGCTCAAGAGATTTATGGTGCATTCACCAAATTTGGAACATTATGCTATTTATTATTAAATCGTGGACCTGGTTACTGTTCAATTCCAGAATCTCAACACAATCCAGTTACTATTACTATAGGAAAACATCATGGTAATCCAATACTATCTGATTCACTTGAAGATTTGTCAAATACAATAGATATAGATGTAATTTCAGAAATACCTTGCTATTGTGATATTCAATTTAGCAAAAAAGAATTTCTAACGGGATTAAAACATCCAGAACATCCTTTTACCCTCAAACTTTTAAATCTTGCAAGTAAATTAGAAACAAATGAAACTTATAGTCAACAATAACCGTAAAAGTTATTCTAAAAATTAATTTTTATCCTTTTTTCAGAATCATAGTGCCAACAAGGTTATATACTTTACTCTGGCATACACTGTATGCAAAAAATCCATTCTACCTCAAATAGCATAAATGGACTTTTAGATAACATTGATATTTCAAAAATTAAACCATTTAGATATTCCTACAGAAGAAATATCAATGAAGATCTACATGAATTATGCTATTCTATAAAGGAAAAGGGACTTTTACATCCCATTATTGTTAGGATGATTGACGACGGAGGATATGAAATAGTTGCAGGTACTCGAAGATATAATGCCTGTAAAATACTTGGCTGGAGAAAAATTCTTTCTCATGTAGTAGAATTAGATGATAAGGATGCATTCGAGGTATCGTTAATAGAAAATATTCATTCAAAAAATCTCAATCCCATAGAAGAAGCTCGTGCATTCCAAGACTATGTTAACAATTATGGGTGGGGAGGAGTATCTGATTTAGCCACTAAGTTAGGAAAAAGTGTTAGTTATGTAGATAAACGAATAAGATTACTTGATCTACCAACAGATGTCGTTGACTCTCTTTCTGCAGGTAGTTTAAGTGTAAGTATTGGAGATGAATTGCTTCCATTAAAAGAAAAAGAACAACAATCAAAGTTAGCAGAGTTGATAAAAAAACGAAAACTATCATCCAGACAAGTCCGAGAGTTAAAGACTGAAATGAAAAACTCTGATAATCCCTATGACATATTGGATTTCCAAACAAAAATAATTGATATAGATACAAGAACACAAAAATCATTTGATAAAGCTATTATTGCCATAAGAGTAGCCATGAACAAATTGGCTTCGGTTATTGAGGACGTAGAGGATAATTGGACTGTATATGAAATCCTTTTACAGCACAAGAATATGCTCCACAATCAGATAGATATCCTTTACAAAGAAAAGAAAAAGATCTAGAGGCTTTTTTTATTTCATTTTATCGATTTTTTCTCTAAAATTTTTCGGCGCCGAAAAAGTTTTGTCGATTTTTATATTTGTAAAATTTCAACCCATATTCTCTATTTGCTTGAAATATCAAAGAAAATAGTTTATGGAATAATTTCTTCATTTATTACAGTGAATGTATTTAAATATGTATTTTCATTTATGGCTGTTATATATTTTAGCCTAGCATCCATCATCACTGTATTTTATAAAGATAAAAGAGACAAAATTGTAAGTAAATCTTCAAAGGATATTATTACTAATTATGTCAAAGATGTCAATTTAGGAATTAGAAATATTGATTTTAAATTTAAGAATTAGATTTTATATTAGAATTTAAGAGAACATAACTTTTTATAAGAAATCACCTTCAAGAAGGATAAATTACAAATATAGAAAATTATATACAAAGAAGATTTCGAATAAATTGACAAATTATATTATGATACTTTTTATATAAACCAAAAGAGAATACCATGAAACCTGTTTAGCATTCATTCATTCATTTTCCTTATATTTAGTTGGCTGTTCTTTTAATTCTGATAATGTCCATAAATCCTCAAATAAATTATAAAAAGTACTATTATTATTATTATTAGTTATTGAGTAAATAGCTAAAAGTTGATTAAAATCCATATTCTGTTTCAAATCTATAAAAATTAAATGTTGGTGTTCTATTATAAAAGCAATCATATCAGATCGTAATGGTTTAACTATTTTTCTATACTGTATGTTCAATAAGTTAGTAGAATTTGTAGATAGCAATAGTTTTAGATTATATGAACTATCAAATAAAATTCGTATTTTTGAATTATTATTAGTATTAGAATCAGTCAATAATAAATTTAAATTTTTGATTGTATTATAATTATATTTATTTTGTATAAATATTAACAGCAAAATTTCATTTTTTTTTGCATTGCCTATCAATGTATTCATAGTATCTTTTATTTTTTCTTTATCAATATACAAATAAGTATTATCATTTTCTATTATTTTGAGCTCCTGTTTTTTTTCCAATAAACATTGAAATCTATAAAATCCATAAAAAGCTATTTGATAACATCTGACATTATCAAGATTTCTGCAGAGAGTAATGACAAAAGTAGTATTATAAATAATAATAATAATAGTTCTATAATATTAACTGGATCAAAGTACAAAAAGTATTTCATAGATGGTATCCAGATTCAACCACGGATATTTTGGAAATCTAATATAGGAGAACTTGTTTATGGAAATTTAGGTCAATCCTTGATCTATTATACTCCTGGCGAATCAGAGTTGTCCAAATCTCCTATAACAATAAATTTGTATTTCCACTACGACCATACTTTAGAAGATTTACAACAAGCGATTCTTTCAGATAGTAAAAAGCTTTGGATGATAAGACAACCGCCTTTGATGAGAGGATGAAATGATAAAACAAATATCTTTTAATATTACTATTATTTAGCTCATTATATTAATTATTAATTTGTTTTTTTTTATATTTTATGATCAATATTTTTAATAAATAAACTAGTATTATGTTATTATGCCAAATTTAAAAAAAATAAGAATTTCTACCAACTATATTTATTATATTATGAATATTTTATGTATATTATTATTAGTTACTTTGTCAATTGAAAGAAGTTCTAACTATACAGTTCCTGTAGTAATTGAAAATGAGCAATGCGATAGAGTCAAAAATGTTACTATGTATAGCGAAATATTATATGGTTCTATGCTGAATGATTGTTTTGTTGGAGGAATTGGCAATGATATATTTTATGGTAATGGTGGAAATGATATATTTCATGGAATTTTCGGTAATGATGAACTTGTCGGAAACTCAGGCAACGATGTCTTGAATGGCTATTCTGGAGAAGACCGTTTGGTAGGCAATTCAGGAAATGATGTATTAGATGGAGGAGAGGATAATGACATTATTTATGGTGGAAAAGGAAATGATCATTTAATTGGTGGACCCGATGCTGATATCTATATTTGTGGACCTGGCTTTGATACCATCATCGGTTTTAATAATTTGAAAGAGATATAAAAACATCTGATTGTGAAGTAGTAAAAGGAGGAATCAACTACGATGATATCGATTTCACCTTCTATCAGTAAACGTTATAGTTTTATAATTAAAAATTTTATAACTGGTAATAATCATGTGAAGAAAAATTTATAGATACATTATAAAAGGTAAAACTTTTTGATAAAAACAAAATGACAATTTATTTATTATCATAACATGTGATTTTATATTCTTGTTTATTAATTATCATTATGAGACATGACTACTCAAGAGGAATGTATTTTTTGTAAAATTGCACTAAAAAAAATAAAAACAAATATAATTATTGAAAATGACAAGGCAATGGCTTTTCTAGATGCATTTCCATTATCTAAAGGGCATACTCTTGTAATACCCAAAGCTCATTATTCCAAAATTCAAGAATTAGACGAAAATTCATCACAATCGGTATTCAATCTGGTATGGAAAATAAGCAATCCCATTGAGAAAGCCACAGGTGTTAACAGTTCCACTATAGCAATTCATAATGGAAAAGAAGCAGGACAAGAAATATCACATGTTCACATTCATGTTATTCCAAGAAAAAGGGGAGATGGTGCAGGACCAGTCCATTCAATGTTTAGGAATAAGCCTGATGTAAATAGTTTCGATATGTCCTCTCTAGCTGAAGATATAAAAAAAAACCTTTAACATGTTATTTCAAATGACTAATTTTGAATATTTTACAATTTATATAAAAAAGTCATATTGATTAGTAATATCATATCTAAAAACGACACATCTATTGCTTCATTACATTTTAAAATAAGAAAAATATTATACAAAATTTAAAGAATGATCAGTAAATAAAAAATTAATATATTTTTTACTTTTATAGAGGTAATAGTCAATCTCATTATTATTGAAGAATAATAAATCAAATATATTTCAAAATATCAAAGATAAAATAATAGATTCAGATAAATTTGTTTTTCTAACAGGAGCTGGAATATCCAAAGAAAGTGGGATACCTACCTTTCGTGGACCTGAAGGATTATGGAGAAAGTATGATCCTATGAGACTTGCATCTGTTTCTGGATTTTATAAAGATCCAAAATTAGTTTGGGAATTTTATAAATATAGACAAGAATTAATATACAATTGTAGTCCTAATCCAGGTCATACGTCTATTGCAGATTTTGAAAAAATAAAAGAATCATCATATGTATTAACACAAAATATTGATGGATTGCATGAAAAAGCAGGAAGTAAAAATATTATTGAACTACATGGAAACATATTAAAAGTTGAATGCACAGAATGTATATTTAAAGATAAAATAAAACAGAGAATAGAAGAACCTCTTCCACCAATTTGCAACATATGTAAAAATCTTTTAAGGCCATCTGTTATTTTATTTGGAGAGCCACTTAATCAGGAAGTATGGGAAAAAGCTGAACAAATATCCAATAATTGTGATGTAATGTTTATAGTAGGAACATCCTTGAATGTTGGACCAGTTAATCAATTACCTCTTTATGCTAAAAGAAATGGTGCTATTTTGATTGAAGTTAATTCTGAACCTACTATCTTTACTGAACTCATGGATTATTCTGTACAAGGTAGTGCAACAGAAATGTTACCTCAGTTATTGGATATTGCACACAAATAAATAAATATACAAATGATATGCATATGTTCTTGTTTAGTCCATTACAATTTTTTTCTTAATTTATTGTATGATTTAATAAATTTAGCTATTCTTATTTATATTTTTATTATCTATGTTCATTTGTGGCAAATCAGCTAATTGATGAAATTAGAATATCAAATAATAAAGTTATTCGTTTAATCAAAGGTGATATAACAGAACAAAATGTTGATGTTGTGGTAAATCCTGCCAACTCCTTTTTAAAACATGGCGGAGGTGTTGCAGGTGCTATTGTTAGAAAAGGAGGTAGTATAATTCAAATAGAAAGCGATAGAATAGGTTTTGTTCCAGTAGGTTCATCAGTAATCACAACATCTGGAAAATTACCATGTACTGCAATTATACATACTGTTGGACCAAAGATGGGTGAAGGTAATGAAGATTTCAAACTTTCAAAATCAATTAATAGTTCTCTTTCTCTATCTTCTGAGAATGGTTATACAAGTATTTCAATTCCTGCAATAAGTTCAGGAATATTTGGTTTTCCCAAAGATAGGTGTGCTAATATTCTTTTAGATGAAGCAATCAAGTTTTTGATAAATAATAATACGACTCTCCAACTAATTGAATTTTGTATATTAGATGATGAAACACTTTTTCATTTTAAAATGAAATTTGAAAAATTAAAGAAAAAAAATTTCTAAATAATCTTTAATTGATGATATTCATATTTTATGTAATTTTTTAAAACATTCCTTATTATTATGTTTGAATAAACTTTTAATGTAGGGATTATGTCTCCAATAGAATTTTCACTTCAAGTTATGTTAGTCTCTACTTCTGGAGTCTTTTCGCCTGGACCTCTCTTTTTTATTAATCTTCTATATGGAAGTAAATATGGATCGTTTGTAGGCTTAAAAATAGCATCAGGACATGCCTTAGTGGAATTTCCTTTAATCCTACTATTGTCATATGGTTTGTATATATTTTCATCTTTCTATATCTCAGATGTTATAGTCAAGTTTATAGGAACAATAGGTGGAATTTTTATCTTATTCTTTTCAATTTTACAAATTAGATTACTTCTAAGAGATAAAAAATCTAATCAGTCTCATCCGTCTCCAGGAATCACTAACACAAAGTTAAATATTAGAAATTCTATATTGGTAGGATTTATTTTTACTATATTCAATCCATTTTTTCTTTTATGGTGGTTTACTATAGGTTCTAAAATGATTTCCGATTCTATAATTAATTTTGGAATAGTTGGGGGAGCATCATTAGTCTTCTTTTCTCACATTTGGATGGATTATTTCTGGCTATGGTTTACATCCTTTATGGTCAATAAAGGAAAATCTGTTATTAAAGAAAAAGTCTATAGAATCTTTGTATTTGCAATAAGTGTTATTCTTGGAATTTATGGCATATATCTCTTATCTGTGAGTTTAAGAACATATATGATAATAGAATAGTTGATCGGTATTTTGTAAGGTAATTAGTTACTAAATAAGGTCAAAAAGCAAAATTTTTATAAATATTATATGTAGTATATGTCTCATATCTTTAAAACTTTAAGCATTATGCATAAATTGCAATATTAGTAGCATTTTATTGAATTTAGTGTATCCACATATGAAATAATTTAATTTTACTTTTTACTTAAATGACATTGATGGACCAAGAAATTTACTATATGCAATTATTGATTTAGGTTATTATTTTGATATCTTTTGGAAGTGCAATTCTTTTCATAAACACATAGAATTGCAATAGTAATTGTTTATTTGAGTTGAGAACATCCCTTCAATATTTTTAATTTTAGTAGATATCTTAACTGTCTACTTTCATAAACCTCTTTTTTTATGCTTATTGTATTCTTAAACATGTATATGAAACCGAATGCATAATAGGACTATTGGGAGTTGAATAGTCATCGGTTAAATGTTAAATTAATATTACTAGAATAAAATTAAGATAATAGAGAATAGACATGTTTTATAAAAACATCTTTGGCAACTTCTTTTGATACATAACACTCTTGTCCCAATTCTGGATGAATCTCTGCTAATACCCTGTAATTGATTCTTGAGGAAGTCATAAAGCATACCCGAAATTCTTTTGGTGTATCTTCTACTCTTTTTGATATTTCATGTAACTTGTGATAAAGATCAAATCCATCAACAACTGACATTCTAAAACCAATAAGAACTAGATCAATGTTTTGAGGTTTAAAGTTCTGTTCTGCCAAATCAGGGTCATTTATCAATGTTAAATTAAATCCTTCTTCTTCTAACCATTTCTGGTATTTTAAAGAAGTGTTAACATCATCATCAACTATTAGAATGTTTTTATCCATTAAATAAATATAGATATTGAAGTTAGTAATAAATAATTTTTGGATCGAAAAATAATATGGTTGTATATATTTATCAAGTATTGTAATAATTGTTAAAAATGGATGTCATACAGAGACTATAATATATAACAACCAGTTGGAGTGAATGATGAATGATGATGTGTTAAGGTTATAGTAGTAGTATTATATAATAATAATAAATAAAGATAAAAAATAATTTTACATTGTTATTTTTCTCTGTATTGTATCTAATAAATCATCATGTATTCAATATTTATCAAAGTAAACCATCGTTCTTGAATTACATCTGATCTGTCTTCTGGTAATGCCTTCCAAGTTAGTTTAGTGCACAAAAAGCAACTCTCGAAGAAATGTTCAAACCCAATCGTAAAAATGTATTATCGTCTGTCTTGTATATATTACTGTCAAACTTTTGCCAGAAGAATATTGCCCTCTGGCTTTTTACTGCCCGAGACAAATTCGGTATTCCTTCCTAATACCTTCTCATAATAATATTCTTTCTAAGGATTTATCTAATCTTTATACTAATTATAAATTGGAATTTCAACAATGCATGAAGAGGGCGAAACCGAGACAGAGTTATTGGGAATTTCAAAAAGTAAAATGGACGTATTGTCCTATTGAAATTACCATAAATGGAACTACAATTAATATAGGATTAGAAAGAGTTCATTTTCCTTTTTTTGAAATTGTTTTGCAAAAAATAATGTTTTGGTATATCATCAGAAAAAAACGTTGCATATATTATGATTATTGGATATTTCTTCTTCTATTTTTGAAGATTTAAGATTATCCTCATTTATTTCTTCATTTTCCACTATAGTAACTAAGATAATAGTAAATTATGAGTTAAATACAAAATGATTTGATATCGAAATTTAGAAATTGTATGTTTTGAAAAAAACCAATTATTCATTTTTGTATAAAATTCAATATATTATTTGTAATTAAGGGTTATTGTAAACTTTAATTAAAAGAAAATAATTAATAAATATAGTATTAGTTTGACTCAATTAACTTAAGGTGAATTTACCTCAATTAATAAGAAATGAAATTTTATTTCTAATTGTTGTATGATACAAGTAGAGGAACAAATTTATCCAATGTATAATATTCTAGATCACAATTCTTCTTCTTTTTGTTGGTATAAGGATAAGTAATCATCAAAACATTCTATCATATCTTAAAATACTGCATTATCTTTTCTTTAATTTTTTTTTCTAGGGGTAAATATATCTAAATTTTTTTCCATAAATTAAAGGATCAGTTAAGAATCGAGTTTTAAATATGAATTTTCAGGAATTCTAATATGACCAAATTCCTTGGGAGAAATAATTTTTGACAAAATTTCTATTCCAGTTATTGTTCTTGGTCCAGGTTTGCTAAAATATGATCCTGCATCTACAATATATAATTCATTATTTTTTATTGCTCTTAAATTATTCCATTCTTGATTTCGATTCAATGTAGTGGTATTTTTATATTCTTTAATTGTTCTATCTATGGTAAATCCACATGGCATGAAAATTATTTTATCTGGATCAAATTTCTTAATCTCTTCTAGTGAAGTTCTTCTTGACTGTTCTTTTGGTTTGCTTAGACCATTTATACCCCCTGCAATCTCAACCATTTCAGGAACCCAATGACCTGCTGTAAAAAAGGGATCTATCCATTCTAGGCATAAAATTTTAGGCAGATCCTTTTCATTTTTTTGTTCTGTAACCTTTTTTATTCTATTTATTTTTTCTTCAAGGGATTTAACTAAATTTTGTCCTTCTTTGATTTTTCCAATATTATTTGATATTTCATAAATATTGTCTAAAATGTCTAATATATTATGAGGATCCAGAATGATTACTTTAGGATTGTATCCCAATATTGAAATAGCATGTTTTATTTCTTTTGTAAATGGTGAACATACTTCACATATTCCTTGTGCAACAATAATATCAGGTCGTGATTCTTTTAGAATATTGTCATTTATAATGTATATATTTTGACCATTACCAAAAAGTTCTACAATTTTATCGTCAATTTCCTTCGAAGACATTGTTGATGTATTAAATGCTGAATTTATTACTCGTGGCTTTGTTTTTGCCTGTGGAGGATAATTACATTCATGAGTTACACCTATAATTTGAGAACCTGCTCCTATTTCGTAAAGTATTTCTGTGGCACTTGGCAAAAAAGATACAATTCTTTTGTTAGAAATCAAAGTATATAATATTAAAGATGAATATATTTATTTAAATTTTGGTTTTAAAATAATGTTCTTTTATAATTGTATAAATATATAAAATTTAGTATTATGTAATAGTTATAATGAGCCATTTAAAATATTCATTTTATTAAAAAAAGGTTTATTCTAAATAATATTGTTGGACTCTATTATCTAGATTTTAACAAAAAAGTTGTAATTGTTTATAATTACATAATACTAATAATTTTAATAGGTAAATACATTTAAAGATAAAATAACAACTAATTTAAATTGTTTATTAATAAATTAAAAAAATTTTGTAATATTGATATCTAATTTTTACTAAAATATCATAAATTTTGGTTACTTGAACATTATTAGCTAGGAGCATGAGGATGATGCCCGGTTGCTGTTACTGCGGCTCCATTTGTACTCTTTACAAAAACAAAATCATCTGATGAAGTATCATCATTTATTCGAATTGAAACATCTAATATATCATTAAAAGTTATATTTCCCTGTAACGGTCTTTTTGGACATTCTCTCTTTACATAATTACCACCTACAAGTGTCCCTGATACTCCTTTTACAGACATTCCTGAATTAGTCTGTTCAACCACTACTATTACGGCTATATTGTCTTTAGCATTTACTCGTAAAAAATTTGCATTTCCTTCAAGTGCCATTATGTCTTGAGAAGGAGATAAACTTGCACCATTATCCTGACTATATTTTAGTTTAATTTTATTATTTTGAAAAAACGCTACAAATAAATTATTTCCAGATGCTGCAAATACTGGTCTGCCAGCTATTTCAGTATCAGAAAGGTCTATCTGTTCTGAAAGATCAGAAGAACTTCCATTTGTACTCATATCAATAAGACGTAAATATAAGTATAAAAACATTTTGCACTATTAAATAATACAAATAAATTGATTGTATCTCAACGTCCAGCCAATTCAGATAAATTATTTCCATTTTAAATGATATTTTACTTTTTTTATTATCGTATTGTATAGATTAGTAAACAATCTAATTCAATTTTATAGATAGTATAGATTGTAGTTTCTTTTTGTATGTATATTTAATCATTAGAACATTATGTCTATTTTTATTGAAATATACATTCTTCTTCAAATTGGTTATTATGTTAATTAGAATATGTTATTATTTTAAATGCAAATAATCATACGCCATTTGGGTATCCTATTCTACTATCACAAGTATAACTGTATATCTTTGTGTGTCAACCAATATAGAATAAATAAATTAATGTATAGACTACAAACATAAATGTTCCATTTAAAATTATACTTTTAGGCATCTAGCTTTGTATTAGGTCGATATACAACTATAACCATTAACATTATGTTATTGGATTGGTAATTTGACAATATTTCATATATTATGACAGCACAACCTTTTAAGAAATAAGAACTTTGAATTTATTTCAATATTGGAATTTTCATATAATATATCTATATGTAAATAACTAAATAAATTTTGTAAAAAGGAATATATTTGAAAATATTAGCAGTTATAACTCTAGGCATGCAAAATCTATAAATATATGATAATTTCAATCTTTTTATGTTTATTAATTATATATTAATATTATCTTGTCTTGTTTTTATATTATATAATACAATTTTCTATATTCCATTGGGTAACTCCATCCAAAACGAACCTTCAGATGATGAGACATTTCAAAATGAATCTATTAAATTTATAGATAAAGAAATAAATTTAAAAAAACTATCTGATCCTTCTACTGTAGTTAATAGTTCAACTCCTCTAACAATTACCGTAATTAATAAAGAATTAACAGATGATAAAAAAGTGACTAATGAAAGTCAACAAAATTTAGATAGTCTATTATTAGAATCACCTATCATTAATAAAAAATGGTATGGTTTGGATATTTATTCTGCTGCAGAAGTAGGCAAAGCAAATCAGTCCTTGCGACCTATTAATCCTCCAGATATATCTATAGCAGTAGGAAAAGATCATATTGCTCAAGTAGTACATAGTAGCATTCAGATATGGAATAAAAATGGCTTAACATTAGAAAAAAAATTGTTACATGATCTTTTCAACATTAGCAAAGATCATTATATTACCGATCCTATGATTTTATATGATAATAGTAGTGACCGTTGGTTTGCAACAATTGTTGATGGTGGGAAAGAAGAAATAAAAAATGGATCTTCCTATTACACCTGCTTACCTTTATGTAAAGTTATAATTGCTGTATCGAAAAATGATGATCCAACCCATAATTGGTATTTGTTTCCTATTAATGCGAGTAAAGTAGAAAATTTTCCAGATATTCCAAAAATTGCAGTAAGTAAATTTAACCTTATTATGACTACAAAAGAATTTCAAGTTCAGCCTTCTATAAATGAGTCTAAATCTATTCACAGAACATATATAATAAACAAAAACTTCATAAATCAAACAGATTCTACTATAAATTTTTCGTCTTATTCATTATCGGATCCTGCATATGCTGTCCCATACATAAATCCTATAGATTCGTCTTCTACAATAACTCTTTTCAAAGAAAATAGCACTGATGTATTTTCTCCTGTAAGTAGTTTGAAGATAACTGATTATTTGACTTCTTCATCTATTCATCCTGAGTTTCAGATCAAAAAGAATTTTATAAAAATTCCAATGTTGTTCCCTGCTCCTAAATTTAAACAGCCATTATTATATTTTAAGGAGAAAGAAGAAGTAACAATTTTATCTGCTTTACGTAATGATACTTCCGTATGGATAGCTATGCATTCTGCATGTCAACCGGCTTTTATTTCAGATAATGTATGTATAAATATATTAAGATTTGATAAAATAATTGGAACTGGACAAAATTATAATTATAGTCTTGTAGAAAATACGCAATTCCATATTGATAAGACTGATGTTTATTATCCTGCAATTGGGGTTTCTAGAGATGGAAATTTATTTTTCATTTCAGGATTTAGCAATTCAACTCTTTTCCCTTCACTAAGAATTTCTCATCTTGTTGCAGAAAATCAAACTAATGATAGGATACTTATTTTAGGTTCTGCAGTAAATAACAGTACAAGTTATGGTGATTACTTTGGAAGTGCTATTGATCCTATAAACGGAACGGTATGGTTAAGTGGTCAATATGTAGATCAATCTATTCCTATACCATCTTATCTATCTTTGGACCAGGGAGATAAACTACGTGATAAAACTTGGGCAACAATTATAGCAAATGTTTCATAGTTTTTTTGTTTAATAATATTAAATTCTTTTCCATCTATTATTTGTTATGCATATTTATTTTGTTGACAACAAGATACATCAACTACTAATTATTACGTTAGTATTACGTCTGCCTATTTTAATGATACAATAAAGGAATGATAATTAGAATAAAAATCTTATATAGCAATAAAATAGAATAGGAATATTTCTAATGGAAAGATTGTTTTAATATGATATAATAATTGTAATATATATATATATATATTCTCTAGTCTGTTGCTAAGAATTTAAATTATTTAATTTAATAAAAATGAAAACATAGCGTAATCAATAATCTTGATTAATAAAAATTAATATATTTAAATGAATTTAATAACTTTATGAATTCGTATTCTTATATTATAGTTATTTTGTTTTTCTGTATACAACTATGTAATGCTTATGGACTAGAAAAAGACATTCAAAATAATAACAAAGAATTAGTTAAAGTACTTGAAAATTATTGGCAATGGTGGAGTAATTCACCTGAAGATAATCCAGATAATGAACCAGATTGTAGTATTAATATTAATACTAATTATTCTTTTGTTTATCTTCAAAATCCTTTTGAAACAGGTGATACTACTTATGATTGTATCAAAAATCCTATACCAAAAGGATATTTTGTATTCTTTCCATTAATTACATCATTTTGTTCTCAAGGTGATGTAGGTCTTTTAGATGCGTCGTATAACCAGATTAGAAATTGTGCTCTTAATTTAGACAGAGGTATTATAAAAGGAACGATTATAATTGATGGCAAAAAAGTTGTCGATGTATCTATAGATAATGGTAATGGTATAGATATGAATAAGAATAAAAAAGTAATCAATAACATATCTCAATATTCATCAAATTATCAAGAAATATTTTCACAAGAATTTATCAATATTTTGGCAACAAATAAAACAATACATGAAAATAATTGGGAAAATGATGAATATAAAACACATCCAGTATATTATAATGGTGTAGTTCACTGTGATTGTATTATAATAGATACAAGTGAATGGGATATAGGCAATCACACTTTAGAATATATAATTTCTGCTAAAGCAGCACCACCTTCACCTAATCTAATAGCCGATAAGTGGGATTTCACATCTACTACAAACTATAAATTGATGATTCAATGAAGATTCACAGTTCGCTAGAAACAATATATTATAAACTATACAATACCTATGATTTTATTTTTTAATTTTTCATTTTTAGAAAATAGACATACCTTTTTAAAAAAAGTCATTTTACTTCTTATTGTTTCATCTGTTATGCTAGTAATTATTTTAGATTCAAATTTTCTAATGGGTTTTTTGAAAGAAAAATTACTTTTTATCAACTATAAAATAATAATATTCTCAATATATGTATCTATTTTTATAATATCTGGGATTATACTTTTAAATTGGACATATAAGATTACATACCTAAAAGATATAAAAAATAAGAATAGCAAAATTTATTTTGGTTTAATATTTCTAATATATTCTATATTATCATCAACATTGATAATTACAACAATACAATTATCATACTTAAAGAGTTATAGTAATCTCGTTTTTTATCTATCATCTTATATTTCTTTTATTTCATCTTTATGTTTTTTATCTATTCTTTCATTCAAATTTTTTCAATGGTACTTAAAAGGAAAGAATAGATATACATTATTTTATGGAGTATTATTTTCACTTTATTGCGTCACTTTAATACTAGCACTCATATATTTATTGAGTGGTTTAGCTACTCATCCATCAACTGTTAACTATACTTCACCACGAGAGTTAAGGGCTGGTACTTACTCCATAAATATTGAATTTCAGAACAATATTGCAATATTGTATGATATTTTTTTTATTATATTATTTCTTTTAGCTTGGATTTTAACTGTATTAATGCTCAAGCAGTATTCTCGACGTATTGGCATTTATAAATTTTGGATTATTGTTAGTTTACCATTATTATTTTATTTGATGCGTTATGAAGGAATAATAATAGATTTATTTAATCTCGATGATATTCTTAAATTATCAAGTCTTGGCACAATTTATCCAAATATTGGAGCGGCTATTTATGCTGCTTTTATAAATTCCAATATACAAGCTACTGGTGTATTCTTTGGTTTATCTTTTTTAGCTATATTATTAAAACTCAAGAATTCCCAATTACAAAATGATATGTTGATCACAATAATAGGAATGATGATACTTTTTGCTTCAAGGGATTTTCATTCAATTTTTTTAAATTCTTTACCTCCTAATGGTGTAATTACAACTTCATTTATGGTATTAGGATCATTTATGTTATTTAATGGTATAATATCATTTTTGAAGTTGGCTGTAAGGGATAAAGAATTTTATGGAGATCTTATTACTAGGCTTGAAAGTGATACAGAATTGTTAAAGAATATAATTGTTTCAGAAAAAGAGATGGAATTAGGCAAGAAAATTAAGCCATTAATGGATTATTCTCATCAATGGCAAAAAGAACATGAATATGGTTCTATGAAGCCTGAGGAAATAAAACAAATTATCAAAGACGTTATCTCAGAGTATCGTGAAAGAAAAATACCTTCCTCTTTTTCTTCTGAATCTAATCAAAAATAGAATAGATATATTAAAAAATAGTATTTATAATTATTTAATTATCTCCTTCTAATTATTATATTTCTTACCTTTATCATTATTTCTAAATTTTATATTTAAGAATGAAATTTATATTTAATTTATCTGGATATATATACATAAACAGTTAAATTTTTTAGGTGATATAATAAGATGCTTTTTGTTTATCTATATTTTTATTTATTATCTTTGGTAGAATCATCAAATTCATTAGAATTTTTTTCATTATCTTTTGAAGAGTTAAAAAAGAAGTATATTAAGATTATTTTTGGATTTTGTAACAAAGTGTTTGTATTTTTTATAAATGATTGTAAATTTCCTAAAGTGGGAATGATTGTAGATAGAAGATTTAGGTAATTTTCCAATATTAATTTTTGATTTTCAAGTTCTATTATATTATTTGCTAATTGTGTTTGTTTTTGTTCTAATGATTTAATGACTAATTTTATATTTCGATATTTACTGAGTTCAGATATTAATGATTGTTTATTAATAATAATATTATTATCATTATTATTATAGTAGTCAAATCCACCAAAAAACAAAATAGAATTTATATCTGCAATATCTTTTTCTGATATTCATATTTTTAAAAGGCCTTGTAATATTATCCTTATATGTGGTTGAGATAAAAGTGTTATTATATT
>Ga0126307_10000786_pt1 | contig 20888 bp, 18 predicted proteins | sample Plot28_FD_89955 | JGI IMG/M metagenome (GOLD analysis project Ga0126307, IMG submission 89955) | Serpentine soil microbial communities from UC McLaughlin Reserve, CA, USA - Plot28 | ecosystem: Environmental > Terrestrial > Soil > Grasslands | place: USA: UC McLaughlin Reserve, Lake County... | reverse complement strand
GCCGCGCCCGGCAGCCAGGCATCCTCGAGCGTCGGGCTGTAAGGCGCCGGCGTGTCGTCCGTCGCGACGATCCAGGCATCGTCCAGCTCGTCGAGCGCCTCTGCCGTGACGATGCCGAGCAGGTTCGCGGCCCAGCCACCGACCCGCGTACCCTCCTCGACCACGAGCAGCCGGTTCGTTCTGGCGACGGACGCCAGGACCGTCTCGTGGTCGAGCGGCCGCAGCGAGCGGATGTCCACGACCTCGGCGTCGATACCGTCGCCGGCGAGCTCCTCGGCGGCCTCGAGGGCGTCGCGCACGCCCCGCAGCGCGGCCACGATGGTCACGTCGCGGCCCTCGCGCGCGACCGCCGCCGTGCCGAGCGGGACCAGTTCCTCGGTCGGCTCGGGGCCCTTCATCGAATACAGGCGCTTGTGCTCCAGGAAGATCACCGGGTTGTCGTCGCGAATGGCCGACTTGAGCAGGCCCTTCGCATCCGCGGGGTTCGAGGGCCCCACGATCTTTATGCCGGCGATGCCCTGGAACCAGGTGCCGTGGATCTGGGAATGCATCGCGCCGAAGCGGCCGCCGGCGCCCACCGCCGATCGGACCACGAGCGGCACGCTTGCCTGCTCGTTCGAGACGTACCAGTACTTCGCCGCCTGGTTCACGAGGCTGTCCATCGGCAGGCCCATGAAGTCGCCGAACATGATCTCGATGACGGGCCGCAGCCCCGTGACCGCCGCACCGAACGCCGCCCCCGCCATAGCCAGCTCCGAGATAGGCGTGTCGAACACCCGCTCGTTCCCGTGCGCGTCATGCAGCCCCGGCGTCGTCATGAATACGCCACCCGCGAGGGCCACGTCCTCGCCGAAGAAGACGACCGAGGGATCGCGCTCGATCTCCTCGTCGAGCGCGCAACGGATCGCCGTGCGGAACTCGAGCTCGCTCATTCCTTGAACTCGCTGCCAGAGTCGCGCGCCGGGTCGGGGTAGGGCGCCGCGAGCGCGGCCTGCACCGCACGGTCCATCTGCGAGTCGATGTCCGCGTCGGTCGCCGCCAGCTCGTCCTCGCGGAGCCCGAGCTCGAGAAGCCGCGCCTTCGCCAGGTCGAGCGGGTCACGCGCCAGCCAGCGCTCGACCTCGTCGGGCGGACGGTACTTGCCAGGGTCAGACTTCGAGTGCCCGTAGTGCCGATAGGTCTGGCACTCGAGCAGCGTCGGCCCCTCACCCGCCCTGGCGCGCCCGACCGCTTCGAGCGCCGCCTCGCGCACGGCCCACAGGTCGTTGCCGTCGACGACCTGCGAGGGCATGCCGAACGCCGCCGCGCGGATGCCGATCTCACCTCCGGCCGTCACGTTCGCCATGGGCGTGAACTCCCCGTAGAAGTTGTTCTCGCAGACGAAGACGACCGGCAGCAAGAAGACCTGCGCCCAGTTCAGGCACTCGTGGAAGTAGCCCTGGTTCGAGGCACCGTCACCGAAGAAGGTGACCGCGACCCGTCCCTGGCGCTGCGCCGACATCGCCGCGCCGGTGGCCGCCGCGATGCTGCCGCCGACGATCCCGAAACAGCCGACGAGCCCGTGCTCCAGGTCGATCACGTTCATCGAGCCGGCGCGCCCGCCGCAGACGCCGGTGGCGCGCCCGAGCATCTCGGCCGCGAGCGCTTCCGGATCGGTGCCCTTGGCCAGGGCGTGGCCGTGGCCGCGGTAGGTGCCGGTCACGTAGTCGTCGGGCTGGAGCGCCGAGCAGATCCCGACCGGCACGGCCTCCTGTCCCGCCGAGAGATGCGTCGTGCCGTGGACCTCGCCCTTCAGGAAGAGCCGCTGAATCTCCTGCTCGAACCCGCGGATCAGGCGCATCCGGGCGTAGCGCTTGAGATAGTCGCCGACCGACTCGCCCGGCCGGTCCTTCTGCTCATGCGCGCGCTCCGTCTGCGCCTGCTGGGCGCTGTCGATGCGAGCCTCTGCCACGCGGCCACTGTATCGCAATCGTTTGCAGTACTCGTCAGTGCGCGGGGACTGACGACCGCTCAGGCGCCCTGCGCAACCGCGTCCGAGACGCTCCCGTTCCCGGCCTCCGCCTGGATCTTCTCGAACGCGCCGAGGATCTCGGCTTGGAGCGCCGCCACCTCCGGGTCGGAGGCCTTGCGCGGATGGGGAAGGTTGATCTCGAACTGCTCGTGGATGCGCCCTCCGTGCGTCATCACGATGATCTTCTCGGAGAGCTGAACCGCCTCCATCACGTCATGGGTCACGAACAGGACGGTCTTGCGCGTCCGGTTCCAGATGTCCTGCAGCTGGTCGCGCAGCGCCCGGGCCGTGATCGCGTCGAGGTGGCTGAACGGCTCGTCCATCAGGAGCAGGTCGGGATCCACCGAGAACGCGCGCGCGATCCCCACGCGCTGCTGCATTCCCCCGGAGAGCTGCGCGGGGTACATGTCCGCCGTGCGCGCGAGGCCGACGAGCTCGAGGTACTCGAGCGCACGGCGCCGCGTCTCCTGGCCGCGCTCGTCCTGCACGTAGAGCATGTTCTGCATGATCGTGCGCCACGGGAGCAGGCGCGGATCCTGGAAGACGTAGCCGAACCGGGCCTCCGCGCCGTCCTCGCCGGTGACGGTGATCCGCCCGCTCGACGGCTCCTCGACGCCGGACAGGATGTTGAGGAAGGTGCTCTTGCCGCAGCCGGATGGCCCGACCAGCGAGACGAACGTGTGGCCGCCGATCTCGAGATCGATCCGGTCGAGCGCGCGCGTCGCCTCCGTGTCCTTGCGGGCGGCCGGGAAGACCTTGGTCAGGTTCTCAACCTTCAGGACAGCCACATGAACCTCCTTGAAACCACCTCAGCGCCTCGCGATCGTCGTGCGCCAGCGGAAGACCCGATTCTGGATCGGCACGAGGATCAGCCGATCGAAGATGACGATGAAGCCCACGAACAGGACGACCCACGCCACGAAGCCGGTGAAGTTGTTCGCGTCGTACCAGTAGCGCGCCTGCCAGCCGACGCCCTCGGTGGACGCGAACCACTCGGACAGCAGGACGCCGTTCCACCCGAGGATGATTCCGAACCGCAGCCCGGTGAAGACGTAGTCCATCACGAACGGAAGCACGAGCAAGCGCACGCGCCGGCCGACGGGGACGCCGAACGCCTTCGACATGCGCAGCAGGTCGCGCGGGACGGCCTGGACCCCCTGTGTGACGTTCACCGCGACGAACGGGGTCGCCGTCAGCGCGACCGTAAGGACCGGCGCCTTCCAATTGAACCCGAACCACAGGGCCGTGAGCAGCGCCCAGATGATGGCGGGAATCGCCAGCCCGACCGTCATCGTGTCCTTGAGCAGCGCCCGGGCGAGCGGCCACATGCCGATCAGGAGGCCCAGGACCAACCCCGCGACGAGCGCGAACACGAGACCGGTGAAGAAGCGGTCGGCCGTGACGGAGAAGTTGTCCCAGACGACGCCCCGCTGGAACTCGTCGACAAGCATCTCGACCACCTCGATCGGCCCGGGCACGCGGTCGTAGAGCGCGCTGAGGATCTGCCAGCCGAGCAGGAATACGACGTACGACGTGATCCGCGCTCCGACGTCCGAGAGCAGGGCGTCGAGCACCCGGCGGGGCAGCGGAACGCCGCGCCGCGCCGGAGCCGCCCGATCGAGCGTCGTGGCCGCTCGCGTGCTCACGCCGAGGTCTCCTGCGGCCGCCAGCGGAACAGGTGCCGCTCGGCGCGGACCACCAGGCGCTCCAGCAGCAGCATGAAGATCACGAACAGCCCGGTCCAGGCGAGTACGTCGACGACCGAGAAGAGCTGGTACGAGCGCCGGATCATGAAGCCGATCCCCTTCGACGAGCCGAACACCTCGGTCAGCGCCTCCACCTTCCACGCGAGCGCGAACGACAGCCGCACGCCCGCGAAGACGAACGGCGCGATCGACGGCACCAGGACGTGCCGGATGACGTCCTTCCGCGGCCGGCGGAACGCCCGGCTCATCGTCATGAGGCTGGCGTCTATGCCCTCGAGGCCGGCGGACACGTTCAGGGCGATGTACGGCATCGAGATCAGGGCCGTCGCGAGGATCGGACCCTCGAGCCCGATCCCGAAGATCACGAGCGCGAGCACCGCGTAGGTGATCCCCGGGATGCTCCCCGCGACGATGACCGGATCGTGGAAGAACGCCTTCCAGTAGCGCGTCCTGCCCATCAGGAACCCGATCGGCACGCCGATCAGCACGGCGAGCCCGAAGCCCAAGGAGATCTTGCCCAGGCTCGAACTGAAGTGCGTGAGCACGTCGCCGCTGCCGATGATCGTGCCCATCGCGTCCGCGACATCGAGCGGACCGGGCAGGCGATTCGGATCGAACAGGACCTGGGAGGCGAACGCCCAGACGCCGAAGAACGCCAACCAGCCCAGCACAACCGCCGCCGCCTGTCGCCAGCGGCGGGAGCCGAGGCCGGGGACACGGAGTCCCCGGCCCTCTACAGCAACGTTGGCCATGCCCGTCCTAGCTACCCGGCTCCATCACCGCGAACTCCGGATCCTCCGTGTCCTCGGGCATGAAGCCGGTCTCGCGGAGCAGATCGAAGACCTTCTTCTCCTCGTCGACCCACTTCTTATCGAGGTAGACGGAATCCACGAACCAGTCGTTCTCGTTCAGCCAGTCCTTGATCCACTTCAGGTCCTGGTCGTTCTGAGCCGCGAAGTCCTGCGGGTACGCCTCGATGATCTCGTCCTTGTGCGCCTTCCACTCGTCGAGGCCGCGCTGCCACAGCTTGAGGAAGAACTTCACCTCGCGCGGGTGGTCGTCGTAGAAGTCCTTGCGCACCAGGAAGATGTTGATCATCGGGCCCTCGTGGCCGTGGAGCACCTCGTCCTGGAACATCTGGGCGTCTGACTTGCCGTCGTACAGCATCCGGAGCTTTCCGGTCCGGAACTGCTCGATCGCGAAGTCCGGCAGGCAGATGCACGCATCCGCCTCGCCCGAGTCCACCAGCGGGCCCATGTTCTGGACGTCGGCGATGACCAGCTCGAGGTCGCCGCCGTTCGACTTGAGGTCGAAGTTTTCGAGCTTCTTCGCCAGCGCCCCCCAGAGCAGCGCATCCGACACGGTGGTGAAGGTGGTCAGGCGCTTGCCCTTGAGGTCCGAGATCGACTGCGCCGGGCTGTCGTCCGGCACCCCGATCACGGCGCGGGCGATGTTGTACTTGCCAATAATCACGGAGTCGACGCCGCTCTTCTCGACGATGTCCGGCACCTCGAACGACCCGACCGAGACGATGTCGGCGTTGCCGCCGGCGTAGATCCCGTACTCGTCCCACGTGGCGGAGTCGAGGATCTGGACTTTGGCCTCCTGCTCCATCTTCTCGCGGATGCCCTGGTCCGTCAGCCAGCGCCACACCGGGTCCGGCGCGAACGTGAAGCGGATCACGCCTTCCCCGGACGAGCCTCCGCCGCCGTCGTCGTCGTCTCCCACTCCGCAGGCGCCGACGCCTCCCGCAACGACCATGACGGCGAGGAGCGCACCGAACGCCGACCATGCCCTCCGTCGCTTACCCCGTCCCCTCACGTGGCCTCCTCCTCCCGGTGGTCATGCCCGCGCTAACGCCCCAGTACCGTGTACGGTATACAGCATCATGGCCCAAGTGCAAGCGCTTGAAACGCGCACCCTGGCCGAGCAGATCGGCGCGCGCCTGCGCGAGGACGTGCTCGGCGGGCGGCTCCCGGCCGGCGAGCGCCTGTCCCAAGAGCGGCTCGCCGACCAATTCCAAGTCAGCCGCGTTCCGATCCGCGACGCGCTACGGCAACTGCAGGCGGAGGGGCTCCTCGTGGCGCATCCGCGTCTGGGGATGAGCGTTGCCGAGCTCTCGGCGCCGGACCTCGAGGAGCTCTATGAGATGAGGCTCGCGCTCGAGCCTGCGATCGCGCGGCTGGCGACGCCGCGGCTGCGCGCCCAGGATCTCGCCGCAATGCGCGAGCACCTCGACTTCATGCGCGGGCCGGGCGACCTGAGCCCGGAGTGGTTCACGGCACACGCCGCGTTCCACCATGCGCTGAACGTCCGCTCGGGCCGCGAGCGCATGTGCCAGCTGGTCGACAGCCTGCGCGCGCAGACCGAGCGCTACCTGCGCGTGTACCGGCACGAGCTCGAGCGCGCGGACGAGCTCGGCGCCGAGCACCAGCTGATCTACCAAGAGGCGAAGGCCGGCGACGCGGACGCCGTGGCCGCGGAGGTGGACAAGCATCTGGTGCTGGTGCGCGACCGGGTCCTCGCGCACCTGCAGGCTCACCGGAATCCGGAAGGAGACTGACCGTGGCGACGACGACGCAACTAGCGCCCGAGCGGATGCCCATCGGCGGCGAGCTCGTGGACGCGACCAGCGGCGAGACTCTCGAGATCCTGAACCCGGCGACCGCCGACGTCCTGACCACCACGCCCGCGGGCGGCGCCGAGGACGTCGACCGGGCGGTTCGCGCCGCCCGGCGCGCGTTCGACGACGGCCCGTGGCCGCGGATGGAGCGCTCCGAGCGCGCGAGGCTCCTGCACCGCTTCGCCGACCGGATCGAGGAGCGCATGGACGATCTGTTCCGCCTCGAGACGCTCAACAACGGACGGCCGGTGCGCGAGACGCGCGCGCAGGTCGGGCGGCTGCCGGAGTGGTTCCGCTACAACGCCTCGCTTCTGCTGGCCGAGCGCACGGACGTGATTCCGATGCCTGGGCCATACCTCACTTACCTGCTGCGCCATCCGATCGGCGTGTGCGGGCTGCTCACGCCGTTCAACCACCCGCTGATGATCCTCGCGAAGAGCCTCGCCCCGGCGCTCGCGACCGGCAACACCGTAGTCATCAAGCCGTCCGAGTTGACGCCGTTGACGACGCTCACTCTGGCCGGGCTCGCCGGGGAGGCCGGCATCCCGGACGGTGTCATCAACATCGTCACCGGTACCGGTGCCGACGCCGGCAAGGCGCTCGCCGAGCACCCGGGCGTCGTGAAGGTGACCTTCACCGGCGGCACCGAGGTGGGCCGCTCCGTCGGCGTCGCGGCCGCGCAGCGGTTCGCGCGCGCGACCACCGAGCTGGGCGGGAAGTCACCGGTGCTGGTTTTCGAGGACGCCGGCCTGGAACGAGCGGTCAAGGGAGCCGCGTTCGGCGCCTTCATCGCGGCCGGCCAGACCTGCATCTGCGGCGCGCGGATAATCGCGCAGGAGTCGATCTACGACGACGTGGTCGAGGGGCTGGCGGCGATCGCCCGCTCGATCCGGCTCGGCGACCCGTCCGACGAGCGCACCCAGATGGGGCCGATCGTGTCCGAGCGCCAGCGCCGGCGCGTGCTCGGCTACGTCGAGCTCGGCGCCGAGGAGGGCGGCCGGGTCGTGGCCGGCGGTGGGGTTCCGGAGCTGGATGCCCCCTTCGACAGGGGCTTCTTCGTCGAGCCCACTGTGGTGGCCGACGTCGAGAACGAGATGCGTGTCGCGCAGGAGGAGATCTTCGGCCCGGCGGCCGTCGTGATCCCGTTCAGCGACGAGGCGGACGCGCTCCGCAAGGCGAACGACATCCAGTTCGGGCTCGGGTCGGCCGTCTGGACCCGGGACGTCGCCCGCGCACACCGGGTCGCCGCGCAGATCGAGGCCGGCATGGTCTGGGTGAACGACCATCACCGGCTCGACGCGGCGGCGCCCTGGGGCGGTGTGAAGGACTCGGGCGTCGGTCGCGAGGGTGGCTGGGAGTCGTTCCACGAGTTCACCCAGATCCAGAGCATCACGATCCGGACCGCCGAGGACGACGTGGACTGGTACGGCAGCGACGGCCCGGTGCGACTGAACTGATGCCGGCCGACGGGCTGGCAATCGAGCGGCGCGAGGCCACGCTCGTCGTCACCATCGACCACGGCGACGAGAATCTGTTCAGCGTCGCGATGGTCGACGAGCTCGCCGGCGAGCTGCGCGCCGCCGCGGCTGACGCCGACCTGCGCTTCGTGCGCCTGCGCAGCAGCGGCGATGTCTTCTGCCTCGGGCGCGAGGGGGCGGCCCCGGATGCCCCGCGTCCGAAGCCGCGGGCGATCCAGGCGGTCGCGGCCGCGATCGTCGAGCTCAACGAGCTGCTCCAGACAACGCCGCTCGTCGTCGTCGCCGAGGTCCAGGGCGACGCCGCCGGGCTCGGAGTCGGGCTGGTCGGCTGCGCGGACGTCGCCGTGGCGGCCGAGCGCGCGCGCTTCTCGTTCCCGGAGATCTTGGCCGGCTATGCGGCGACGGTCGTGCTCGGCTGGCTGCCGCACGCCATCCCGCGCAAGCGCGCGTTCGAGATGGTCGCGACAGGGGCGTGGGTCGACGCGGAGACGGCGCTCCGCGACGGCCTGATCACGGAGGTCGTGCCCGCCGAGCGCCTCGAGGGCCGCGTGGACGAGCGGATCGCAGAGCTCGCCAGCCTCGACACGGGCGGGCTGCGCGGCGTCAAGACGTTCCTCGCGCGAACGCGCGGGATGGACCCCCCGAGCGCGGCGGCGGCGTCGATCGACTCGCTGGCGCTTGCCGTCGCGGGAAGAGGAGGATGAGCTGGCGATGAGCGGAAGGTACGAACCCGAGACAGCAGGTTGGAAGCCGGTCGGGCACGAGGCTGCGCGAGCGGTCGAGTCGCAGGTGATCGTCCCGCTGGAGGAGGGCGGCCGCACCCTGGTTGCGGTGACGCGGATCGCCGCCGGCGGCGAGTACGGCACCCACGTCGACGACTACTCGCAGGTCTTCTGCGTCGTCGAGGGCCGAGGCGAGGGCGAGGTGGCCGGCGAGCGGACGCCGCTCGAGCCGGGAGTGATTCTGAGGACCGCGGCCGGCGAGCCGCACGCGCTGCGCCCCACGGGCGACGAGGCACTGGTCTTCCTCATCGTGAACACGTACCCCTCTGGCTGACGGCCGGCGGCCCCGCGCTCAGCGCCCTTCGCGCGCCGCCGCGACGTGCTCCGGCCTCACCGGGAACGAGTTGAACTCGACCCCGAGCGCGTCGCCCACCGCGTTCGCGATTGCGGCCGCGGGGGCGATCGTTCCTCCCTCGCCGACGCCCTTGACGCCGCTCTCCGTGACCGGCGTTGGGAGCTCGAGGTGCAGTAGGTCGAGCTGCGGGATCTCGGTCGCGGACGGAATCACATAGTCGAGCAGGGACGCGGTCCGCAGCTGGCCCTCAGAGTCGTAGTCGTGCGCCTCGTACAGGGCGCCGCCGAGACCCTGCGCGACGGCGCCGTGGACCTGGCCCTCGACGATGATCGGGTTGATGATCCGCCCGCAATCCTCGGCTATCACATATTGCTCGACCTCGACAGCGCCGGTCTCGTCGTCCACGCTCACGATGCAAGCGTGGGTCGCGTATGGATAGACGGTCTGCGGCGGATCGAACATGGCGCTGAAACGGAAGCGCTCCGGTGCCGCCGCGACCAGCTCGGCGACCGGCACCGACACGTCCGGCGAGCCGACAACCCGCACGCCACCGTCCACGATCTCGAGGTCCGCCTGGGATGCTTCGAGCCGCTCAGCGGCATCGTCCAGGAGCCGTTCGCGGATCGTCGCGCCGGCCGCGATCACTGCCCCCCCGGCGGAGGCGGCGCTGCGCGAGGCGAACGTGCCCGTGCCGTTGAGCTCGGCGGCCCCCGTGTCGCTGTGCTCGACCGTGATCCGCTCGGGCTCCACGCCGAGCGCCTCGGCCGCAAGCTGCGCCATCGTGGTCGCCGTCCCCTGTCCGATCGCGGGCGTGGTCGTCCACACGCGGATGCGTCCGTCCTCCTCGATGGCCATGTGCGCCGAGTCAAACCCCTCGATCCCGACCATGCCGCGCAGCTTGAACACGCTCGAGGGCATCCCGGTGGGCTCGACGTAGCAGGCGAGCCCGACCCCGAGCCGGCGGCCCGCCGCGGCCGCGCTGCGCTTGCGCTCGGCGACCTCCTCGTAGCCGATGCGCTCGAGCGCGAGGTCGAGGGCGCGCCGGTAGTCCCCATTGTCGTACGGCTGCTTCGTGGCCGAGACGTAGGGAAGCTCGTCAACCCCGATCAGGTTGCGGCGCCTGACCGCCGCGGGATCGAGCCCGCCCTCGCGGGCGAGGACCTCGATGATCCGCTCGTGGGCAAAGGCGGCGACGACGAAGCCGACGCCCCGGTAGGCGCCCTCCGGCGATGTGTTGGTGAGCGACGTGCGCACCCGGGCGCGGTAGTTCGAGAGCCGGTACGGGCCGGGCAGGAGGCCTGACGTCGTCATCGCCTCGAGCGAGACGCCGTGCGGGTAGGCGCCGTAGGCGCCCTGGTCGCAGACCATGTCGACGTCGAGCGCGAGCAGCTCGCCCTCAGAGCTCATCCCGGCGCGGATCTCGAGCTCCTGCTTGCGGGCTTGGGTCGAGGCGGCGAGGTTCTCGGAGCGGTCCTCGACCCACTTCACGGGCCTGCCGAGGCGCATCGCGACCGCCGCAAGCACGACCTCCTCCGGGTACACGTGCGCCTTCACTCCGAAGCCCCCGCCCACGTCGGGCGTGATCACACGCACCTCGAAGGGGTCGAGCCCGAGGATCTCGGCGAGGATCTGGCGCACCTTGTGCGGGACCTGCGAGGAGCTCCAGATCCGGACTCCGGAGTTTTCCGGGTTCACGAGGACCGCGCGCCCCTCGATCGGGAGCGCCGACAGCCTGGGCGTCCGCAGGGTCCGCTCGATGACCACGTCGGCGGCGGCCAAGGCGCCGTCCACGTCGCCCTCTTCGAGCCTGACGTCCACGACCAGGTTGCCGTGGCCCTCGTGGATCTGCGGCGCGTCCCCTGCGAGCGCGCGGCGCGTGTCCACCAGCGCCTCGAGCTCCTCGATCTCGGGGACGGCCGCGTCGCGGGCGTCCTCGGCCACGTAGCGGTCGCCCGCGACGACGATGGCGATCGGCTCGCCGGCGAAGCGCACCTTCTCGGATGCGAGCACGGGCTGCGGCGGCGGCGAGACCCCCGGATTCTCGTTCGGCGGCTCGAGCGGCCGAAGGCCCAGGTCCGCCGCGGCGAAGACGCCCTCGACGCCCGGAGCCCGAGCGACGACGTCCACGCCCGGGTCTAGCAGCCGGCCGTGCGCCACGGGGCTCCGGAGGAAGGCCGCCTCGAGCGTGCCGGCGAGGTGGATGTCGTCGACGAAGCGCGCGCCGCCGGTCAACAGCGGGCGATCCTCCGATCGCAGGATGCGCCTTCCGACGGCCATCGGGTCAGATCCCGCCGGTTCTACCCCTGCGTAGAGGCAACCCGGACCCCGAACAGCTCGGTCGCGTTCCGCCCGAGGACGCGCTCGGCGAGGTCGGGGTCGGCCCAGTCGCGCATCTCGAGCGCGGACGCATCCCCCATGTCGAACGGCAGGTCACTGCCGAACACGACCCGCTCGGGCCCTGCAAGCGCGATTAGGTGTTCGAGTGCCCGGCGGTCGAAGACCGCCGTGTCGAAGCGGAGGTTCTCGAGATATGACAACGGCGGCTTGCTCGCAACTGCGCTCGTCTCCTCCCGCACATCGTAGGCGTGCTGGAGCCGCCCGATCTGGTAGGGCAAAGCCCCGCCGCCGTGGACGAGCACGACGCGGAGGTCCGGGTGGCGGTCGAAGACGCCTCCCACCAGCATGCGGCAGCCGGCGATGAACGTCTCGACCGGGTTGCCGATCACGTTGCCGAGGTGAAAGCCGCGCGTGGCCGCGTCGGGCGCGGCGATCATGGAGACGTACGGGTGCACCATCACCGGCAGCCCGAGCGCCGCGGCCTCGGCGAAGAAGACGTCGAGCTCGGGCGCGTCGAGCTGCGTCCCCTCGACGCTGGCCCCGATGTGAACGCCGACGACGCCGAGCTGCTCACGCGCGCGACGGAGCTCGAGGGCGGCCGCGCCCGGGTCGTTCAGCGGCACCATCGCCATCGCCGCCACGCGGCCGCCAGAGCGCGCCGCCATCTCGGCCCCGGCGTCGTTGATGATGCGGCAGGCGGCCGCCGTCTCGGACGGGTCGAGCCAGTACAGGAAGAGCGATGGCACGATCGAGATCACCGAGACGTCGATTCCGCGCTCGTCCATGTAGTCGAGCCTCGCCCGCACGTCTGTGAAGATCTCGAGCGCGGGATAGCGGAGGCCGTTGTCGTGCGCGATCAGCGGGTCCTTGCCGGCGCGGCGCTCCACAGCGAGCCCGCTCGGCCCCTGTCCGGACTCGATCAGGTCGATCAGCTCGTCCGGGATGTAGTGCGTGTGGACGTCTACGACCATCCGTGCCATTCGCCGAGCACTTCGACGAACCTAGGGTGCGCGTTGTCGCAAATCAAGGTGACGGGCAGCGCCACGCGGGAAAACCCGCGCGCGATTCGGCATGACCCCGATGACAACGGGCCAAGCGGCGCCGCATACTCGCTTGCCAGCCGTGTCGCAGCGTTGCGCCGCGCAAGCGAGGACTGGAGTTGACGTGCGCCGACTGAGAGTGGCAATCGACATCGGGGGGACGTTCACCGACCTGATCGCCCACGACGAGAACGGGGATGAGCTCGTCGCCGTGAAGACCCCGTCCACGCCGCCGACGTTCCTCGAGGGCGTGCTGAGCGCGCTCCAGAAGGCGGGCATCAGCGCCGGGGACATCGCAACCTTCAAGCACGGCTCGACGATTGCGACCAACGCGATAATCGAGCGCCGCGGCGCGAAGACCGGGCTTCTGACGACCAAGGGCTTTCGCGACGTCCTCGCCGCGGGCCGCGCCAACCGGCCTGACCTCTTCAACTCCAACTGGGACCCCTCGCCCCCGCTCGTCCAGCGCCGCCACATCCTCGAGGCGCGCGAGCGGGTCGACTACGAGGGCGCGGTTCTCGAGGAGCTCGACGAAGGCGATGTCCGCGAGGCGGCGCGCAAGTTCAAGCTGCGCGGGATCGAGTCCGTCGCCGTCGCGTACATCAACTCCTTCATGCGCCCCGAGCACGAGCAGCGCAGCAAGGAGATCCTTCGCGAGGAGCTCGGTGACGGCGCGTTCGTCTGCACGTCGTCGGAGATCCTGCCCGAGATCCGCGAGTTCGAGCGCACTTCGACGGTCGTGGCCAACGCCTACCTGATGCCGGTGATCGAGGGCTATATCGACAGCCTCGTGAGCGCGCTGCGCGACTGGGGCTACGAGGGCGAGGTATACGTGACCCATTCGGGCGGAGGCGTGGTGACCGCCCGCGCCGCCCGCGGCGTGCCCGCGCGCATCTGCCACTCTGGACCGGCCGGCGGCGTCATCGGCGGCGCCCTCGTCGGCGGGCTCGCGGGCTTCGAGAACGTCATCACCTTCGACATGGGCGGCACGAGCGCCGACTTGGCGCTGGTCGCGGGCGGCAAGCCGACGCTCGCCCCGGAATGGCGGGTCGACTGGAACATCCCGATCCTGTTCCCCGCAATCGACCTCGTCGCGATCGGTGCCGGCGGTGGCACGATCGCGTGGGTCGACACCGGGGGCTCGCTGCGCGCGGGGCCCCAGAGCGCGGGCGCGGAGCCCGGCCCTGCCTGCTTCGGGAAGGGGAACAGCGAGCCGACGATCACGGATGCGCACCTCTACCTGGGTCGGCTCAACCCGGAGAGCTATCTCGGGGGCGACCTCGAGATCCAGCCGGAGCTCGCCGAGCAGGCGATCGAGAGGCTCGCCGCTCAGCTCGAGCTCTCCGCGAACGAGACCGCGAGCGGCATCCTGCGCATCGCCAACGCGAACATGACGAGCGCGACGCACCTGATCTCCGTCGAGCGCGGACATGACCCGCGTGACTTCGCGCTTGTCGCCGGCGGCGGCGCCGGACCCCTGCACGCGGTCGAGATCGCGCGCGAGCTGCGCATCCCGCAGGTCGTCGTCCCGCCGACGCCGGGCGTGACCTCGGCCCTCGGGATCCTCCAGGTCGACCTCCGTCACGACCTCCTCGCCCCCGTGCTGAAGCAGGTCAAGGACATCGAGGGCGACGAGCTCGTCGCGACGTTCGAGCGGCTCAGGGACGAAGCCACCCAGATCCTGGACGCCGAGGACATCGCGGCCGACCGCCGCTCGATCGAGCTCTCGGTCGACGCCCGCTACTACGGCCAGACGCCCTACATGAACCTGCGCGTCGACGAGGCGCCGGCGAGCCCCGAGGCGCTCGCTGCGCTGGTGGCGCAGTACCGCGAGCGCTACGAGGCCGAGTTCGGCTACCAGCTGCCCGAGGACGTTGCGACGGTTGAGATCGTCAACGCGCGCGTCGCCGCGATCGGGCTGACCGACGACGTCGAGCTGCCGCGCTCCCACGGCGGCGCCGACGCCGAGGCCGCCCAGAAGGGCTCGCGGGACGTCTACTTCGACGAGGTCGGCGACTTCACGGACACCCCGATCTACGATCGCGTGCGGCTCGAGCCCGGCGCGCCAACCGACGGGCCGGCGGTGCTCGAGCAGACGGACACCACCGTACTCGTCCCACCGGGGGCCAGCGCGCGCGTCGACCCGTACCGGAACATCATCATCGACGTGGGTTCGGCCGGCGACGCCCGAACGGTCGCAGCCACCGGATCCGCGAAGGGAGAGGCAGCATGACGGCGTCAGCCTCCACGAGCCCCGCCATCGGCTCGCTTCGCAACGACCCCATCACGTTCGAGGTGCTGCGCAACGGATTCAGGTCGATCTGCAATGAGGCCAGCGCCCTGATCGAGCGCGTGTCCTACGCCCCGACGATCACGGAAGGCCACGACTACTCGGTATCGATCCTGACCCCGGACGGGCGGCTCGTGTCACACGGGCAGCGCGACCAGGCCCCGCACATGGGCACGTTCGAGTCGTCCGTGCAGAACCTCGTGCGCGAGGTCGACACGTTCGCGCCGCGCGAGGCCTACATCTACAACGACCCCTACACGGGCGGGACGCACCAGAACGACGTCAAGATCATCCGCCCGATCTTCCGCGACGGCGAGTTGTTCGCCTTCGCGATCGCCCTCTGCCACTGGCCCGACGTCGGCGGGCCGATGTACGGCACGTTCAATCCACGCGCGACAGAGTGCTACGCGGAGGGGCTGCGGATGCCGCCGCTCAAGCTGTATGAGGACGACAGGCCCGTGAAGCCGATCTGGGACCTGATCGCGATGAACATCCGCGTTCCGAAGGAGCGGGTCGCCGAGATCCACGCACAGCACCGCGCCGGCGTCCTGGTCGAGGAGCGCCTCCTCGGGTACGTGGAGAAGTTCGGCGCAAGGGTCGTCGCCGACGGCTTCGAGGACACGATGGACCATTCCGAGCGACGCTTCCGTGCGTGGGTGGCCCAGCTGCCGGATGGCACGTACGAGTTCGAGGACTGGGGCGACCGCGACCTCGGCAAGGAAGACGAGCCGCCGATCCGGGTCCACTGCAAGATGACGATCGCGGGCGACCAGGTGACAATGGACTGGACGGGCTGCGACCCGGCGCCGATCGCCTCGTGGGGTTTCGCCCGCCCCGCCCTCCAGTCGGCCAGCTACGACGGGACGATGCATTGCTTCCCCGAGCTCGCGCCGCTCAACCACGGCGTGGTGCGGGCGATCGAGATCGTCTCGACGAAGGGCACATGCGTCGACGTGGTCGAGCCGACCCCGGTCACGGGCTACTGCTCGGGCGCGTACGAGAAGGTCGACGCCGTCACGATGGCGTGCTGGGGCCAGGCCCTTCAGAAGGTCGATCCGCGCCGCGTCCATGCCGCGACCGTCAACCTCCAGAACTTCTGCACCGGCGGCACGCACCCGAAGACGGGGGCGAAGTTCGTCTCGTACATGTGGCTGGAGGGCGGGCAGGGCGCCCGCGCCTACGCCGACGGCAACTCGTTCTACATGATGATCTTCATCGGCGGCGCCTCGAACCAGCCCAACGAGACGCTCGAGCGCTGGTACCCGATGGTCTACACGAGCACCGAGGCGGTGGTCGACTCCTGCGGCGACGGCGAGTACCGCGGCGGCTTCGGCATCTGGCGCAGCTTTCGCGCGACCGGCGACACCGAGCTCGTCGTGCTCGGCGACCGCGAGCGGGTCGGCCCCTTCGGGCTCGCCGGCGGGACAAACGGCGGACCAAATATGGTCGTCCTGAACCCCGGGACCGACGCCGAGGAGGACCTCGGCATGTTCACCACCAAGGCGAAGCTGAAGGCCGGCGATCAGCTCGAGTTCGGCTCGAACGGCGGCGGCGGCTACGGCATCCCGTGGGAGCGCAAGGTCGAGTCGGTGCTCGACGATGTGATCGACGGGCTGCTCTCGACGGACAAGGCACGCGACATCTACGGCGTCGCGATCACCGAGATCGACGCCGACGCGCTCGTCTACGAGGTTGATGAGGAGGAGACCGCCCGGCTGCGGGCAGAGCTCGCCGCGGACGAGCGGCCGCGCGGCACCGGCCCCTTCGAGGTCAACCCGCTCGGCGAGCGGCTGTTCGCCCGGCCGAGCGAGCTCGGCACGGGCCGATGACGAAGCGCGCGATCAACCCGGACGGGCTGCCCGCGCCGGTCGGCCCCTACTCCAACGTGGTGACCAGCGCGCCCGGACGGTTGGTCTTCGTCGCTGGGCAGATCGCGCTCGACGCGAACGGAGAGATCGTCGGCGCCGGAGACATCACCGCGCAGACGCGCCAGGTGATGGAGAATCTGCGGCTCGCGCTCGAGGCGGCAGGCGCCACGTTCGCCGACGTCGTCCGGGTCGTCAACTACATCACCGACGTGGAGCTCTTCGGGCAGATGGCGGCAGTCCGGAAGGAGTACCTGGTCGAGCCGTACCCGGCCAGCACGCTCGTGGAGGTGTCGGCTCTCATGTACCCCGAGATCCTGATTGAGATCGAGGCGATCGCAGTCGTCTCGGACGACCGCTGAGCAGGGGCCGCGCCTAGGATTGTTCGCTGTGCCCGACCCGGTGATCATCACGGTCGCACCCACCGGGCCGCTCACCACGCGCGACCAGCATCCGGGCGTCCCGCTGACTCCGGAGGAGATCGGCATCGCGGTCGCGGAGGCGGCCGAGGCCGGCGCCGCGATCGCCCACGTGCACGCCCGCGACGAGGCCGGCCTGCCCACCGCCGACCCGGCGGTGTACGCCTCGATCGCGCGCGAGATCCGCTCGCGCTGCGACATCGTCGTCCAGGCCTCCACCGGGGTCGGGCTGACCGTTCCCTGGCAGGAGCGGCTCGCCATCGTCGAGTCGGACAAGGTCGACGTGACCATGGCCACGCTCAACCCCGCCTCGATGACGTTCGCGAACGGGACCTTCCACAATCCGCCGGAGTTCGTAGAGCGTCTCGCGCAGGCGATGCACGAGCGCGACCTCCATCCTGAGCTCGAGGTCTACGACTTCGGCCACGTCTCGCTCTGCGTTGACCTGGTCCAGCGCGGGCTCATCCGTGAGCCGCTCCAGTTCAGCTTCGTGATGGGCGTGCGAGGCGGGATGCCGGGCGACGCGGCGCTACTGCCGCAGCTGCGCGGGATGCTTCCGGACGGCGCGATCTGGCAGGCGATCGGCATCGGGCGCACGCAGCTGCCGCTGTCGCTGGCGGCGCTCGCGCTGGGCGGCAACATCCGGGTCGGCTTCGAAGACAACGTCTACTTCGAGCGCGGCCGGCTGGCCGAGTCGAACGCTCAGTTCGTCGAGCGCGCGGCCGCGCTCGCGCGCGTCGCCGGCCGCGATGTCGCGACGCCCGACCAGGTCAGGGAGCGGCTCGGCGTTCGCTGACGGCCGGCGCGACAGGTTTGCCGCCACCCGGCTCGCCGACGACCTCGCCGTCCGCGAAGACCTCCTCGCCACGCAGGTAGGTCGCGACGACGCGCCCGCGGAGAACCCGGCCCTCGTACGGGCTCCATCCCGCCTTCGACCGGATCGTGCTCGCCTCGACGGTCCGCTCGCCCGAGGGGTCGACCAGCACGAGGTCGGCGTCGAGGCCGGGCGCGATCCGCCCCTTCTGGTCCTCGAGGCCGTAGATCCGCGCCGGCTGCGCGCTGTAGAGCTCGGCCAGGCGCGGGAACTCGATCATGCCGCGGATAGCGGCGTCGATCAGCACGCCGGAGGTCGTGTCGAGGCCGGGGAGGCCGAAGTGGGCGCTCCAGATGTCGCCCTCTGTCTTCTGAACGCGGGTGGCGGGCGCGTGGTCCGAAGAGATGTAGTCGACGCCGGTGCCGCTGCGCACCGCCTCCCACATGCGCTCGAAATCCGTCGAAGTGCGCGCTCGCGCGGGCGGCGTGAACTTCCGAAGCGGCCCATGGTCGCGCACCTCGTGCTCGAACAGGGTCAGGTACTGGGGGCAGGTCTCGCCGAACACCCGCGCGCCGCCCGCGCGCGCCTCCGCGATCATCGCCAGGATCTCCCTGTGGCTCGCGTGCGCGACTATCACGCGCGCGCCCTCATCGCCGGCGAGCCTGAGGACGCGTTCGCTCGCGACGCGCTCCGCGTCGCGGCTTCTCCACTCCGGCAGCAGCCCCCCGTCGGAGCGGCCTGCGGCCCGCAGCCGCTGCTCGGCGTCCGCGGTGAGCGACTCGTCCTCGGCGTGGACGAGCACGGGCGCGTCGACCGCCGCCGCGGCAGCGAACGCGCGGCGAAGCTCATCCTCACCAAGGCCCGGTACGCCGTGCGTCGTGCACGTGAACGCCTTGAAGAACACGGCGCCGGCGTCCCACAGGTCGCCGATCCGGTCGATGGACTCCGGGAAGACATGCGCCGCGACGCCGAAGTCCACGCGCGAGCGGTGATCGGCGTACTCGCGCTTGGCTGCCAGCGCTTCCGCGTCCAGCACCGGGGCGAAGTGTGTGTGCTCGACCACGGTGGTCACCCCGCTCGCGGCCGCCGCGGCGGTGCCGTGCTGCCAGTCCTCGCGCTCGGAGGCGCCCGGATCCATGAGGTGCACGTGCACGTCTATGAAGCCCGGCAGCACAAGCAGGCCGTCGGCGTCGACGCTCCGCCCGGCCGGACGGGAGCCCGGCTCCGCGACCTCGCCGATCCGCCCGTGGCGGACGACGACGTCGGCGCGCCGCGCGCCGTCGGCCGTGACCACGGTGCCGCCTGTGACCGTCAGCTCCATGCGGCGATCGAGTAGGGTGCGCTCACTTCGATGGACGCCGAACTGACGGATGCGTTGGTGACGTGAGGGCGATGGCCGTCACATCGTATTCGCGGCCGCTCGAGGAGCTCGATCTCCCCGAGCCCGAGCTGACGCCCGGGCACGCCCTGCTCGAGGTGCTGGCCTGCGGCGTGTGCTTCAGCGACGTCAAGACCTCCCGCGGCCACATGCCGTACAGCGATGAGCTCGCGCTCCCCCACGTCCCCGGCCACGAGATCTGCGGCCGCGTGCTGGCGACCGATCCGCCCGGCGATGTCGAGCCGGGCACGCGCGTCGTCGTGCACCACTACTTCCCCTGCGGACGCTGCGCTCGCTGCCGGGCCGGCGAGGAGAACCTCTGCACGGAGCTCAGGGCGTGGATCGGGTTCACCCACCAGGGCGGATTCGCGGAACGCGTGGTTGTGCCGCTCGACCGCCTGCTCCCCATTCCCGACTCGATCGAGACGCTGCGCGCGGGCCCGATGACCTGCGCGCTCGGCACCGCGTACCGGGCGGTCGTCGGCCGCGGCGGGGTCGCGGCCGGCATGCGGGTGGCGCTGATCGGGCTCGGCGGCGTCGGCATGCACGCTGCCCAGATCGCGCGCCAGGCCGGCGCCGAGGTGGTCGGAATCGACCGCGCCGAGCGCACGCTCGCGGTCGCCCGCGAGCTCGGCATCGACGCGCGCGGGGCCGACGATCCGAGCATCGAGGGCGCGGCGGCCGACGGCTTCGACGTCGTCATCGACATGGTCGGACGCACCGAGACGCTGGAGCGGGCAGCGGGGCTGGCCCGCCCCGGCGGGCGCGTCGTGGGCGTCGGCTACGCACCGGGCCAGCGCCTCTCGGTCGAGACGCCCCGGTTCGTGCTCGGCGAGCTCGAGTTCGTGGGGTCGCGGTACGTCGCCCGGGACGAGCTCGAGCGGGCGATACGGCTCGTCGCCCGGGGCCACGTCAAGATCGTGGTCGACAGCGTCCGTCCGCTCGCGGAGGTGAACGACGTGTTCGCCCAGCTCGAGGGCGGCGAGCTCGTCGGCCGCGCCGTCCTCGACGTGGCGGGCGTCGCCTAGCCGCTGTCGACGACCGCGACCGCCTCCATCTCCACGAGCAGCTCCGGGAACACGAGCTCGGAGCGTACGCACGCCCTCACGGGCTCGGGCGGCTCGAACCAGTTCGCGTAGACCTCGTTCATGCCGGCGTAGTCGTCGAAGTCGCGCAGCCAGATCGTCATCTTCACGACGTCCCGGACGCTCGCTCCGCAGGCCTCGAGCGCAGCGCGGAGGTTGCGCAGGGTCTGCTCCGTCTGCGCCCGGATGTCGCCGACGCCCACGACGTTCGCCTCCGCGTCGATCGACGCCTGGCCCGCCGTGTAGACGAGCTGCCCGACGCGCACGCCCTGCGAGAAGGGCGCGACCGCCGGAGCGGTCCCGCCCTCGCCCGGCCGCGCCCAGAAGCGATCGCCGCCGCCGTCACTCATTGTCGTCGAGGATGGCGACGGCGCGGCACCAGGCCCCGCTCGCGCCCTTGATCTTGATCGGGAGCGCCGAGAACGTGAAGCCGTAGGGCCGCGGCACCTTGTCGAGGTTGGCGAGCTTCTCGATGTGCGCGTAGTTGCGCTCGAAGCCGAGCGCCATGTGGCAGGGCTCGATCACCGACGCGTCGCCCGTCTCCTCGTACGGGCGCTTCTGCGTCGCGAACGGCATGTCGAAGTTGTACGCGTCGACGCCCATGACGCGCACGCCGCGATCGATCAGATACTCGGCGCCCGCCTTCGTCATGCCTGGGAAGTGCGTCAGGTACGCCTGCTTCCCCCACAGCTTGTAGCCGTCGGTGCGGAACAGGACGATGTCATTCTGCTCGACCTCGTAGTCGATTTTGTCGAGCGCCTGCTG
>Ga0126307_10000785_pt1 | contig 20922 bp, 21 predicted proteins | sample Plot28_FD_89955 | JGI IMG/M metagenome (GOLD analysis project Ga0126307, IMG submission 89955) | Serpentine soil microbial communities from UC McLaughlin Reserve, CA, USA - Plot28 | ecosystem: Environmental > Terrestrial > Soil > Grasslands | place: USA: UC McLaughlin Reserve, Lake County... | reverse complement strand
CGTGTCCCCGAACAGGACCACCCGCGGGCCCTCGGGATTCGCACCGGGCCGCCCCGCGAACCAAGACCTGAAGCTCTCCCGCGCGAACGGCGGCACGTCGCGTCGCGGGCTTATCCCTCCGGCGCGCTTCAGCAGGGCGCCGAGCACCGGCGCACCGGCGGCGGCGTTGGCCAGCCCCGGCGCCACCGCGGCCAGCCGCGCGTGAAGCATGATCAGCCCCATCGAGTAGGCGGCGGGCGGGCGGAGCCGGCGCTTGTAATGGTGGGAGAGGAATTCGGCCTTGTAGGTGGCCATGTCGACGTTCACCGGGCAATCGCCCTTGCACCCCTTGCACGACAGGCACAGGTCGAGTGCCTCGTGGACGTCGGCGGAGCGAAATCCGTCCGTGATGACGTCTCCCTGGAGCATCTCGAAGAGGATTCGCGAGCGGCCGCGGGTCGTGTGGCGCTCGTCCAGGGTCGCCATGTAGCTCGGGCACATCGTCCCGCTGGACGCGTCGCGACACTTGCCGGCCCCCACGCACCGCAGGGCGGCGTGAGCGAAGCTGCCACCGTCCTCCGGGTAGGCGAAGTGGGTCTTCGGCTCGGCCGGGCTGTACCCCGCACCGAGCTTCATGTTCGAGGCGATCGGATACGGGTCCACGACCTTGTGCGGGTTCATCCGGTTGTCGGGATCCCAGATCGCCTTGAACTCGCGGAAGGCCTCCACGAGCTCCGGCCCGTACATCTTCTCCAGGAGCTCGCCGCGGGACTGCCCGTCGCCGTGCTCGCCCGAGAGCGAGCCTCCGTGGTCCAGGACGAGGTCCGAGGCCTCGTCCAGGAACGAGCGCCACTTGCGGATCCCCTCCGTCGACTGCAGGTCGAAGTCGATCCGGCAGTGGATGCAGCCGTCGCCGAAGTGCCCGTACATCGACGTCCGGTACTCGTAGCGGGCGAGCAGGTCGCGGAAACCGCGCAGGTAGGAGCCGAGCTGCTCGGGCGGGACGGCAGCGTCCTCCCACCCCTCCCAGTGATCGTCCTCGCCGGGGATGAACGCGGTGGCTCCGAGGCCGGACTCCCGCACATCCCAGAGCCTCGACTCCTTCGCCTGGACGTCGTAGAGCTTCATCTCGGGCGCGTCACGCTCCCGCGCGAGTCGACGCATGCACTCGTGGGCCTTCTCGTCGGACTCCTCGATCGTCTCGCCGCCGAACTCCACCAGGAGCCATCCCCCGCCCCCGGGCAGCAGGTCCAGGTCCTCCGTGTGCTTCCCGAGTGCCTTCAGATCCCCGATCAACACATCGTCGAGCCCCTCGAGGCCGGTGGGCCCGCACTCCAGGATCTCCGGTGCGTGGTCGGCGGCGTGAAAGACGTCGGGATACCCGCAGACCACCATCGACCTCGCCGGTGGACTCGGGACGAGCTCGACGGTGGCCTCCAGGATCGTCGCCAGCGTCCCCTCGCTGCCCACGATCGCCCTGGCGACGTTGAATCCCCGCTCGGGAAGGAGCTCGTCCAGGTTGTAGCCCGACACCCTGCGCGGGATGTCGGGATACCGATCGCGAACCAGCTCCCCGTAGCGATCACGGAGGTCGCGGAGCCGGCGATAGATCTCACCGCGGCGCCCGCCCCGGGCGATGACGCGCTCGAGCTCTTCGGGCGGGGTCTCCCCCACTCGCATTCGCGTCCCGTCGTAGAGAACGACTTCGAGCTGGTGAGTGTTGTCCGCCGTGCGGCCCGCCATCACCGAATGGGTGCCGCAGGAGTTGTTGCCGAGCATCCCGCCGAACGTCGCGTATTCGTGCGTCGAGGTGTCCGGTGCGAACGTCAGGTGATGCTCGGCCTCGGTCTGATCGGCCAGCTGGTCGCGAATCACGCCCGGCTGCACCCTGGCTAGGCGCCGTCGCGCGTCGACCTCGACGATCTCCCGCATGTGCTTGGAGTGGTCGATGACGACCGCCACGTTGCACGTCTGCCCCGCGAGGCTGGTCCCGCAGCCGCGCGACAGGACGGGCGCGCCGTGATCACGGCAGATGGCCATCGCGACGACGACGTCCTGCGCGTCACGCGGCAGCACGACGCCAATCGGCGCCTGGCGGTAGTTGGAGGAGTCGTGGGAATACGCGGACCGGTTTCCACCGTCGAAGTGCACCTCGCCGCGGACCTCGCGCTCGAGCCGGCGACGAAGCGAGGGGACGTCAACCCGCTCGATCCCCTCCGGCTTCAGCAGGTCGTGCCCGCCCGCGCGGCCGATCCGGCTCACCGGACCTCGAACTCCGAAGCGTCGGAGCGCCGCAGCTCGAGGCCCAGGCCCGGCCGCTCGCGATCGGGCTCCAGGAACCCGTCGTTCGCATCCTGCACGCCGTCGAACAGCATCCCCTCGATCCGCGTGTGGTCATGGAAGTACTCGATGTGGATCGCCGATGCCATCGCGCAGCAGGCGTGGGCGCTGATCGCGGGGGCGCAATGGGCCGAGAACGGCATGCTCCGCGCCCTGCACAGCCCCTCGATGCCCAGGAGCGACGTGATGCCCCCACATCGGGTGACGTCGGCCTGCAGGATGTCGACGGCGCCGGCATCGAGAAGCCGCCGGCAGTCGTGGATGCCCCATGCGTACTCGCCCGCTGCGATCGCCAGCCCCGCCGGGCTGCGCGCTCGCAGGCGCGCCAGGCCCTCGAGATCGTCCGAGGTGAGCGGTTCCTCCAGGTAGGTGACGTTCCATTCGGTCCGCAGGCGGTGCGCCCACTCGAGCGCCTCCCGTCCGTCGTAGGCCCCGTTGGCATCCACCATGAGCTCGGTCTCCGGTCCGACGGCCGCGCGTGCCGCCGCGAGTCGCTCGGGATCGCGCCCCGGCTCCCGCCCGATCTTGATCTTCACCCGAGGAATCCCCTGCTCGACCCAGCCCGCGAGTTGCTCGGCGAGGCGATCGTCGGAGTACGAGGTGAATCCTCCGGAGCCGTAAACCGGCACGCGACGGTGGAATCGGGGCAGCAGGTCGGCCAGGGCAACGCCCAGGAGCCGCGCCTTCAGGTCCCACAGGGAGATGTCCACCGCCGACAGCGCCATCGCCCCCACCCCCTGCTGCCCGGCGTTTCGCAGCGCGGCGTGCATGGAGGCCCAGGCGGCGCCCGGCGCGAGCGCATCGGCCCCCTCCACCAGCGCGGCGAGCTTCGAGCGGATGAGCGTCGCGACGGCGAGATCGCCGTACGCGTACCCCGTGCCGCGCTCACCGCCGCCGTGGGCCTCGACGACGACGATCGTGGTCGAATCCCACTCGAGCGTCCCGTCGGATTCGGGCTCGTCGGTCGGGACCGCGTAGGCGCTCACCTGCAGGGTCTCGACGGCGATGTTCACCGCGCGCGTGGCGGTTGCCATGACGTCGCCTAGCCTCGGACCAGGAACTCCTTGGCCTTGCCGGCGAATGAGCGCTTGATCACGTCCCAGGCATGGGGCTCGCCCGCGGTCAGGGCGCTCGCGAGCTGCCTTGCCTGTTCGATCGTGATGTGGGGCGGAAGCGGGGGCACCGTCGGATCGGTGAGCGCCTCGAGCACCACGGGACGATCGGCGGCGAGCGCTTCGTCCCATGCCGCGCCGACATCGTCCGGATTGTCAACGCGGATCCCCTTGAACCCGATCAGCTCGGCGTAGCGGGCGTATGGGAACTCGGGGATCTCCTGCGTGCCGGGGTACATGGGGTCGCCCTGCAGAACGCGCTGCTCCCACGTGACCTGATTGAGGTCGCGGTTGTTCAGCACCGCCACGATCAGCCTTGGATCGCTCCAGCGGTTCGCGTACTTCGCCGCCGTGACGAGCTCCGCATTTCCGTTCATCTGCATCGCGCCGTCGCCCACGAGGGCGATGGCCGGCCGGTCCGGGTGGCAGAACTTCGCCGCGATGGCGTATGGGACCCCCGGCCCCATGGTCGCGAGCGTCCCGGAGAGCGAGGCCATCATGCCCTCGCGCAGCCGCAGATCCCGCGCGAACCAGTTTGCGGCCGAGCCCGAATCCGAGCTCAGGATGCACCGGTCTGGCAGCCGCTCCGAGAGCTCCCAGAAGACGCGCTGTGGATTGATCGGATCGGCGTCCTGCATCGCCCGCTCCTCGATGACCTGCCACCAGCGCTCGACCCCCGACTCGATCTCCTCGCGCCACGAGCGGTCCTCCTTGCGCTCGAGCTGCGGCAGCAGCGCCCGCAGCGTCTCGGCGGAATCGCCGACCAGGTGGACGTCCATCGGATAGCGGATGCCGATCATCCGCGGGTCGACGTCGATCTGGATCCCGCGCACGGACCCCTCCTCCGGCAGGAACTCGGAGTACGGGAAGCTCGAGCCGACCATGAGCAGCGTGTCGGCGCCCTGTACCAGGTCCCAACTGGGCTTGGTTCCCAGGAGGCCGATCGATCCGGTCACGAATGGCAGATCGTCGGGGAGCGCCGCCCTGCCGAGCAGGGCCTTGGCGACTCCGGCCCCCAGGACGTCGGCCACCTCGGTGACCTCCTCCGCGGCGCCGATCGCTCCCTGCCCGATCAGCATCGCGACCCGCTCTCCCTCGTTGAGGATCTGCGCCGCGCGCCGAATCTCCGAGCCGGGCGGCACCATTCGCGCCGTCGCATGACCGATGCCCGAGTGCACGCTGCCGTGGGCGTGCGGGGGCACCTCGACGGCGTCCTCGCCCTGGACGTCGTTGGGGATGATGAGGCAGGTGACGGAGCGCTCCGCCTTGGCGATGCGCAGCGCACGATCGACCGCGTGGCGCATCTGGGCCGGCTCGGTCACGAACGCCGTGTACTCCGACGCGACGTCCTTGAAGAGCGTCACCAGGTCGACCTCCTGCTGGTAGGAGCCGCCCAGCGACATCTGATCCTGCTGGCCCACGATGGCCAGAACGGGCTGGTGATCCAGCTTCGCGTCGTAGAGGCCGTTCAGCAGATGGATCGCCCCGGGACCGGACGTCGCGAGGCAGACCCCCACCTCGTCGGTCCATTTGGCGTGGCCGCAGGCCATGAACGCCGCCATCTCCTCGTGGCGGGCTTGAATGAACTCGATCTCCTCCGAGTGGCGATCAAGGGCGCCCAGGGTGGCGTTGATGCCGTCCCCGGGGTAGCCGTAGATGCGCTCGACGCCCCACTGCTTGAGGCGCTCGAGCATGAAGTCGGCGACCGTCTTCGCCATGTGGCGCTCCTCTCGTCAGCTCTTCTTGCCGCTCTTGCGTCCTCCCTTCCGCTGGCCTTCCTTGCTGCCGCCACCGCTACCGCCGGTCTGCTTCTTTCCACCCTTCCTCGAAGCCCCGGACGTGTTGGAGATCTTGGCGGCGCGCTCCTTGCTCATGCCCTTCTTGCGAAGGCCCTCGTACTGCTTGTCGTTCTTGACGCTGGATCCGTGGTCCTTGGCCACTGTCGTCACCTCCTCGGTGTGGGATCCGGGTTCCCCTCCGGCGCTCCCGACAAACGGGCGGACCCGGCGGTAAGAGCGACGAGAGCCCCAATGCCCGCCAGAAGCGATCGAAAGTCGATCTATTCGGTCCCCGCTTTTCGAGTCGAGGCGGGCGCCCGCGGTTTCCGTGCCCAGGAGTGCGGGTACTCGCCGGCCACCATGAGCAAGGTGGTCGTCGTCACCGGCGCCTCGGCCGGTGTCGGCAGGGCTGCGGCAAGCGCCTTCGCCGAACGGGGCGATCGCGTCGGGCTCGTCGCCCGGGGCGGCGACTCGCTACAGGGAGCCGCAAACGAAGTGGCCGAGGCGGGTGGTGAGCCGCTGGTCGTCGCAGCGGACGTCGCAGATCCGCAGCAGGTCGACGACGCTGCGACGACGATCGAGGCGGAGCTTGGCGAGATCGACGTTTGGGTGAACAATGCGATGGCGACCGTATTCGCGCCTTTCGCGGAGATCGAGCCGGACGAGTTCGAGCGCGCCACGCGCGTCACCTATCTCGGGGTTGTCTGGGGAACCCGCGCCGCCCTCCGCCGCATGGGGCCGCGGGACCGTGGCGTTGTCGTCCAGGTCGGGTCGGCGCTGGCGTACCGAGGAATCCCGCTCCAGTCCGCCTATTGCGGCGCCAAGCACGCGATCAAGGGCTTCACCGAGTCGGTCCGCTCCGAGCTCCTCCACGACGAGAGCCACGTCCACATGACGATGGTCCAGCTACCGGCCCTGAACACACCACAGTTCGAGATCGGCCGCGCCAAGGTGGATCGTCACCCGCAGCCGATGCCGCCGATCTACCAGCCCGAGGTCGCGGCGAATGCGATCGTGTGGGCCTCGGAGCACCGACGCCGTGAGATCTATGTTGGCGGCCCCACGGTGAAGACGATCTGGGGCAACAAGCTTCTTCCGGCGCTCGGCGACGTTTACCTGGCCCGAAACGGGTTCGGTGCGCAGCTCACCGACGAGCGGCTCGCCGAGGAGCGCAACGGCAACCTGTTCGCGCCGGTACCGGGCGACCATGGGACCCGGGGCCGGTTCAACGACGCGCGTCGCCACAGCCTGCAGCTCGCCCTCGCCAAGCATCGACGGGCCATCGCCGGCGCCGGACTCGCGGTGGCTGGAGTGGCGGCGCTCACCGCGTCGCGCGCCCTGCGCTGATCTCGCCGGGCATGGCCCTCGCCGTCGAGACCAACAGCCAGGAGTTCCAGGGACTCTTCACCCTCTACATGGTCATCGGGCTGGTGGTGGCCGCCCTCGTGCTGGGAACGATCGTCTACGCGGTCATCCGCTACCGACGTCGCGACGGCATGACACCCCGGGAGGCCCGCGGCATGAAGCCCCTGGAGGCGGCGTGGGTCCTCCTCGTCGGGGCCGTGGTCGTGGTGCTGATCGTCTCTACGTTCCGCACCGAGGATCGCGTCGACGCCGTGTCCGCGGACCCGGCTCAGACCGTCAGGGTCCTCGCGTTCCAGTGGGGGTGGCGGTTCACCTATCCGGGCGCCGGGATAACCAGCACCGGATCCAGCCAGCGCCCGCCGACTCTCGTTGTGCCTGCGGGCGAGCCGGTCCGCTTCGAGCTCTCCTCGCGCGACGTGATCCATTCGTTCTGGATTCCGGAGCTCCGGTTCAAGCGCGACGCATTCCCCAACCGCGTGACCACCTTCGACATGGTGTTCGACCCGGGCGTCACCACGACGGCGCGCTGCGCGGAGTTCTGCGGCCTGGACCACGACCAAATGGACTTCCAGGTCATCTCGATGGAACCCGCTGACTTCAAACGATGGCTGCAATCGCACGAGCGGTCCGCGGCGCGATCGAGGGGCGGCGCATGACCACGATCGCCCCGCCGATGCCCCGCGCCGGCCCGGTGGAGTGGCTCCTGGCCACCGATCACAAGCGCACCGCCGCTCGAATGGCGACGGCGGCTTTCGCGTTCTTCATCGCGAGCGGCGCGCTCGCGCTGTTGATGCGCTCAGAGCTCGCGCAGCCGGGCCTTCAGATCGTCTCCACGGACACCTACAACCAGCTCTTCACGATGCACGGCTCCGGGATGATCTACCTGGTCGTCACCCCGCTCGCGCTGGCCGTCGGCCTGTACTTCGTCCCCCTCCAGATCGGCGCCGCCGATGTCGTCGCGCCGCGCCTCACCGCCTTCGGGTTCTGGCTGTACCTGGGCGGAGGCCTGACGATGTACTCGGGATTTCTCACGTCCACGGGAGCGGGCAAGGCTGGCTGGACGGCCTTCTATCCCCTGTCGGGGGAGCAAGCGAGCCCCGGCCCCGGCATGGACATGTGGATCATCGGGGTGGCGCTCGCCGTCGCCGGGATGACCCTGGTCGCGGCCACGATCCTGCTGACCCTGCTTCGCCAACGCGCCCCGGGGATGGACCTGACCCGCCTGTCGCCCTTCTCGTGGTCGATGTTCTTCACCACGACGATGACCGTCACGTCGTTCCCGGTGCTGGTCGTGGCCATGGGCCTCCTGCTCGCCGACCGGAACCTGGGACCCGTGTTCGACACGCCCGGGGGACCGGCGACCTACCAGAACCTGTTCTGGTTCTACGGGCATCCGGTCGTCTACGTGATGTTCTTCCCCTTCCTCGGGGTCGTGGCGGACATCGTTGCCACGTTCTCGCGCCGGCGCCTGTTCGGCTATCCGCTTCTGATCATCTCGCTGTTCGCCTTCACCGGGCTCTCGATGAGCGTCTGGGCCCATCACATGTTCGCGACCGGCCAGGTGAACAACCAGTACTTCTCGCTCACCTCCACCGCATTGGCGATCCCGGCCGGCGTGGAGTACTTCGACGTGATCGCGACCATGATCGGCGGCGCCATCCTGCTGAGGACGCCGATGCTCTTCGCTCTTGGGTTCCTGGCGCTGTTCCTGATCGGGGGGCTGACGGGCATCGTCGTCGGCTCACCACCCATCGACTACCACGTGCACGACAGCTACTTCGTCGTCGCGCACTTCCACTACACCCTGTTCGGGGGCAGCCTGATGGGGGCATTCGCCGCCGCCTACTACTGGTTCCCCAAGGTCACCGGCGCGATGCTTCGCGAGTGGCTGGGGAAGGTTCAGTTTGGCCTCCTGTTCGTCGGAGTGAACCTCACCTTCTTTCCGATGTTCCTGCTGGGATACGACGGCATGCCGCGCCGGGTTGCCGACTATTCGCCGTCGGCGGGCTTCACCGGCGACAACCGGCTGGCCACGATCGGCGCCTTCGTGATCGCCCTGGGCATCGCGGTTTTCATCGCGAACCTCGTGGTCTCGCTGCGCTCCCGCCGGCCGGCCGGCGACGACCCGTGGGAGGGCCAGACGCTCGAGTGGGCGACGAGCTCGCCCCCGCCCCGCCTGAACTTCAACGGCTTGCCGCCGATCCGCTCCTACGCCCCGCTCCTGGACGAGCGCGAGCGCGCTCGGGAGGAGCGGTGAGGCGCGGCGCGCTCATGTTCGGGGCCTGGGGCCTGTGGGTCGGCGCGTGGGCGACAACCCTTGCGATCTGGGGCGCGGCGCTCGTGCCGCTCCTCGCATTCGGTGGCGCGGCCGCCGCCGCCGCGATCGCCGCCGGATACCTCGTGGTCACCGCCCCGCCGGCCGACCCACCGCGGACTCTGACCGAGTCGAGCGCCGCACCGCCGGTGGTCGCCGCCGGAGTCGTCCTCGCGGCGAATGGGCTCGCCTTCGGCCTGTGGCTGGTGCTCATCGGTGCCGAGGTCCTCGCCTTCGGGGTGGGCCTCGCAATCGCCGAGCAGCGCCGGGTGAGGGCGCGATGAGCAAGCGCATTCGCCGCCTTTCCCCGGCGGTCGCGGCCGCGTCGGCCCTTGGGGCGCTGGTCCTGTGGCTGGCACCATCGTTCGCACCGGCCCAACAGCCGGGATCGGGTCCGTCGTCGGCCACCGGTGCTTCGGATCCGGCGCTGGTTGGTCAGGGCCGCAGCCTTTTCGAGGAGGGCTGCTCCTCGTGTCATGGGCTCGACGCTCGTGGTATCCCCGGTCAGGGTCCCTCGCTTCGCGGGGCTGGCGCGGGCTCCACCGACTTCTACCTGACCACCGGGCGGATGCCGTTGAGCTACCCCGGCGAGGAGCCGCTCCGCTCCACGCCGCGCTACGACGACCAGCAGATCGCCGCGCTGGTCGCCTACGTCGCATCGTTCGGGGGCCCACCGATCCCGCGCGTGAGCCCCGAGGGCGCGTCGCTCAGCAAGGGTCAGGAGCTGTTCACGTCCACCTGCGCCGGCTGTCACGCGATTACCGGAGCCGGCGGCGTGGCCACGGGTGGGGCCGCCCCACCGCTCTGGGAGGCGACGCCGACCCAGGTCGCCGAGGCGATTCGCACGGGCCCCTTCCTGATGCCCCGCTTCGGCCGCAAGGACATCGATCAGGCGGATCTCGACGCGATCGCGGCGTACGTCGCCTACGCGCAGCATCCCAACGACGCCGGAGGCTGGAGCATCGGACGGATCGGCCCTGTGCCCGAGGGTATGGTCGCTTGGCTGCTCGCCGGCGCGGCACTGCTGCTGATAGCGCGCATCATCGGTGAGCGCCGCGGGGGGAATCGACGGTGAAGGGAGGGCGCGCCGAGCTCCTGGTCCCTGCCCTGGTCGCGGCCGCAGCGCTGGCCGCGTGCGGGTTCGTCGTGGTCTACGTCGTCGACGTCAACACGCAATTTCTGGGACTCGCGCTGGGGTTGTCGCTGTTGGCGCTCGCCGCGGCGGCGATCGTGGCCGGGAAGGCCCTCGTCCCGCAGGAGGTGGTAGCCGAGGAGCGCCCCGACTTCACCGATCCGGATGGGCGGCCGGGAGTGGAGCGGGAGGCTCGGGAGCTCGACCACGTCGCCGCCGCCGGGGTCGAGGGCATCTCGCGCCGACGTCTGCTGGGGACGGCGGCCGGCGCGGCCGGGGCGGCCGTGGGCGCTGCGATCGTGGTCCCCATCGCCTCCCTGGGGCCCGCGGTCGGGGATCGGCTTCGCGAGAGCCCGTGGGCAGATGGCGTCTCCCTCGTCGACGAAAACGGGCTGCCGGTGCCGGCCTCCCACCTCGAGACCGGGAGCTTCCTCACGGCGTTCGCCGAGGGGTCGGATCCCGAGAGACTTGCTTCGTCGGTCGTCGTCGTCCGCGTCGATCCAGGCGAGCTCTCCCTTCCACCCGACCGGCGTGACTGGGCGCCCGAGGGGATCATGGCCTACTCCAAGATCTGCACCCACGCGGGATGCGCGGTCAACCTCTTCCGCTCGCCGCTATATCCGCCACGGACGCCCGGTCCGGCCCTGGTCTGCCCGTGCCACTACTCGACCTTCAACGTGCTCGACGGCGGCACGGTGGTCTTCGGGCCGGCGGGACGACCGCTTCCCCAGCTGCCACTGCGGATCGACTCACGCGGTCATCTGATCGCCGCTGGGCCGCTCTCGGGCAACGTCGGCCCGGCGTGGTCAGGGGTCAGGCAATCGTGATCCGGCGCCTGGAGACCGCCCTCGAGGAGCGAACCGGGAGCTCCTCGTTTCTGCGCGCGACGCTTCGCTACGTCTTCCCGGACCATTGGTCGTTCCTTCTGGGCGAGATCGCCCTGTACTCGTTCGTCGTCCTGATCGGGACTGGCACGTTCCTGGCGCTGTTCTACTCGCCGAGCGCCGCCGAGACGACCTATCACGGCGGCTACGAGCCCCTCGTGGGTCAGCAGATGACCCAGGCGTACGCGTCGGCGCTCCATCTCTCCTTCGACGTGCCGGCCGGGCTGCTGATGCGCCAGACGCATCACTGGGCGGCCCTGGTCTTCGTGGTCGCGATCGTGATGCACCTGATGCGCATCTTCTTCACGGGCGCGTTCCGAAAGCCGCGGGATCTCAACTACTACGTCGGACTGACGATGCTGCTGATCGCGGTCCTCGAGGGTTACCTGGGCTACTCGCTCCTGGACGACCTCCTGTCGGGCATGGGGCTGGCAATCGGGTACTCCACGGCGCTCTCGATGCCGGTGCTCGGTGCGTCGTTCGCGACGCTCGTCTGGGACGGGCAGTTCCCCGGGAGCGATGCCTTCTTCTCGCGGATGTTCATAACGCACGTGTTCATCCTGCCCGCGGTGCTCGCGGTGCTGATCACGATCCACCTGGTCATGATCGCCCGGCCCCACCACACCCAGTTCGCGGATCCCGGGCACACCGAGCGCAACGTCGTCGGAATCCCCATGTGGCCGGGGTACGCGCTGCGGTCCGTCGGGCTCCTGCTGAGCGTCGCCGGGGCGCTCGTCCTGATGGGCGGGCTGATTCAGATCAACCCGATCTGGCTCTGGGGCCCGTACCACACTTACGAGGCCACGAACGGCGCTCAGCCGGACTGGTACCTGGGCTGGCTGATCGGGGCGCTCCGGCTGATGCCCGCGTTCGACGTGACCATCGGCGGCTACACGCTCATCCCGAACCCGTTCTGGGGAGGCATCCTCTTCCCGCTGGCCGTCTTCGGCTTCCTGTTCGCCTGGCCCTCCATCGAGCGCCGCGTGCGGCGTGACCGCCGCCAGCACATCTTGCTCGAGCGCCCGCGCGACGTCCCCTTCCGGACGGCGGTCGGCGCAGCTGTCTTCACGTTCGTCGCCACCGTCTTCTTCGCCGGAGCGGCCGACCGGGCGTTCGTCCAGCTCGGGGTCCCGTACGAGACCCAGGTGTGGATCTATCGTGGACTCGCGATCGTCCTCCCATTCGTGGCGTACTGGGTGACCCGCCGAGTGTGCGAAGAGCTCCGAGCGCGGGAGCTCACCTTCGGGACGACCTCGCCGGTCCGCCGAATCCGGCGCGGCCCCGGCGGCGGGTTCTCCCGCTAGGCAACGGGTCGTCAGCCTTTGGGCTCGGTCCCCCGAGGGGTGCTCTGCCCCTCCGTGGCCGCCAGGGCGAGGGTGGCCTCGAGGTGCGAGAGGTGGCTCAGGGCCTGGGGAAAGTTCCCGAGCATCTCGTGCGATTCGGGGTCGTACTCCTCGGCCATCAGCCCCAGCTCGTTGGCCGTCGCGATGGCACGGTCGTATGCCGCGCGGGCCTCGTCGTCGCGCCCCTGGCGGGCCAGGCATTCGACGAGCCAGAACGTGCATGCCACGAACGCGCCCTCCTCGCCCCCGTTGCCGTCGTCGACCGTGTATCGGCGGAGCAGGCCGTCGAAGTCCAACTCTTCCCTCACGGCATCGACGGTGCGGACCATCCGCTCGTCGTCGTAGGGGATGAAATCGACACTGGGAAGGCGAAGCACGGCGGCATCCAGGTCGCTGGAGTCGTAGGCCTGGACGAACACCCCACGATCGCGGTCATAGCCCCGGCGCTCGATCGACCGCCGGATCTCGTCCCGCGCCTCCTTCCAGCGTCGCTCGGGGGCCTTCCTCATGCAGTGCTCGGCGAGCTTGAGGCCACGGTCCACCGCCGCCCAGCAGAGCACCTTCGAATGGACGAAGTGCTTGGGCTCATCGCGCCACTCCCAGATTCCGGCGTCCGGATCCTTCCAGCGCTCGATCGCGGCCTCCACCAGCTCAACCAGAAAGCGCCAGTAGTCATCGTCGGGCTCGTGCCCGCGCTCGTACCATCGCCAGCTCTGATCGAGGAGCTGACCGTAGGCGTCGAGCTGGAGCTGGCCCGACGCCTTATTGCCGATCCGGACCGGCGTCGCTCCGTGGTAGCCCTCCAGGTGGGAGAGCTCGAGCTCCGTCAATCGTCGCTCGCCCTCCACGCCGAAGAGGATCTGGAGGTCCTTGGCGTTGCCCGCCGCGCTGCGCTCGACGAATCGCCGGAACCCCTGGGCCTCCTCCTCGCATCCGAGCCGGGCCATCGTGCGCACGGCGAGCGCCGAGTCGCGGATCCACGTGTACCGGTAGTCCCAGTTTCGGGCGCCCCGGCTGCCACGCCCCTCCGGAAGTGACGTCGTCGGCGCGGCCACGATGGCGCCCGTGGGCGTGTAGGTGAGTGCTTGGAGGACGATGGCCGAACGAGCGGCGGCCTCGGCGTCGGCACCCTCGATGTCGAGGCGGGCGGACCACTCACGCCACGCGGCGACCGTTTCCTCCACCCGCCGATCGACGCCGACCGAACCGCCGATGTCCGGGGCGTCCCCTTCGTCGATCTCCGGCGGGTCGAGCGAGGTAATGGACAGCCTGATGCGCTCCCCCGGGCGGATCGTCGCCCTGGCCTCGAGGCTGTGGCGGTCGTCATCAGCGTCGAGGTCGGCGTCGCTCCAGACGAGAAGCGCGTCGTCCCCTCCGATCGCGCCGTAGGTCTGCGGCCGCAGATGGTGGATCCACGGGTCGACGGCGCCATAGTCGAATCGCGGGGCGACGCGAATCGTGAAGTCGAAGGTGCCTCGTTCGCCCTCGATGATCCGGACGAGCTCGCGCCAGTGCCGCGGGCGCTCGGAGTTCGCGTCCTCACGCTGGATCGTGAAGCAGTCGATCAGGCGCGCGTGGCCACCGGGAGCGTTGAAGGTGGTGACCAGGATGAGCGTGCCGTCCACGTAGGCACGCGATGGCGGCAGCTTGGACGGGACCTCTGGCTGGACCTCGCAGAACCCTCCCCGCTCCCAGTCGAGTATTCGCGCGAAGGACGCGCCCGAGTCGAAGCGCGGCAGGCAGCACCAATCGATGGACCCCGAGCGCGAAATCAGCGCCGCGGCATGGCAGTCACCGATGAGAGCGTAGTCGGCGATCGGGGGGTAGTCGTCGGCTGCCACCGCTGAGAAATGAGATGCGCCCGACGGGACCCGCCGGGCGCACCGAGACGCTCAGGTCTCGCGCTCGAGCTTTCCGACCTCCTGGGCCTTGTCCTCGACCCGATCCTCGGCTCGGTTCAGCTCTTCCTTCTTTTCGCCTTTGGACTCTTCCTTGCGACCTTGGCGGCGAAGCGAGGAATCGCCGGCGATATCGCCGGCGGCCTTCTTCGCGCGGCCGGTCACCTTGTCGATGAGGCTCATCGAATCACCTCCTGGCCGCGTTCCTACCCTCGCGGCGAGTCGGCCAAACGGAGACCCGGACGGGCCGCGGATCAGGACGCGGGCTGCTCGCCATCATCCGCCTGCACGGCCTCGAGCAGCTTGCGAAGCGCCTTGCGCATGATCCGCGAAACCTGCATCTGGGAGACCCCCAGGCGCCGGCCGATCTCGTACTGGTTCAGGTCCTCCTCGAAGCGAAGCCTCAGCACGGTGCGCTCGCGGTCGGTGAGGGGCGCGCCCTCGGCCGCGATCTGCGCCTCAACCCGGTCGTAACCCGTCTCGGCCTCCCCCACCGTCTCCACCATGGGCACCGAGTCTTGATCCTCGCGACTCCGCGGCACGTCAAGCGACAACGTTCGTCGCGCCTCCTCAGCCTGCAGGGCCTCGGAAACCTCCTCCTCGGTCAGCTCGAGCCGTTCCGCGATCTGGGCGACGGTCGGGGTTTGACCCTGCTCCTCCGCGAGTTTTTGTGCCGCTTCTTGAACGGCCATCGTTCGCTCCTGAAGGCCACGGGGCAGGCGAAGCTCCCATACCCGATCCCTGAAGTGGCGGCGAAGCTCGCCCAGAATGGTCGGCGCCGCATAGGCGATGAACGAGCGCCCACGTTCGAGATCGAAGCCGTCCAGGGCCTTGACGAGGCCGAGGCTGGCGACCTGGATCAGATCCTCCAGCTGCTCGGATGCGCCCCGGTACCGGAGCGCGAGCGAGCGCGCCAGCGGCAGGAACCGCTTGACGAGCTCTTCCTTCAGCCGCGGGTCGTGGGTCTCGGCGTAGCGGCGAAGGAGCTCGTTTTCGTCGGCGAGGTGTCCGTCCATTCGAATCGCGTTCGCGGTTGCGGCGTCCATGCGGTCGGAGGGGGGCCGGCCGTTGCTCTTGCCGGCAGACCCGGCTGCACTGGACTTGGAGCGTGAACTCGTCGGCAACGCTGCCCTTTCCTCCTCAGACGGGCCCTTAAGCATTGGGACTGGAACGGGCGACGAACCGCGCGATTGGGCGCACGCCACGCGTGACGGGGCCCCTCGCGGCTTGGCCGCAACAAGTGGATCACGGGGCCTTGTGCGAGCTCGCGTGACCGGGGTCGATGTTAGCGAACTGCTACCCCCGATCCTGTCAGCAAAACAACGGGGATACGGGGCGTCAATCCGTCGGCTCGACCTCGGGACCAGGCTCGAGGATGAACACCTCCACGGCATAGTCGGGGTCGACCGCGTGGTCGCTCAGAAAGGCCAGCACCTTCCGGCCGGTCAGGCGCTCGACCACGGCAATCGCCTCCTCCCGGAACGTCCCCTGGAAGATCCGGCGCAGGTCGCGAACGTGATCCTCGAGGTTCTCGTCCTTCAGCGTGTGCTCGGCCTTCGTCATCGTGTCGTGCAGTACGGTCAGCACGACCCCGTCCTCGATGTAGGTTCGAGCGCGTCCGGGCCCCCGCCCCATCGCCTCCTTGAACAGCGCGACCATGGCACGGGAGATGTCCCGATTCAAGGTGCGGGGGGTGGATTTCTCTCCGGTTGTGGCCACGCTTTCAATGCGCGACGTCCTGGGCCGCGCACCTTACCTCGTTTTCTAGCGTACATCCAGGGTATGTGCTCCGGGTGGAGGCAATCAAGCACGCGCAGTCCGCGGTCAACGGCGAGCGTGTCGACCTGCTGGAGCGGGACTCCGAGTTCGCCCGCCTCGTGGGTTCGGCCGAGACCGCGCGGCCTCTGGACCGGCTGTGGGCGTCAGCGCTCAAGCTCCAGCGGGGGGCCTGGCAGCCAGCGACCGAGCCGCCCGGAACGCACCTGGGATATCTCGTCCTCGATGGTCTCATCGGCCGCCGCGTCGTCGTGCCGGATCGTGGACGAAGCCTCGAGCTGCTGGGGCGTGGCGATCTGTTCAGCCCCTGGCAGGAGGACAGTCCATCCTTCTCGCAGATTGCCTGGACGGTGATCGAGCCCACTTGGATCGCGGCGCTCGATCAGAACTTCGCCTCACAGGTACGTCAGGTTCCCGAGCTCCTCGAGGCGCTGACAGAACGCGCACTGCGCCGATCGCGGCGAATCGCCGTCAGCGCCGCGATCGCCAACACGGTGGGGGTCGAGGAGCGGCTTCTGCTTCTTCTCTGGCAACTCACCGAGCTCTGGGGCCGCAAGGCTCCCGGCGGGGCTGTGCTGCCCTTCCGGCTCTCGCACCAGACGCTTGCCGACCTGGTCGGAGCGAGAAGGCCAACGGTCACTCTCGCCCTCCGCGGGCTCACGACTCGGGGGCTCCTGGAGCGAGGCTCGGCGGGCGAGTGGATCCTGTCGGGCGACCCGCCCCCTTAGAGTCCCGCGCGCTCGCGCGTTCCTGGGCCTACTGCCGCTTCCACCCACCGCCGAAGAGGCGTCCCAGCCGTCCCCCGCGAAGGTTGGGGCGGAAGGTTCCGGCGCCATCCGGAGGTGGCGGCAGGGACTCGGCCTCGCTGGAGGCGATCGTCAGTGTCACCCCCCGCTCCGCCGTTCGCGCCACCTCGGGCGCGTCGACGAATCGAAGGCCGCGGTGGGGTACGCGCACCACGACGCCGTCCAGGATGTGCTCACGGTAGTTGTCGAGCACTCGGTCGACCGTCCCGATCTCGACTCCATCGGAGCCGTACACCGGCGTCCCGGGGGGAACCGCCGCGTAGTGGATCGCCTCGCCGTCGTCGACCATCGCGCTGAAATCATAGGGACCCGCCCACCTCGTTCAGCGAGGTTCTACCGAGCGAAGCGCGAGCGAACCGGGCCGGATGCGCAGAAGTTCGCGATGGCGCGCGCCAACCGTCCACCCTGCCAGGCAAGCGGTGACGCACCCTCCTCCTCGCTGATCAGGTGCGCGCTCGGCAACTCTTCGGCGTAGGCGGCGGCGATCGCGTACGGATGCCCGGGATCGGCGGTGTCGTGGCTGGCTACCACGAGCGCCGGGACGTCCAGGAACTGGAGCTCCGACATCGCCTCAAACGGCGCCGAGCGCGGCACCTCGCGAAGAGCGCGAGCAACGGCCTCGGGATGTCGATGCTCGTTCATTCGCCCGCGCGTGAAGCGAAGAACGGTGTCCCGCCACGTGGGATCGAGGCCGCGATCGAACGCCTCCATGAAGCCGTCGACGCCACCGCGCTCCAGACCCTCGGCCAGGCGGTCCCATGAGGCGAGGACCTCAGGATCCGCGAAGCCCATGGAAACGGGGCCGATCACCACCAGTCCCGCCAGGCGCTCGGCGTGCTCGACCGCGTACGCCACCGCCGTGTGGGCCCCCATCGAGTGGCCGCCCAGGACGAAGGGGCGGTCTCCCACCTCCGCCTCGACGACCGCCTCGACGTCGGCCACCAGCTCGGGATAGGCGTAGCCGCCCCCGGGCGGCGCCGGGTCGGAGCGGCCGTGGCCGCGCGCGTCGTAGGTGACCTGGCGGTGGCCGGCACGCGCCAGCATCTTGGAGCCGTGGACCACGTAGCGGCGGGTGGCGGTGATCCCGTGAAGCAGGACGATCGGGGGGCCCTCCCCCACGATGTCCCCGGCCAGGACTCCGCGCGGCCGCTCGACCGCGAATTCCACCGGCTCGAGCGCGGTCATCCGGCTCAGGCTGGCGCCTGCGAGCGAACCCGCTCGAGGGCCTCCCCCAGAGAGTCCACGTCGCGATAGTGAAGCCCCAGGAGCGCGAGGTGCCGGTACCGCACGGTTCCACCCGGGTCGATCATGAAGATCGACCTGCGGACCCGGCCACCAGGGCCCAGCACGCCGTAGGCACGGATGACATCGCGCTCCGGGTCGGCCAGCAGGGGCACCGTGAGCTCGTACTTGGTGCGGAAACGCTCGTGGGAGTCCAGCGATTGCGGCGAGATTCCCCAGACGGTCGCGTCCAGCTCGTCCAGCCGATCCGCAGCGTCGCGGTAGGAGCAGAACTGTCGGGTGCACACCGGCGTGAAGTCGCCCGGATAGAAGGCGAGCACCACCCAGTGTCCGCGGCACTGCTCGAGGCGGTAGTCGCGATTGCCGGTCCCCCGGAGCTCGAACTCGGGAGCAATGTCGCCGACGTCGATGCGCCTCACCTAGTTCACCGTGATCCGGCGGATGACGACGGTGGCTAGCGGGGTGCCAGCGTCGCCGCTGGCGGGGTCCCCGAGGGATCCAATCCGCTTGACGACGTCGAACCCGGAGCTCACCTTGCCAAGGATGGCGTAGTTGGGGGGCAGCCCGGCGTCGGCCGCTGTCACAACGAAGAATTGGCTGCCCGACCTGCCGGCTGGCTCCACGGGCGTCTTCGCCATCGCAACGGTGCCCATCGTGTAGCTGGCGTTGGCGGGCGGCCGCTCCGTGATCGTGTAGCCGGGGCCGCCCTTTCCGCTCTGGGTGGGATCTCCGCCCTGGACGATGAAGCGCGGAACGATCCGGTGGAAGATCGTGTCGTCGTAGAACCCCTTCTCGGCGAGGTAGACGAAGGAGTTGACCGTCCGCGGGAACGCCGCGGTGTCCAGCTGGATGTCGAACCGGCCGCAGCTGGTGTCGACGGTCGCGGTGAGGGTCTCGCCCCGCTGAACGGTCTGCGCGGGGCGTTTTAGCTGGCGGGGCTTGGGGGGCGGCTTGGACACCTGCTCGCACCCCTGGGGCAGGGATCCGCCGGTGGAGTTGTCATCGCCGCCGCCTCCGCACGCGGCCAGCAAGGCGATCGTCCCGGCGAGGGCCAGGAGGGGCACGATTCGGCGAGGCATGGGCGCGGCAGACTAGCGAGCCTCGCCCGGGGCGGGGAGCAGGCAAGATGGGGATATGCCCTCAAGCTCGGAGAGCTCGAGCGACGCCGCCCCTCGGGGGCGTCCGACTCCCACCCGGATCCGAGTCCTGGGCCGGATGCTCAACCGGCTCGTCGTCCGCGCGCCGTGGGCTTGGCCACTCGTCCGTGGGCCGATGCGCCGCTTCTTCGACCGCGCCGCTCCCGGCTGGGACCAGCGAACCACGGCCGGGTCGGTAGGTCACCTGGCGCCGCTGGCCGCCGCGCTCCTTCACGTAAAGCCCGCGCCCGAGCGCGCCCTGGACATTGGAACCGGCACCGGGGAGGGAGTGCTGCTGATCGCGCGCGAGTTTCCCCAGGCCAGGGTTCGGGGTGTCGACTTCTCAGAGGAGATGATCCGTGGCGCGAAGGCGAAGGTGGGCTTGGACCCGGAGGGGCGAGTCGCCTTCAGGGTGGCCGACGCGGCCGACCTGCCGTACGAGGACGACTCCTTCGACCTCGTGGCGCATCTCAACATGCCGCCGTTCACGCGTGAGGTGGCACGGGTGCTGCGGCCCGGCGGCCAGGTGATCGTCGCGTCGAGCTGGGGAAGCGCGACGCCGTTCTACACGTCCAAGGCGACACTGGAGTGGGGATTCGCCAAGCACGGGATCGAGCCCGCCGGAGACGGCGAGGCGGGTGACGGCACGTTCTGGGTCGGTCGCAAGCCACTCGCCCTCTAGATTCCGTCCATGTCCACCGACCGGCCGCACCTGGTCCTCGTCAACCCCTCGGCCGGCGGAGGTCGCGCCCGCGAGCTCCTGCCGCGTCTCGAGGGAGCGCTTCGAGACCACGAGATCAATTACAGGCTCGTGATGACGACGAGCCTCGACCACGGGGTTGAGGAGGCGCGCGCGGCCGCGGCGGGCGGCGAGATTCCGGTGGTGATGAGCGGTGACGGGCTGATCGGGCAGATCGGCGGTGTGCTGGTGGGGACCGGGACCCCCCTTGGCGTGATCCCCGGTGGCCGCGGAAACGACCTGGCCCGCGTTCTTGGCATCCCGACCGACGTGGATCGGGCGGTCGCGGTCCTCGCGGAGGGAACGTCCCGGGCGATCGACGTCGGCGAGGTCAACGGGCGGCGCTTCCTGGGCATCGCGAGTTGCGGGCTCGACTCGGTTGCCAACCAGATCGCGAACGACGCCAGGCTCCTGAAAGGCCATCTGGTCTACCTGTATGCCGGCCTGCGAGCCCTGGCCGCTTGGAAGCCGGCTCGGTTCGAGATCACGCTCGACGGCCGCCCCCGCGAGTTCAGCGGCTACTCGGTGGCGGCCGCCAACAACAGGTCCTACGGCGGCGGGATGTTCCTGGCGCCGGCCGCGGAGCTCGATGACGGCCTGCTCGACGTCGTCTACATCGTCCAGTTCGCCAAGCGCCGCTACCTGGCTAACCTGCCCAAGGTGTTCAAGGGCACCCACGTGGACAAGGACGAAGTGATCGTCGTCCGCGCGAGCGAGGTCGAGATCGCCGCCGACCGCCCGTTCGCCGTCTACGCCGACGGCGATCACCTGGCGGATCTTCCCGCGACGATTCGCGTGCTTCCTCGCGCGCTCGACGTGATCGCGCCGCCAGGCGGCGCCGTGGGCCCGCCCGGGAAGTGAGCCGCCTCTTCGGCCCGAAGCTCGCGACCGCGCGGGCGGCGGGCGCGCTCAGCCGAGCCAGTGGGCGGGGTGGCGGGACGACGCTCCCCGGACGCCTGCTGCTGCGGATGGCCCCCGATGCGATCGCTCGCCTCGGATCGAGGCTTCACGGCCGCGCAACGATCGTGAGCGCCACGAACGGCAAGACCACGACCGCCGGAATGATCGCCGAGGCGCT
>Ga0126307_10000784_pt1 | contig 20932 bp, 19 predicted proteins | sample Plot28_FD_89955 | JGI IMG/M metagenome (GOLD analysis project Ga0126307, IMG submission 89955) | Serpentine soil microbial communities from UC McLaughlin Reserve, CA, USA - Plot28 | ecosystem: Environmental > Terrestrial > Soil > Grasslands | place: USA: UC McLaughlin Reserve, Lake County... | reverse complement strand
TAGAACTCCAGGTGCGTCATCAGGAAAGAGTGTCCGGCAACGTCGTTGGGCCCCTGCCCGGCCTGGGAGCCGACCAGCATCTCCGAGTCGAGCACCACCGCGGCACCGAGCATCGTGACGCCGCCGATCGCGTAGGGCCGTCCGACGCACCAGGCGGCGAGCAGGCAGAGCGCCACCCACATCAGGTTCATCAGCGGCGAGAGGAAGTCCGTCTTCAGGAAGACGATCCCAATCCCGTGGATCAGCTCCGAGTTCTGCGGATAGAACCAGGCCGCCAGCTTGAGCGGATCGGTGAAGTGGAGCGGCCCCACGTCGCCCGTCTGAGCAAATCGCGCCGAGAACGACATGTGGTACCAGGTGGTGTCCTGGTAGTACATCCCCTGGTCGACCGCCTGCCCCGTGGGATGCGCCCAGTGGATGACGACCAGAGCGGCGGCGAGGATCCCGATCGCGACCATGATCGGACTGGACCGTGCCTCTGGCGTCTCGGGCGCTTCCGGGAGCCCGCGCTGCCTGGCCCAGAACGTCACGCCAATGCCGGCGGCCACGAATCCGATCAGGAGCGGGACCTCCTTGAACAGCCCGAGGACACCGAGGAGCTCCGCCACCAGGATCAGCATCGAGAACCCGATCACCACCTCCGCGAGGCGCGCCAGCGCCCCCGTCCAGGCGGGCGCGAGCAGGGCTCGCAGGTGGTAGGCGCCCAGACCGAGAGCGGTCGCGATCACCGCCAGCTCAGCCGCGCCGAGCAGGTACCGGCCTGTGCTCATCGGCTCATTGGCTCAATTCAGACAAAACGCGCACAGGCACAATGCCGCGCGCGCGAGCGCGGATCATATCCGCGGCCTCCATTAATCGGGTTGCGCTGTCGCGCACCCTCTCATCAGTTCAGCGGGTCAGTTGCCGATTTTGACGGAGTAGGCGTGCTCGCCCGGCCGGACCATGCCCAGACGCCGTGCCTCGCGCTCGAGCGTCGCGGGGCTTGACGCATTGCGCAGCTCCTTGGTCAGCTCGACCTTCTCCTGCTTGAGCTGGGAGAGCTGCTGATCGCTCGACTTGGAACCCTGCCAGGCCTCGAGCAGATTCACCATCGGGTTCAGGTAGGAGACCATCACCCCGAAGAGGACGAGCACGAGGGCGATCCGCCCGACGCGGTCCCACCGGATCCGGCTTGACCCGACCCGGCGCTGAACGCGGCGGCGCGGAGCGCGCCTCGTGGCTGCATACGCCCTGCTGCTCATGCCCTGGAGATTCGTCCCCCAGGCACGAAACTCCTTCTCGCTAGAAGCCCACCGTGATGTTCGACAGCGAGCCCGGGCCCTTTGTGATCACCTGAGTGACCGCATTGGCTGCGCCGGGAGTCGCACTCTCAGGGAGAACGACGGTGTTGGTTCCCTCCGGCGAGTTGAGGCCGGTGGTCAGCTGGGCGGCACTCGCCGAGCCCGCGCTGGCGCCGAATATTCCGGCTGCAACGCAGGCCGTCGCGGCCGCGAGGCCGATCTTTCTCTTCAGGGGCATCCTGCCCCTCCTTTTGTCCGGTTAGCGGGACCGATCGGCTCGATCACTCCCGCTGCAGACCCCCTGCGTCATCCACCCTACAGGCGCAGATGATTGGTCGGCTCTAGGCCCGGTCGAATACTGATGCACCCGGGAAGCGGGCGCGGTCGCCGAGCTCCTCCTCGATCCTCAGCAGGCGGTTGTACTTCGCGACCCGATCCGAGCGGGAAGGAGCGCCCGTCTTGATCTGACCTGCGCGAGTGCCGACGGCCAGGTCGGCGATCGTCGTGTCCTCGGTCTCACCGGAGCGGTGGCTGATCACGGTGGTGTACCCCGCATCGCGCGCGATCTGAATCGCCTCGAGGGTCTCGGTGAGCGTGCCGATCTGGTTGACCTTGATCAGGATCGAGTTCGCGACTCCCATCTCGATTCCGCGTCGCAGCCGCTTGGGGTTGGTAACGAACAGGTCATCGCCGACGAGCTGGCAGAGGTCGCCGATCCTCTCCGTGACCGCCTTCCAGCCATCCCAGTCCTCCTCATCCATGCCGTCCTCGATCGAGACGACGTGAAAGCGAGCGCGGATGTCGTGCCAGTACTCCGCCATCTCCTCCGGCGAGAGCGTGCGGCCCTCGTGTTCGAGCACGTAGTTGCCGTCCTTGTAGATCTCGCTGGTCGCCGGATCGAGGGCGATCATCACGTCCTCGCCGGGCGCATAGCCGGCCTCCTCGATCGCCGCGATCAGGAAGTCGAGTGCCGCCTGATTGGACTCGAGATCGGGCGCGAATCCGCCCTCGTCCCCGCCGCCCGTCGAGAGCCCCTTCTTGCCGAGGGTTCCCTTGAGCGCGTGGTACACCTCGGCCCCGATCCGGAGACACTCCGAGAAGGTCTCCGCGCCGGCGGGCATCACCATGAACTCCTGGAAGTCGACGGAGTTGTCAGCGTGGGCTCCGCCGTTGAGCACGTTCATCATCGGCACCGGCAGCAGGTCGGCCGGACCGGCATCCTTCGCCCCGGTCGCCGCATAGAGCTCGGCGAAGTAGTCGTAGAGGGACTGGCCCGTGTCCGCAGCGGCGGCCTTTGCGACCGCCAGGGAGACACCGAGGATCGCATTTGCGCCGAGCCTGCCCTTGTTGGGGGTACCGTCGAGGTCGATCATCGTCCGGTCGAGGGCGGATTGCTCGGCGGCGCGGGCGCCCCTGAGCGCCTCCGCGATGTCTTTGTTGACGTGGGAGACAGCCTTGGTGACGGACTTGCCGTCGTACTCATCGCCGCCGTCGCGCAGCTCGATCGCCTCGTACTCGCCGGTCGACGCACCGGAGGGAACCGCCGCCAGGCCCCTCGCGCCCGAATCGAGCACGACCTCGACCTCAACCGTTGGGTTCCCCCGCGAGTCGAGCACCTGCCGCCCGTGGATGCTCTCGATCGTCGACATCGAGGCGGGAACGGTATCTAGCTCTCTGCCTCGACGAGCTGCTGCGCAGCTCTCCGCAGCGCCAACTCGGGGTCGACGCCCATCCGCCGGGAGATGGCGACCGCCTCCATCAGGAGCGTGCCCACCATCTGCTCGGCCTCGTCGCGGATGGCGGCGTGTGAAGCCGGGCCGCCGGGCTTCTCCTCCGCGGCCGACCCCTCTGGATCGACGCGGCGCAGCACCTTGCGGGCGTAGAGCAGCGCCGGGAGGTTTTCGGGCAGCTCAGGGGTCTCTCCCTTCGCCTCGACCTCTCGCTTGATGTCCTCCCATTGAGAGAGGACCTCACCCGCAGTCTCGAGGTCCCTATCGCCATAGACGTGCGGGTGACGGCGGATCAGCTTTGCGGCGCAGGACTCCGCCACGGCGGCCAGGTCACCCTCCCCCCTCTCCTCGAGCAGCAGGGAGAGGAAGAGCACCTGGAAGAGGACGTCGCCGAGCTCATCGACCATCGCCTCGGGGTCGTCCCGGTTCGCCGCGTCGGCGAGCTCGTAGGCCTCCTCGACCGTATGCGGCACGATCGAGCGGGCGTCCTGCTCCCGGTCCCACGGGCATTCGCGGCGCAGGCGCCGGGTGACCTCGTCGAGGTGCTGAAGGGCTTCCAGGTCGGAGGGCGTGGTCAGCCGCCCGGCGTCAGGCCCGAGAGCCCGGCCGGAACGCCCTGCGAGGCGGTGCCTTCACCGGCCGGGTGCGGTCCCTGCGGAACGCTCCCTGTGGCCACGCCGAAGGGCTGGAAGGAGCCGGGCGCGCCAGGTGTCGGGCCGGTGCCGGTGCACTGCAGCTGGCCGCTCGCGGTCGGAGCGCCCTGAGCCGCCTGAGCCTCCTGGCAGAAGGCAAAGACCGGGGCCGGGCATCCCTGGCCGGATTGTCCCGGCTGAGAGGGAGCGAGCTTGTCCGGATCGCAGGTCGGGCTGCCGCCGCTGAAGTTGTCGCAGCCCTCGACGGTGTAGTCGCTGGCGCACTGGGTCAGGTTCGTCCAGTAGTCACGGAAGTGCTGGCCGAACGAGGAGAGGGTCTCCTGCTGCTGCTGGCTCTTGATCTGCTGCTTGATCTGGTCGCTGACCTTGCCCGCCGCCCCACCGGACGCTGAGGGTGTGGTGTCGTCGAAGCCCTGTACCTCCTCGGGGGTCGCGGAGATCACCTCGAAGACGAAGCTGCCGGTGGACGTCTGAATCGGCCCCTGGAGCTCGTTGAGCGGGGCCTTGAAGATGTCGTCGTCGAGGGGCTGCTGGAAGGAGCCCGGCACGACGTCGGAGCGCAGGCCGCCCTTCTCCTTCGAGGTCGGGTCGGTCGAGTACTGCGCCGCGACCTTCTTCCAGTTGGCGTCGGAGTCGTCGGTGCTGAGCGCCTGGTTGGCGGCATCGATCGCCTTGGCGTCGCTGTTCTGGACGATCCGGATCGTGCGCTTCGCGGGCTGGGTGAACTGCTGCTTGTTGGCGTCGTAGTACTTGCGGGCGTCATCACTGGAGACGTCGCCGACGCTGTTCTGGACGTCGTCCTGGATCTTGTTCTGGATCAGCTGGAGCTTCGCGCGCTCCAGGACGTCCGCATCGGTCAGGCCCGCCTCGTCACGTGCCTTCACGTACTCGGCCTGGGTCTTGAACTGCGACTTGATCTGCTGCAGCGACTGCTGGACCTCGGTGTCGGTGAAGGTGATGCCCCGCCGTTCCCCCTCACCCACGATCCAGGCGATCTGGAGGGCCGTCTGCATGGCCTGGTCCTTGAGCTGGTTGTACTGCGGGTCGCTGGGCTGGGGCACCGTCTGTGTGCCGCTCTGCTTCGCCGTCTGGACCAGGAAGCGGTCGAAGTTCGCCTTGCTGATGTGGCCGTCATCCACGAGGCCCGGGACGTTGAGGTCGGCGTCGTCGACCACGGCGACATCGTCCGAGGGCACGCTCGGGTGGCCGAGGCCGATCGCGGCCGCAACGATCACAACCATCAGCACGAACGTCGCGCCGAAGATGATCGCGAGGTTCCGCTTGCTCAGGAATCCGCGGTTCACAGGGGCGGCAGCATAACCGTCATCACCTAAGTGGGCGCTAAGGGCCTGTCCCGTTGTGAGCGTGCCCCTGGGGCGGGCCAGGACCAAGCTGGGCGCCGACCGCCGACGAAGCCGGTAGCGGCGCTACCGGCGAGGAGGTGGGTGGCGATCCAGCGCCGGTACTGGGCCGCACCAGGGGTGCGATTCATAGCGGGACCGGCCCTGGGGCCGCGGCCGCCGCACCCAGTCCGTCGACGAGCGCGATCAGAGCGCCCAGGCGTGCCCCCGCCTCCTCGGGCACCGGGACCGCGATGGTCCGATCACGCCACGCATAGATCGCCTCGGGGACGCGCTCGTTGAGCACCGTGACCCGCTCGGAGTCGAGCTCGATCGGCGACACGCGGAGGCGGCCCGCGCGGAACTCCACGGTTTGAACGCCGACGTCCCCGAGGGCGATCCGCACGCGCTGGAGGTCGAGCAGGTTGGCGACCGACTCCGGAACCGGCCCGAAGCGGTCCTCGAGCTCCTCCCGCAGCGCGCGCAACTCGCCGGGCTCCCGGGCAGCAGCGACGCGGCGGTGGACGTCGATCTTGGCGGCCTCGAATGGGATGTAGTCCGCAGGCACGTAGGCGTCGACGTCGACGTCGATCCGGACCGGCTCCCTGGGCTCCGCGGGCAGCTCCGCGATCCCGGCGCGCAGCTCCTCGGCGGCGTCCTCAAGCATCTGGCAGTACAGCTCGAAGCCGACCGCCGCGACGTGGCCCGACTGCTCGTCGCCGAGCAGGTTCCCTGCACCGCGGATCTCCAGGTCGCGCATCGCGACGCGGAAGCCCGAGCCGAGCTCGGTGTTGTCCGACAGCGTCGAGAGCCGAGCCGCGGCGTCCGGGGTCAATGACTCGGCCGACGGATAGAGCAGGTACGCGAAGGCGCGCTCGCGGCTCCGGCCCACCCGTCCCCTGATCTGGTACGCCTGGGCCAGACCGAGCTGGTCCGCCCGCTCCACCAAGAGGGTGTTGGCGTTGGGGATGTCGAGGCCGGACTCGATGATCGTCGTCGCCACCAGGCAGTCGTGCTCCCCGCGGACGAAGGCGAGCATGGTCGCCTCCAGGTCGAGCTCATCCATCCGCCCATGCGCCTCGGCGAAGCGGACGCCGGGGCACAGGGCGCGCAGCCGCTCGGCGGTCTCGTGCAGCGAGTCGATCCGGTTGTGGAGGAAGAAGACCTGTCCGGAGCGCTCCTTCTCGCGCATGATCGCCCTCTTCACCAGCTCCTCGTCGTAAGGGCCGACGTGGGTGCGGACCGGGCGCCGCCCCTCCGGCGGGGTCTCGATCACCGAGATGTCGCGGAGGCCGGCGAGTGACATCTGCAGCGTGCGCGGAATGGGGGTCGCGGAGAGCGAGAGGACGTCGACCTTGAGCTTGAGCTGGCGGAGCAGCTCCTTCTGCTTGACGCCGAAGCGCTGCTCCTCGTCGACGATCATGAGCCCCAGGTCCCTGCCGCGCACGTCGCGCGAGAGCAGGCGGTGCGTCCCGATCAGGATGTCCACCTTGCCCTCGCTGTACCGCTCGAGCGCGTCCTTGATCTCCGCCGGCTTGCGCAGCCTGGAGACCATCTCGACGTTGAAGGCCGTGTCGGCGAACCGCTCCCGGAAGGTGCCGAAGTGCTGCTGGGCGAGGATCGTCGTCGGGACGAGCATCATCACCTGCTTGCCGTCGGCGACGGCCTTGTGGGCGGCGCGCAGGGCGATCTCGGTCTTGCCGTAGCCGACGTCCCCGCAGATCAGGCGGTCCATCGGGCGCTCGGACTCCATGTCGGCCTTGACGGCGTCGATCGCGTCCATCTGGTCGGCGGTCTCGCGGTAGGGGAATGCCGCCTCGAACTCCATCTGCATCTCGCCGTCGGGCGGGAATGTATGGCCGGTCCGGACCTGGCGCTCCGCGTAGAGATTGATCAGCTCGCCGGCCATGGCGCTCGCCGCGCGGCGGGCGCGGGACTTGAGGTTCTGCCAGCGCTTGCCGCCGAGCGGGCTGAGTGCGGGCTCGTCTCCCTCGGCGCCGATGTAGCGGCTGATGCGCGCGAGCTGGTCCGTGGGGGCGAAGACGCGGTCACCGCCGCGGTACTCCAGCTCCAGGTAGTCGCGCGTCACGCCGGCGAGGGTCTTGGTGTCGAAGCCGGAGAAGCGGGCGACGCCGTGGTCCTCGTGGACTACGTAGTCGCCGACCCGCAGCTCGATCGCGGCAGCGAGCCTGGCCCGGGCCGAGACAGTCGTCGTCGTCGCCCGTCGGCGGTGGATCAGACGGCGTTGAGGGATCACCGCCAATTGCAGCTCTGGAGCCAAAAATCCCTCCCTCAGGCGTGCCTCGGCGAAGCTCACGCCCGGCTCCTCCGGCGCCTGGTCGCCGAGGAAGGGCACGTCGATGCGACTCAGGTTGAAGCGGGTGCGCTCAGCCTCGCCGCGGCCCTCGAAGGCGACGACGGTGCGGTAGCCCGAGCGGGTGAGCTTCTCGAGCTCTCCCTCCGCCTCCGACAGGGTGCGCGATGGGAACTCGGCGCGCTGCGCCCTGAAGGAGTGCTCCTGTCCTGCATCGGCGCCGAACGAGAGCACGGCGCGAGCCTGCAGCGGCTCCGCGACATCGACGTAGAGGCGACGCGCATCCTCCTCGAGGATCGAGGCGGTCACGTCCTCCCAGTGGTCGTGCAGCGCGGCCGGTATCTCCTCCGTCGCGGCGATCGCCACCAGCGCCTCATCGGGTACCAGGTCGAGCGGGGCGAGGAAACTTCCCGGGTCCACTTCCTCGCGATGCTCGGCGGAGAGCTCGGCCGCCGGTGCCAGCACGACTCGCTCCGCCTCCCCCAGCGAGCGCTGGGTGAAGACCGAGAAGCGACGCATCGAATCGATCTCGTCGCCGAACAGCTCAACCCGGATCGCTTGCTCCTCGGTCGCCGGGTAGACGTCCAGGATCCCACCGCGGAGCGCGAACTGGCCGCGCTCCTCGACCTGGTCGGTGCGGTCGTAGCCCGCATCGGCAAGGAGCAAGGTCACGTCGTCGAGGTCCACGCTCTCCCCCTTGTGGAGAGCGAGCGTCTCCGGCCGGAGCTTCGGATCCGGGACCTTCTCCGCCAGCGCGATCGCGCTGGCGACCACCACGGCCGAAGGGTCCGCCAGCGCATTCATCGCCGCGATTCGCAGTCCGGCGAGGTGCGGCGGCGGATCCAGGTGGGATTCGAAGGTGGTGCCTCGCGAGGGATAGATGTGAACCGGCCTCGGCGCCAGGAAGGCCTTCAGGTCGCCGGCGAGGTCGCGGGCGGAGCGATCGTCCGCGGAAACCACCAGCACGGGCCCGCCCGCCTCGCCGTCCTCACCACCGATCAGGGCAGCGAGCATGTACGGCCGCATCGCCGCGGAGACGTAGGCATCGACCGGGCCGCGATCGGATGAGCGCACGGCCTCGCGAAGCGCAGCGAGGCGCTCGCTCTCGTTCGCGATCTCCAGAAGTGGTCTCAGGCTCATGGTTTGGGCACGACGAACGCCCGGATCGGGCGATCCGGGTCTAGGTCCGGGCACGGGCCCGGCCTCAATCGAGCTTAGCTACCCGGCTTCGTGGGTAGGCCCCGGGCGTCCAACCGACATGGAGGTCTGATGAGCACAGTGATCCCAGTAGCGGCGCTCGGCCTTGGATGGATCGGCGTCGTAATCGTGGTGCTGGTGGTCCTCTGGTTGCTGACCAGAGTCTTCTGAGCACCGAACCCATAGACGCTCGACCAAGGTGCCCAATCGACACGTCGTCATCGATCACCTGACCGTCGGCGTGTCGGACCTAGAGGTCAGTCGCCGCTTCTACGCGCAGGCCCTCGCGCCGCTCGGCTTTGCGGAGAGCGGGCCGTGGAGCGACGCCAACCGGGAGGTGGCCTTCGGGCTGAAGGACGCGAACGACTTCGCGATCTCCGATCAGTACGAGGCCGGTGGCCAGCTCCACATCGCCTTTGCGGCCGAGACGCGGGAGCAGGTCGATGCGTTCCACGAGGCCGCACTGGCGGCCGGAGGGCGCGATAACGGCGCACCGGGTCCGCGACCCGAATACAGCGCGGGCTACTACGGCGCCTTCGCGCTCGACCCCGACGGCCACAACATCGAGGCCGTCTGCCATGCCATGCCCGGCTAGGTCAGCTTCGGTAGGGCAAGCCCGGCCCGGTGCGCTGCCATTCGACCTGGCCACGACCTTCGTCTGCAGAGCGCTCGACGACGCCGTCCCAGCGGTGGAGCATCTGCTTGAGCTGGGCGACCGCCTCGGGCGGGTGGGCCGCCACCTCGGCGGCGAGATCGAGCGCGGCGTCCTCGGTGCCGGCGGCGGGGGCAACGCGGTGAACGAGGCCCATTCGCAGCGCCTCGTCCGCGCCCACGTTCCGTGAGGTGAGCAGTAGGTACTTGGCGGTGGCAAGGCCGCAGAGGCTGACGAGCCGGGCCGGGCCCACCGGGACGCCGAGCTCGGCGCCCGGGAATCGCATCCTCAGGTTGGAGCCGCCGACGCGCAGGTCGCAGGCGACCGCGACCTCGGCGCCGCCGCCGACGACCGAGCCGTGGCAGGCGGCAACCGTCGGCTTCGGGAACGAGACGAGGGTGTCGTACAGCTGGGCGAAGAGCTCCATGCGGCGCACCTTGCCGTCCTCGTCGAGCTCCTCCTTGACGTCGGCGCCGGCCGAGAGGCCGAGGTGGTCGTTGGAGGAGATCACCACCACCCGCACATCGTCGTCGCCCTTCACGCGGTCGAGGTGGGCGAGCATCTCCTCGAGCATCTCGGTGTTCATCGCGTTGCGGGCCTTTTCCCTCTCCAGGCGGATCAGGGCAACCTGCTTCTCGTCGACCTCGTAGCTGGTCAGCGGCATTAGTCCATCTCCTCGAGGAGTCGCTCCACCTCGTCAGCGGCGGACTGGACCAGCAACTCGACCTGATCGCGGGGCTCTCGGAATCGAGACAGCACGTACGAAGAGACGATCTCAGGATCGGTCGTGTTGGGGCGGCCGACCCCTCCGCGAACACGCCAGAAGTCCTTGCTCCCCAGCCCCTGGCTCAAGCTCTTCAGGCCGTTGTGTCCGGCCACGCCGCCGCCGAGCTTGCTGCGGACCTCGCCGAACGGCAGGTCGATCTCGTCGTGGATGGCGATCACGTGGTCGAGAGGCACACCCAGCTCGCCGCGGGCGGGCCCGGCAGCATCCCCCGAATCATTCATGAAGGTCTGCGGGATAAGGATCGCGACCCGAGGACCGCCGGACCTGGTGCGTCCGTCGGTGATCAGCCCGCCATACCGCTTGCGCGCCCTGGGGAGATCCCAGCGGCGGGAGAGCTCCGCGGCGACCTCAAAGCCCAGGTTGTGACGGGTGCCGGCGTACTGGCTCCCCGGATTTCCCAACCCAACGACCAGCGCGTCCGCCCGCGAATCGCGTGGCGCACCGCGGCGAAACAGCGACAGGGGCTACTCCCCGCCGGATTGTTCGTCGTCGCCGCCGCCCTCGCCCTCGGCGGCTTCGCCCTCGGCAGCTTCGCCCTCGGCGGGCTCCTCGCCCTCTGGGGCCTCCTCGCCTTCGCCGACGAGCTCGGCCTCCTCCTCCAGCTCCGGCTCGGGCTCCTCCTCGACGCGCGGCGGGCTCAGCGTGGCGATCGTGATCTCCTCCGGCTCGTCCGCCATCAGCTTGACGTCGCTTGGGATGGCGACGGAGGCGAGGTTGATGGTGTCGTTGATCTCCATCGCGGAGACGTCGACGATGATCTGCTCGGGAATCGCGGTCGGCAGCGCCTCGACGGTGATCTCGCGAGTGACGTGCTCCAGTACGCCACCCTCGCGAACGCCGGGAGCGTTCTCCGTGCCCTCCAGCTCGATGGTGACCTCGGCCTGAATCTCCTCGTCGAGGCGAACCTCGAGAAAGTCGAGATGGGTGACGTCGCCGCGGACGGGGTGGTGCTGCTGCTCCTTGATCACCACCGGGACCGTGGCGGATCCCTCGAGCTCGAGGTCGAGGAGCGTCTGCCCCTCCTTGAGCACGTTGCCCAGTTCGCGGGAAGGAACCTGGAACGGGCGGGCCTCCCCGCCCTGGCCGTAGACGATGCCCGGAACGAATCCGTCCTTGCGCAGGCGTCGCGTGGCCCGCGATCCGAAGATCTCGCGCGGCGAAACTTTGAGTGTGGTTCGATCCTGTGCCATATACGTTGGCTACGCTCGGGCGGCAGGATAGGAAATGACGGGAGTCCATGGGCAGCGACCACGAGACAGATCGACCGGATGAGCGACAGAGCCCGAGCGAGAGCTGGGCCGTGGAGGTCCTGCGCGCGGATTTGAGCAACCGGCCCCGCTCCAAGCCGCCCGAGCCCGAGGAGCAGGAGCGAAAGATTCCGCAGACCCGAATCGGGCGATCCGCCAAGCTCGGCACCGCGATCGGCGGCCAGGCCACCCGCTACGCCGGCACCGCCGCCGCCAACGTCGTCCGCTCCGAGGAGCGCTCGCAGGAGCGCCTGGAGACCCGCCACATCGAGACGGCGCTCAAGATGGCCTCGGTCCTGGGCGAGATGAAGGGTGCCGCGATGAAGATCGGCCAGATGGCCTCCTTCATCGACGTCGACTTCCTGCCACCCGAGTACCGCGAGATCTATCAGGAGCAGCTCGCCAAGCTGCGCACCCACGCACCGGCGATGCCATGGGAGAAGGTGCGGACCGTGCTCGAGGAGGAGTACGACGAGCGACCGGAGAGCGTCTTCGCCACGATCGAGGAGGAAGCGTTCGCCGCCGCGTCGATCGGGCAGGTCCACCGCGCGACCCTCCACGACGGCACGCCGGTGGCAGTGAAGATCCAGTACCCGGGCATCGCCGACGCCCTCGAGTCCGACGTCGCGAACGCCGGGATTCTGGTCCGGCTGGCTCGCGTGCTCGCACCGGGCCTCGACGCCAAGGCGGTGGCCTCCGAACTGCGTGAGCGCGTCCTCGAGGAGCTCGACTACGAGTTCGAGGCGCAGAACCAGCGCACCTTCGCCCGCGCCTACGACGGGCACCCGTTCATCTTCGTCCCCAAGGTCCACTCCCGGCTCTCGCGCCGGCGGGTCCTCGTCTCCGACTACGTCGACGGCCGGGGCTTCGACGAGGTCAAGGAGCTGGAGCAGGACGAGCGCGACATCTTCGGCGAGATCGTCTTCCGCTTCTGCTTCGGCTCGATCTACCACCTGCAGCACTTCAACGCCGACACCCACCCGGGCAACTACCTGCTGATGGAGGACGGCCGGGTCGCGTTCCTCGACTTCGGAATGACCAAGCGGTTGACGAATCAGCAGATCCAGCTCGAGCAACGGGCGGTGGACGCGGCCGTCAACGACGATCCCGAGGCACTGCGGACGGCTCTGCACGAGCTCGGCTTCGTCACCGATCCAAGCAAGGTCGATGCCGAGCGGCTGATGACACACGTGAAGATGGTCGGCGGCTGGTATCTCGAGGACGGTGAGGTCCGGATCAGCCCGAAGCGCGTGATGAAGATGATCGAGGTGACCTCGGACCCGCGCTCGGACTTCTTCGATCTGGTCCGCAAGGAGAGCCTGCCCGCCGACGAGCTGATGGGCCGCCGCATGGAGACCGGCCTGCTCGCGGTGCTCGCCCAGCTGCGAGCGACGGCCAACTGGCACCGGATCATGCGCGAGTGGGTCTACGCCGACCCACCCTCGACCGTATTGGGCGAGGTCGAGTGGCGATTCTTCGAGGGCCGCGGCGTCGTTCGGACGCCGGTGTTCCCGACCCGGGTCTAGCCGCCGCCGCTCGTGGCGGCAATCTGATGGCGAAGCCGTCTACTTAGTGGCCGGGTGTGGCTTGCCCTCGGCGACCTCGAACAACCGCGGGTCGTTCGAGCAGATCCCGTCCACGCCCATCGCGAGCAGCTCGCGCATGCGGCCCGCGTCGTCCACGGTCCAGGCCATCAGCTCCACGCCGATCTGGTGGGCGACGTCGACGGCCTTCGGCGTGATGATCGGGTGATAGACCCAGACGGCGTCCACCTGCAGTTCCGGTCCCTGCTTGGCCAGGATGCTCGGGTAGCGGCGGCGCAGGGCGGATAGGCCCGCCTTCAACGCCGGCTGCGCCCAGCCGTACTGGGTCCAGTCGCGCTTCGTCTTGGGATAGGTCCAGCCCAGCCGCAGGTCCGGCTCCAGCTGGCGGAGCTTGCGCAGGCTGCCGATCTCCTGAGTGGAGACCATCGCGCGCTCGAGCAGGCCTCGGCCCGCCAGGGCGCCGGCCAGCTCCGCCTCGCTGCCGGGCAGCTTCAGATCACAATCGATCTCGACCTTGTCGAGGGGTGGTGCCAGGAACAGGTCCAGTGCCTCGGTCACGTCCATCGGACGCCGGCGGAGGGCGTCGTCGAAATCGTGGGCGACGATCAGCCGTCCCTCCTGCTCGCGGAGTACGTCGAGCTCGACCATGTCGACCCCCTGCTCGACCGCTTCGTCGAAGCTCTCGGCGGTATTCCCGGCGACGATCGCGTCGGCTCCCTTGTGGCCGATCCGGCGGTACTCCGGGACCTGATCGTCGGCCTTCTGCGGTGCCTTCTCAGGCGCCTTTTTCTCGGCCGGCTTCTTCTTTTCCGCCTTGGGCTTCGCCGCCATGGCGGAGCACACTAAGGAATTCGCGAGATTGATTGACTCTGCACCGATGAGGCGTGCCTGGATCGCCGCAATCGTTGCCATCAGCGCCCTCGCCGGCTGCGGCGGGAGCGATCACCAGAGCGCGAAGGAGGTCGCCCAGGACTACGTGAAGGCCCGCAATCAGGGGGACGCCGCCAGGGTCTGCGAGCTCTACAGCGAGCAGCTGATCAGCTCGCTGAAGACATCCAACTGCGTGGCCTTCGTGCGGGAGCAGACCTCCGGGACCGCCACCGACCTGACCGTGGTGCGCGTCTCCGAGCACGGCGATCGGGCGACGGCCACGATCCAGGCGCGCGTCGGAGGCAGCGTCGCGAATGCGATCGCCCCGGTTCAGCTGCAGCTCATCCGCCAGGACGACGAGTGGCGGATCTCCGGCTTCGGCGGCCCGGGCGGTTAGAACCTAGAACAGCTGGTTCTCGCCGGCGAAGATCTCGGAGACCGAGTCGTCGGTGAAGATCCGGCGGATCGAGTCCGCGAGCGTCTGCGAGGCTGAGATCACGGTGATGTTGTCCGGCGCGCCGGGGCGCTGGGGCATCGTGTCGGTGACGACGATCCGCTCGATCCCGGAGTTCTCCGCAGCGAGCCGCTCATAGGCGGGGCCCGAGAAGACGCCGTGGGTGGCGACTGCGAGGACCCGCTTGGCGCCCTCGTCGAGGACCGTCTGCGCCGCGGCCGTGAGCGTGCCGGCGGTGTCGATCATGTCGTCGACCAGGACGGCGGTCTTGTCCTTCACCTCACCCACGACGTAGCCGATCTCCGCGACCTGCTGTGCCGGACGCTCCTTCTCCATCACGGCCCAGTGCGTGCCGATCTTGCGGGCAAAGTTACGGGCGGTCTTGACGCGGCCGGCATCCGGGGAGACGATCACGAGCTCCTCGTCGAAGCCCATGTCGGCGACGTACTGGGCAAGCATCGGCATCGCGGTCATGTGGTCCAGCGGGACGTGGAAGAAGCCCTGGACCTGGCCGGCGTGAAGATCCATGGTGAGGACGCGGTCGACGCCGACACCCTCCAGGCACTTGGCGACGATCCGCGCCGAGATCGGTTCACGCGGGGCCGACTTTTTGTCCTGGCGGGCGTAGCCGTACCAGGGCATCACGGCGATGATCCGGTGGGCCGAGGCGCCCTGGGCCGCGTCGATCATGGCGAGCAGCTCCATCAGCGCATCGTTCGGGGTCATGCCCTCGACCTCGTTGGCGGCCGTCGACTGGACGATGAAGACGTCGGCGCCGCGGATCGATTCCTCGTAGCGGCAGTAGACCTCGCCGTTGGAGAAGGTCTTCAGGGTGACGTCGCCGAGATCGACCTGAAGGTTGCGGGCGATGTTCGACGCGAGACTTCCGGACGCGCGCCCGCCGAAGACCATCAGGCGCTTGCGGTAGTCCTGGCTGATCTCCGACATCGGCTGAGGCTGCTCGATGGTGCTCACGAGTCTTCTCCCTCGCTCGATTCCTTCGCCTTCTTCGCCGCGTAGCCCTCGACGTTCTTCTGGTCCGGTCGTGAGATTCCCAATGCCCCGGGCGGTACGTCCTCGCTGATCACTGAACCCGCCCCAGTGTATGCATCGTCACCGATCTCAACTGGGGCGACGAAGGTCGTATCGACGCCGGTGTGGACGTTTTTCCCGATCTTTGTGCGGTTTTTGTTGCGGCCGTCGTAGTTCGCGGTGACGGTGCTCGCTCCGAGGTTGGTCCCCTCCCCCACCTCGGCGTCCCCGATGTAGGAGAGGTGGGGCACCTTCGCGCCCGGGCCGATCTCGGAGTTCTTGATCTCGACGAAGCTGCCGGCCTTCGCGCCCTCGCCGATGGCCGCGGCCGGGCGGAGGTATGTGAAGGGCCCGACCTTGGCCTCATCGGCCACGCGGCAGCCGGTCAGGTTGGAGTGGATGACCGTGGCGCGCTCTCCGATATGGGAGTCGATCAGCGTGCTCATCGGACCGACGACGCTGCCCGATCCGATCTCTGTGCTCCCCCGCAGGGAGGTGCCGGGAAGGATGGTCGCGTCCGGCTCGATCCGGACGTCGGCATCGATCCAGGTGGCGGAGGGATCCTCGATCGTGACCCCCGCGCGCATGTGCGCCACGTTGATCCGGCGACGTGCCTCCTCGCTCACCCGCGCGAGGTCGGCTCGGTCGTTGATTCCGAGGTTGACCGCCGGATCCCCGACCAGGTGGGCGATCACCTTGCCGCCGGCCTCACGGATCAGCGGCAGGACGTCGGGGAGGTAGTACTCGCCCTGCGCGTTGTCGTTGGAGACGCCGTCGAGGGCCTCGGCGAGTGGCTTCCCGGCGAACGCGTAGGTGCCCGCGTTGACCTCCTTCACCTTCAGCTCCTCGGGGGAGGCATCGCCCGGCTTCTTGGCCTCGACGATCTTCACGACGTTCCCTTCTACGTCGCGGATCACGCGCCCGAACGTGCCCGGGTCCTCGAGCTCGGTGGTCATCATCGTGGCCGCGGCTCCCGTCTCCTCGTGGGCGGCGAGCAGCCCGGAGATCTCCTCGGCGCTGAGCAGCGGGGTGTCGCCGGAGAGGACCAGGACCGTGTCCGAGTCGCTGACGACGTCGGATGCCGCTTGCAGCGCGCCGCCGGTGCCGTTCGCCTCCGGCTGGACCACCGTCTGGATGTCTTCAGGCAAGACAGAGCTGAGGTCGTGCTCGGGCGAGACGATCACGCAGATGCGGGACGCGCCCGCCTCGCGCGCGGCGAGGATCGGCCAGGCGATCATCGGTCGCCCGCAAACCTCGTGCAGGACCTTGGGCACGGCCGAGCGCATCCGGGTGCCCTGTCCAGCGGCCATGACCAGGGCCGTAGTGGCCGGGGGATTCACAGCGGAATCGTAGATGCAGTGCGCCCGCCGGCTGGTCGCGGGCGACCGGCTGGGCGAATGCCCGCAGGGTCAGGCGTGCTCGGGCTGCTCCTCCTCGCGCGCCTGGAAGACGGTCCGGACCAGCTCAACAATCTCCGGCGGCGCCTTCTCGGGGGAGCCGGCGTCGAGTGGCGGCTGCGGGTCGTACTCGATCCCGAGCTGCACGGCCTGCGCGACCTCGGGCCCGTTGATCGTCTGAACGAGGTGAAGCGCCATGTCGATCCCCGACGAGACCCCGGCGGCGGTGACGATCTTGCCGTGCTCGACGACGCGGTCCGGCACGGGCTTCGCCCCCAGCTCGGCGAGGCGATCCCGGGCGAGCCAGTGAGTGGTCGCCGGGGCGTCGTCGAGCAGGCCGGCGGCCGCGAGGAGGAGTGCTCCGGTGCAGACCGACGTCGTCCAGGTGCTCGTCTCGTGCACATCTCGGATCCAGGCGTGGAGTGGCTCGTGCTCGAGCAGCATCCGGTTACCGAAGCCGCCGGGCACCACGACGATGTCCGGGCTCGTGACCTCCGCCAGGGAAGCGTCGGCCACAAGGGAGAGGGTGTCCGACTCGTTCCGCACCGGACCGGCCTGCTCGGCGACGAAGACCGACTCGTTGCCCGGCACCGAGTTGAAGACGTCATGCGGCCCCGTGATGTCGAGGGCGGTGAAGCGGTCGTAAAGCAGGTATGCGATCTGCATTGGGTCTCCTTGGCTATTCGGCGATTGCGGGTGTCTGATTCCGCTCGTATCTCTGGAACCGGGCGCGGTAGGCGGCGGGCGGCGCTCCAACCCGGCGCGAGAAGGCGCGGCGCATCGTCTCCGGTGTGCCGAAGCCGCAGCGGGCCGAGACGATCTCGACCGGGTCGGCGCTCTCCTCGAGCAGCTGGCGGGCGTGCTCGACGCGAAGCTCCTCCACGTAGGCGGCGGGGGTCATGCCCGTCTCCCGCCGGAAGAAGCGGGCGAAGTTGCGGGGGCTCATTGCGGCCCGCTCGGCCAGGGTCTCAACGCGCAGGTCTGAGTCGAGATGGTCGGCGATCCAAGACTGGAGCTCGCGGAGCGGACGGCGTTCCGCGAGCTGCGCCGAGAGGTGGGTGCTGAACTGGGCCTGGCCGCCGGGACGCTGGAGGAAGAGGACGAGCCAGCGCGCGATCTCCACAGCGGTCTCGCGGCCCAAGTCCTCCTCGACCAGCGCGAGGGAGAGGTCCATTCCGGAGGTCACGCCGGCCGAGGTCCAGACGTTGCCGTCGCGGACGAAGATCGGGTTGGGGTCGACGGTGAGCTCAGGGTGGCGGCGGGCGAGCTCGGCCGTCGAGGCCCAGTGCGTGGTGCAGGTCTTCCCCTCCAGCAGGCCGGCACCGGCGAGCAGGAAGGCGCCGGAGCAGACCGATGTCACCCGGCGGGACCTGCGGGCCGCGCTGCGGATCCAGCGGATCAGCTCGGCGTCGTTCTCGGCCTTGACCACTCCGAAGCCGCCGGCGACGACCAGGGTGTCGATGGGCCCGCGGCAGCGCGCGGTTGTCGTCTTGGGAACGATCCCGTAGCCGTTCGAGCGAACAGCGATCGGCTCGGGCTCCTTCGCCACCACCTCGACCGTGTAGGCGCCGCCGCCGGCGAGGGCATCGGCGCCCGCGAACACCTCCGCCGGTCCAACCACATCGAGCGGCTGTACTCCGGGGAAGGCGAGGATGACGACGCGGCGGGGCTTGGAGGAGGCCACCCCGGAATCATGGCCTTATCGCGGTCTGTCCGCAATGCCCAATATCGGACGATTCCTGCCATATACCCTCGCCACGGTTCTGGCCGAGGCGGACCTAGACTGAAGTCGCATTCCGGGGTGGTGTACCTGGCCAGCACGCCTGGTTTTGGTCCAGGAAGAGGGGGTTCGAATCCTCCCCCCGGAACTCAGTCTTCGATCCGCCGAGTAGAGCTATGCGCACGCGCCAAATAGTCTCCGGGGCGCATGCCCGCGCTTCAGTCCCGCTTCCCTCGCATCTCCTGGTACGGATTCCTCTCGGATTGCCACACCGGTGCCCTCGTTTCACCCGAGGGATCGATCGAGTGGCTATGCCTTCCCCGCTTCGACTCCGAGAGCGTCTTCGGCTCTCTGCTCGACCGCAGCGCCGGCTTTTGGCGCGTCGGTCCTCCGGGCCTGGTGGCGCCCGTGAGCCGGCGCTACGTCCCCGGCACCAACGTCCTCGAGACGACCTGGATGACCGGCTCCGGCTGGGTCGTCGTCCGTGACGGCCTCACCCTCGGCGATTGGCGGCAGGACAACGACTTCGAGCCGCACCGCCGGCCCCCGCCGGATGACGAGGCAGAGCATGTCCTGATCCGGCAGATCGAATGCCTCCAGGGGGAGGTCGACGTCGAGATGATCTGCCAGCCGGCCTTCGAATACGGGGCCACACGACTCGAATGGGAGCGGCGCGGCGATGGCGGGACCGACGCCGAGGTCACCCACAAGGACATCCACCTGATCCTCACCGGCGACCTCCCGATCGGGGTCGATCGCTCGGACGCCCGCGCTCGCCATCGAATGAAGGCAGGGGAGGTCCGCTTCAGCGCCCTCAGTTGGGGACCCGCACCGATTCCCCCCACTTCCGCCGAGGAGTGCGAACAGCGCCTCCAGCGAACGGTCGACTACTGGCGGCGCTGGCTCGAGGCCGGCAGCTTCCCGGACCACCCCTGGCGCGACTACCTGCAACGCTCGGCGCTTGTCCTCAAGGGACTGACCTACTCGCCGACGGGCGCGCTGATCGCGGCCCTCACGACCTCCCTCCCCGAGACCCCCGGCGGCGAGCGCAATTGGGACTACCGCTTCACCTGGATCCGGGACGCGACCTTCGCGCTCTGGGCGATGCACACCCTGGGCTTCGACTATGAGGCGACCGACTTCATGGGCTGGCTGGCGGACGTCTACCGCGAAAGCCTCCAGGACGGCCGTCCCGGGCTGCAGATCATGTACGGGATCCGCGGCCAGAAGGACCTCACCGAGACCACACTCGACCACCTGGGCGGATACGAGAACGCCAAGCCGGTGCGAATAGGCAATGCCGCCTACGACCAGCGTCAGAACGACGTCTATGGCGCCTTGCTCGACTCCGTCTACATCCACGCCAAGGTGCAGGATCACCTTCCGCACGAGCTCTGGGAGGCCCTCTGCCGTCAGGTCGAATCGGCGATCGCGGTCTGGGAGAAGCCTGACCAGGGGATCTGGGAGGCGCGCGGAGACCCCAAGCACTACGTCTCCTCGAAGCTGATGTGCTGGGTCGCCCTGGACAGGGGCTGCCGCCTCGCGGACCGGATCGGCGACGAGGACCGATTGGCGAGGTGGACCGAGGTCGCTGACCAGATCCGCGACGACATCCTCGATAGGGGCGTCTCGGACGCCGGGGTGTTCCGCCAGCACTACGACACCGACGCCCTTGACGCCTCCACTCTGCTGGTCCCGCTGGTCCGCTTCCTACCTCCTGACGACGAGCGGGTCATCAACACGGTCAAGGCGATCTCCGAGGACCTGACCGAGCACGGGCTCGTGCTCCGCTATCGCGTCGAGCAGACCGACGACGGCCTGCACGGAGAGGAGGCCAGCTTCCTGATCTGCTCGTTCTGGCTGGTCTCCGCCCTATCCGAGATCGGCGAGCCGCGGCAGGCCCACGAGACGTGCGAAAAGCTGCTCTCGATGGCGGGGCCGCTCGGCCTCTACGCCGAGGAGCTCGACGCCCAGACCGGCCGTCACTGGGGCAACTTTCCCCAGGCGTTCACCCACTTGGCGCTGATCAACGCCGTCAGCCACGTGATCTCGGACGATCGCGCGACCGGGGACCGCCAGCGCACGGCGGTCCTCAGCGAGATGATCTCGCAGCAGCCGGTCTAGCGACCGCCAGGCCGCTCAACTCGGAGCGGAGGGTGAAGCCCGTAGCGACTTACATTGGGCGGCCGCCTGCGGTCGCGATCTGATGGCGAAGCCGTCACTCATTCTCGGCGGGCGGCACCCGGCCGCCCTCGGTGCCCGGCTCACCCGCCGGGCCGATCGGCGAGTGGATGCCCAGCACCCGCATCGCCTTCAGCCCGAGGCCGAGCTTCTCGCGCCCCTCGGTGGAGGTGACATCGTGCCCGCAGAGCTCGCGGGCGCGCTCGAGCCGGTAGCGAATCGTGTGCCGGTGGGTGTAGAGCTGCTGGGCCGTTGCCGCGACATTGCCGTCGTTCTCGAGGTAGGTCTCCACCGTGTTCACGAGCTCAGTCTCGTACTGCTCGTCGTAGGCGACCAGTGGCTCGACGGTCTCGGAGTAGAAGCGTTCGAGCTCGGCAGGGTCCTCGCTCATCGCCGGTAGCAGTAGCCGGTACGCCCCGGTGTGCTCGAAGGCCAGCACGCGTGCTCCCTCGGCCTCACCGACATTCGCGGCCAGGAGAGCCTCTTGCCCAGCGCGATAGAGATCGACCGGGTCCTGGGCGACGCGGCTCTGGG
>Ga0126307_10000783_pt1 | contig 20952 bp, 22 predicted proteins | sample Plot28_FD_89955 | JGI IMG/M metagenome (GOLD analysis project Ga0126307, IMG submission 89955) | Serpentine soil microbial communities from UC McLaughlin Reserve, CA, USA - Plot28 | ecosystem: Environmental > Terrestrial > Soil > Grasslands | place: USA: UC McLaughlin Reserve, Lake County... | reverse complement strand
TCCGCGGGCGGCGCCTCGGCCGGGGTCGCATCCGCCGCGGGCGCGTCCGCCGCCGGCGCCTCGTCGCCGCTCGCGGCGGCGGCCTGCTCGGCCTCGACGGCGGCCACGCCCTGGGCCGCGGCCTCGTCGGCCGCCGGCTCGTCGGCCGGCGCGGCGTCACGGGCCGCCTCGGCGGCCGAGCTGGGGCCCGGCTCGGGCGCCGCGGCCGCGTCCTTCTTGGTCCTGCGCGCGCGCTGGCGCGCCTTGCTCTTGGGCGGGGCGTCGTCGGCCGGGGCCTCGGCGGCGGTGTCGCTCGCCGGCGAGCCTTCGCCGGAGGGAGCGCCGGCCTCCTGGGGCACGCGGTCGCCGACGTTCGGGTTGTGGATCTCCTCCTGGCGGCCCGGGCCGACGTTGCCGGTCGCGGCCATCGCCGGCTCGTCGGCGGCCTGGGCGGCCGCGCCGGCCTCCGCCGCGCGGCGGCCCTCGACGTTGCGGCGGCCGCCGGTCTGCACGGCCTCCGCGACCTGGGCCTCGGCCACGTCGCGCGGCTCGCCCTCGCCGGCCTGCGTCAATGCGGCCTCGGCGGCGGCGCGCTCCTCCTCGGCGCGGCGGGCGGCCTCCTCGGCCTCGCGGCGCACGGCCTCGCGGCGCTCCTGCTCCTCGCGCTCCTGGCGCGCGCGCTCCTCCTCGGCGCGGAAGCGCGTACGGCCCTCGGCCACCACGTCGCCGATCGCCCGCGTGACCAGCACGCAGGACCGGATCGCGTCGTCGTTGCCCGGCACGACGTAGTCGATGCCGTCCGGGTCGCAGTTCGTGTCGACGAGCCCGATGATCGGGATCCGCAGGCGCTGGGCCTCGCGGACGGCGATCGCCTCCGTCTTGAGGTCGATGACGAACACCGCGTCCGGCACGCGCTGCATGTCCTTCACGCCGCCGAGGTTCGCGCGCAGCTTCTCGAGGTCGGCCTGCGCCGACAGTCGCTCACGCGTGGGCAGCAGCTCCAGCTGGCCCTCCGTCTCGAAGCGCTCGAGGTCGTGCAGGCGCTTGATCCGCAGCGAGATGGTCTGGAAGTTCGTGAGCAGGCCGCCGAGCCAGCGGTGGTTGACGTACGGCATGCCGGACGCCTCGGCGATCTCCTTGATGCCGTCGCGCGCCTGCTTCTTCGTGCCGACGAACAGCACGGTGCCGCCGCGGTTGGCGATCTCGGACGCGAAGCGCTGCGCCTGGGCGAGCAGCGCCTCCGTCTTGAGCAGGTCGATGATGTAGATGCCGCCCCGCTCGCCGAAGATGAAACGGCGCATCTTCGGGTTCCAGCGGCGCGTCTGGTGGCCGAAGTGGACGCCGGCCTCCAGCAGCTCTCTGATGCCGACTTGGGCCATCGGTGAAGCTCCCTTGAGGTTGAAGTTGGCACTGCGCCCGGGCGCTGAGGTGACGCGGACCCGGCGCTCTGTGCGCCGGGCAGGGCCGCGGCCTCGGACTGGCTGACTCGTAGGTCGCCCGGGGTCGGGTTCTGGATCGGACAGTCAGTTTAGGCAAGTTTCCGCGCGCGGCCGCGTTGGAGTCCGTGCGAGCCGGCCCGTCCCCCCTACCTCCGGTGGACCGGCTCGCTCCGCACGACCGCGCGGGCGGGGGCAGCGGCCGCCGGCTCGAGCAGGGCTCAGCCGGCGGCCGCTCGTGCCTGCGCGGCGGCGAGATCGTCCGGCAGCGGCGAGCGCACGTCGACCGCCGCGGCGGTCACGGGATGCGCGAAGGCCAGGCGCTCGGCGTGCAGGAACTGGCGCCGGAGGCCGTGGCGGCCGGCGTGGCCGTACTCGGGGTCACCGGCCACCGGATGGCCGATCGCCAGCAGGTGCGCGCGGATCTGATGCGTGCGGCCGGTCTCGAGCCGCACGCGGAGCAGCGTGTCGTGCGGCAGCGCGCGCACGGTCTCGAAGTGGGTGACGGCCGGGCGCGGCTCGTCGGCGTCGGGCGACATGCGCGTGCGGACACGCCGGTCGCGCCCCAGCGGCGCGTCGATCGTGCCCGTCCGGGCGGCGGGCCGGCCCTCGACGAGCGCGAGGTACTCGCGCGTGATCTCGCGCGCGGCCAGCATCCGCCGCAGGGCAGCGTGCACGGGCTCGCTGCGAGCCAGCACGAGCAGCCCGGACGTGTCGCGGTCGAGCCGGTGCACGACTCCCGGCCGGTCCGGGTCGTCGCCGCCGGCGACGCGGTCGGCCAGCGCCTGCACGAGCGTCCCGGCCGAATGCCCGCGGCCGGGATGCACGACCACGCCGGCCGGCTTGTCGACCACCAGCAGGTGCTCGTCCTCGTAGGCGACGGCGAACGCGGCCGCGGGCGCCTCCGCCTCGGCGGGCGCCTCCGCCTGGCGCACGGCGACCCGCTCGCCCGGCCGCACGGCGTGGCGCTTCGGGCGCGGCCGCCCGTCGACGAGCACGAGGCCCGCGTCGATCAGCCGCTGCGCCGCCGCGCGCGATCCCGCCAAGCCGGCGAGGAAGACGTCGAGCCGCTCCCCGGCGTGCTCGTCACCGACGACGAGCTCAGCGTCCACGGGCGGGCGGCCCCTCGAGCACGTAGACGAGCGCGAGCACGCCGAGGGTGATCGCGGTGTCGGCCAGGTTGAACGCGGGCCAGGCGATCGGATCGATGAAGTCCGTCACGGACCCCTCGCGCGCGCGGTCGATCAGGTTGCCCGCCGCGCCGCCGGCGAGCAGGCCCGTCGGCAGCCACGCCAGACGCCGCTCGCGGTGGCGCAGGAAGAACACGAGCAGCGCCAGCAGCGCGACGCCCGCGACGACCGCCAGCAGCGCGCCGCCCTGGGACAGCAGCCCGAACGCGATCCCGCGGTTGCGCGTGTTCACCAGGTCGAGCCCGGGCAGCACGTCGACCGTCTCACCGCGGCGGATCGAGGCCCGCACGATCGCCTTCGTCGCCTGGTCGGCGGCGACCACGGCCGCGGCGACGAGCGCGGCGCGGCCGCCGGGGCTCACGGGTCGATGAGATCGACGATGAGCCCGCCGCCGATCTGGAGCAGCAGGATCGCGATGATCGGGCTGAAGTCGAGCGGGCCCGCGCGCAGGCCGAGCCGGCGGAAGATCCGCAGGTAGGGCTCCGAGACGTCGCGCACGAAGTCGAGCACCGCGTTCAGCGGGCGCGAGTACGGCATCCGCACGCCGAAGGCGAAGACGAACGAGACGACGATCCAGGCGATGATGCACAGCGTGTAGACCCAGATCAGCGCCGACAGGAACTCGGCGATCTTCTCGCGCGCCTCCATCAGCTCAGGACGTCGTCCATCGCCGCGTGGAACGCCGAGCGCACGCCGCCGCGCTCGAGCGCGGCGAGTCCGCGGGCGGTCGTGCCGCCCGGGGAGGCGACCTCGCGGCGGACGGCGAGCGTGTCGCCGTCGCGGGCGCGCAGCAGCTCGGCGGCCCCGGCCATCGTCTCGGCCACGAGCGTCGCCGCCATCGCGGCCGGCATCCCGCGGCGCACCGCGGCGTCGACCTGCGCCTCGACGAGCAGCGCCCAGTAGGCGGGCCCGACGCCCGAGCACGCGCCCGCGACGGTCATCAGCCGCTCCGGCACGTCGACCACCGTCGCGAGCCGCTCGAACCGCTCGCGCACCCGCTCGCGCAGGTCGGCGTCCACAGGCGAGTCGGGCTCCGCGAAGGCCACGACGCCGCGCCCGACCTCCACCGGCGTGTTCGGCTCCACCCGGAACACCGGCGTGCCCGGGTAGCAGGCGCGGACCTCGGCCTGCGGCGTGCGCGCGAGCAGCGACACGACGACCTTCGCGGCGCCCGCCGCCTCGGCCGCCACCTCGGCGAGCTGCGCCGGCTTGTGGGCCAGGATCACGAGGTCGGCGCGCTCGGCGAGCTCACGGTTACCCGCCACCGCCTCGCCGCCCAGCTCCTCGGCGAGCCGCTCCGCGCGCCCCGATCCCGCGTCCGTGCACAGGACCGGTTCCGCCCAGCCGCGCGCGAGCGCACGCGCCATGTTGCCCGAGCCGATGAAGCCGACCACGGACGCAGTCCCTCAGGACTGATTGAAGAAGCCCTTCTCGATGAGCCGCGCCCGCTCCTCGGCGGAGACCTCGACGTTGCGCGGCGTGAGAAGGAAGACCTTGTCGGCGATGCGCTGCATGCCGCCGTCGAGCGCGTAGGTGAGCCCGGAGGCGAAGTCGATGAGCCGCTTGGAGAGGTCGGCGTCGGACCCCTGGAGGTTCAGGATCACCGGGATCGAGTCCTTGAACTTGTCCGCGACGTCCTGGGCGTCGTTGAACGACTTGGGGATGACGAGGTGCACGCGCACGTCGCCGCGCCCGTTGCCCCCGCGGCCGGCCGCGACGGCGCCGGCGCCGCCGCCGCCCGCGCCGACGGGGCGCAGCACGGTCGTGCGCCGCTCCGCGTCGTCGTCGGCGAAGATGTCGTCGATCTCGTCGCGCCTGCGCCGTGAGGACAGGCGGCGGACGTTCGGCCGCTCGCGGTAGCGGCTCTCGAGCTCCTCCTCGGGCTGCCGCGGATCCGGCTCGTACTCCTCGAGGTCGTCGTCTCGGTCCTCGGCGAGGCCGAAGTAGACGAGCGTCTTGTGCCAGGTGTCGCGGAACGCCATGGGAACTGGTGCGATTCTTCGCGCCGCAGGGGTTCTTCCCTGCACCCGCGAGTTTACGCGTAGAGGCTCGTGCCGATCCGCACGATCGTGGCGCCCTCCTCGGCGGCGACCGGCCAGTCCTGCGACGTGCCCATCGACAGCCGGGTGAGCCCGTGCTCCCAGGCCAGCCCGCGCAGGGCGCGGAAGCACGGCCGGCTCGCCTCGGGGTCCTCGGTGAACGGCGGCATCGTCATCAGGCCGCCGACGCGCACCGGGCAGCGCGCGATGAACGCGCCCAGATCGGCCGGCGCGACGCCCGCCTTGCCCTCCTCGCCGGCCACGTTGACCTCTACGAGCACCTCGGTGTCCGGGGTGCCGTGGCGGCCGAGCTGCCGCAGCGCCGAGTCCGACGCGACCGAGTGGATGAGCTCCACGTGCGGGAGCACCTCCTTGACCTTGCGCGACTGGAGCTGCCCGATGAAGTGCCAGCGGAAGGCGCCCGGGTGGGCGGCGGCCTTGGCCACCAGCTCCTGCGCGCGGTTCTCGCCGACCAGCGTGACGCCGGCCTCGGCAAGGACGCCGAGGTCCTCGAGCGCCACGTACTTGACCGCCGCGAGCAGCTCGCAGCCCGGCGCGAGCGCCTCCCGGATGCGCGCGGCGTTCTCGCGCACCCGGCCCGCGTCTAGGGCCGCCACACCACTCCGGCGTGGCGCCCCGTGACCCCGCCGGACCGGCGGTGCGAGAAGAAGAGGTCGGGGCGGCACATGGTGCACAGCCCCGTGTCGTGGACGTCGGCGTCGAGCCGCGCGCGCACGACGGTGGCGAGGTCGAGGTTGCGCTCGCCGCGGCGGGCGTCATAGGCGGCGAAGCGCTCGTGGACCTCCTCGCCGACCTCGTAGCAGCAGCCGCGCGCGCCGGGACCGATGAGTGTCGTCACCGGGCCGGTCCCACCCACGTCGCGCAGGGCGCGCAGGCCCTCCTCGAGGACGCCGTCGGCGATCCCGCGCCAACCACCGTGGACCGCGGCCACGGCGCCGTCGGCGGCGAGCACGACCGGCAGGCAGTCGGCCACGAACACGAGCGCCGGCGCGCCGCGCAGCGCGGTCGCCTGGCCGTCCTCCTCCGCGGCGGGCCGCGCCGGGCCCGGCGGCTCCGCGGCGCGCCGCACGACGGCGCCGTGGATCTGGCGCCCGTACAGGAAGCGCTCGCGGGCGCAGCCGGTCCACTCGGCCACGCGCCGGCGGTTCTCGTCGACGTTGGCGCCGTCGTCGTCGGTGAGCCGGCCGAGATTGAGGCTCGCGAACGGCCCGCTCGACACGCCGCCGTGGCGGCTGGTGAACAGCGCCCGCGCGCCGCCCGCCAGCTCCGCTACGACATGGTCGCCGTGCCACGCGAACGGCGCCTGCAGGACGGGAAGCTCGGCGACCGGCACGAGGGCCATCCTAGGCGCCCAGGCCGGCCGCGAGCTGGCTCTCGCGGTCCGGCGCGCTGCCGCCGAGCATCGCCTCCGTCGCGGCGTCGAGCGCCGCGCCCACGCGCGGCCCGCTGAGCCCGGCGGCGACGAAGTCGTTCCCGGTCACGGCGAGGCGCCGGTGGCGGACGTCCTCGAGCCAGCGCCGCGCCGCCGCGGCGTCGCCGCGTGCGCCCGCCACGGCCACGACCTCCGGCGGCAGCCGCCGCAGCGCGCGCCACAGCGCCACGTCGTCGCCGCCGGCGACGGCCGGCGCGGACACCGCCGCGAGCAACACGTCCCGCTCGGCCGCGGTGAACTGGAGCTCGTCGAGCCGCGCGGCGAGGCCCGGATCCGGCTCCAACGCGGACGCCAGGGCCACCAGGGGGCTGCGCCACAGCGCCAGCGCGGCGACGATCCGGTCGCCGCGGGGCGCGAACCCGTCGCCCAGCACCGCCCGCCCGAGCCCGTGAGGCTCCAGCGCGAGGAGCGCCTCGGGCTGCGGCTCGCGGAGGAGCAGCCGCAGCTCGGCGCCGAGCCGCGAGGGCGTGACGGTGTCCACGCGCGCCGCCGCCGCCAGCGCGTCGGTGCGCGGCTCGACGCCGAACCGCAGCCGCGCGCCGTAGCGGGCCAGGCGCAGCAGCCGCGTCGGGTCGTCGGCGAACGAGCCGTCGTGCAGCACGCGGAGCACCCGCGCGTCGAGGTCCTCCATCGCGTGCGGCACCGCGGCGACCTCGCCGTCCGGCACGCGGACCGCGATCGCGTTGACCGTGAAGTCGCGCCGGGCGAGGTCGCGCTCGATCGGCGCGCCGAGCCGCACGTCGGGCAGCGCGCCGGGGCGGGCATACGCCTCCTCCCGCGCCGTGGCGAAGTTCAGCGCCGCGCCCGGGGCGAGCACGGTCGCCGTGCCGAAGCGGTCGTGGACCACCAGCTCGCCGCCCAGCCGCTCCGCCGCCCGCCGCGCCACCGCGACGGCGTCGTCCTCGACCACGAGGTCGACGTCGCGCGGCTCGCGGCCCAGCAGCAGGTCGCGCACCGCGCCACCCGCCACCCATACGCCGCGCTCGCCCCTGACGACCGAGAGCGCCGGCAGCCGGTCAAGGACGGAGCGCATCGGAGCGGCAGGCTAACCTCATGGGCCCATGCCATCCGACCGACCGCGGTGGTTCCGGCGGCGGATCGTCATCGGGCTCGGGCTGGCGGCGCTCGTCCTGGCCGCCGCGGCCGCGGTGTTCGCGCTCATCCGGCCGGGGGACGTGTTCAACCCCGACGTCGAGTTCCGCGCGGAGCCCGAGCAGACGCCGGTCCGCGAGGAGCCGAAGGACAAGAAGGGCGACCCGCTGGACGGCTTCCAGTGGGCCCAGTACGGCTACTCGAAGGACCGGCGCCGCTATCTGCCCACCCGCGAGCCGCTCCGGCCGCCGTTCAAGCGCCGCTGGAACTGGCACGGCGACGTGCTGCTCGAGTTCCCGCCGATCATCGTGGGCGACCGGCTGTTCGTGCTCAAGAACAACGCCGTGCTCGTGGCGCTCAACCGCAAGACCGGCAAGAAGCTCTGGCACCGCCGGCTCGGGCACCTCGCCGCCTCCTCCCCCGCGTTCGGCGACAAGAAGGTGTACGTGACGATCCTCGAGCGCGCCCGCGGCACGCGCGCCGGCCGCGTCGCCGCGCTGCGCGCCAAGGACGGCAAGCTCGTGTGGTCGCGGCCCCTGGCCAGCCGCTCGGAGTCCTCGCCGCTCTACGACGACGGCCGCATCTACTTCGGCTCCGAGAACGGCACCGTCTACGCCATGCGCGCGCAGGACGGCAGCCTGAGCTGGCGCTTCAAGGCCGCGGGCGCCGTCAAGGGCGGCCTCGCGCTCGCCGACGCGAAGCTCTACCTCGGCGCCTACGGGGGCCGGGCGTACGCCCTCTGGCAGGGCGACGGGCGCATCGCCTGGCAGGCCAAGACCAAGGGCGGGCGGCTCGGCCTGACCTCCGGCAACTTCTACTCCACGCCCGCCGTCGCGTTCGGCCGCGTCTACATCGGCAACACCGACGGCCACATGTACTCGTTCTCGTCGCGCGACGGGCGGCTCGCGTGGTCGCGCGGCACCGGCTCCTACGTGTACGCGTCGCCGGCGGTGGCGCAGGTCCCCGGCGGCAAGCCGGCCGTCTACTTCGGCTCCTACAGCGGCACCTTCTACGCGCTCGACGCGCGCTCGGGCCGGACGCTGTGGTCCCGCAAGGACGGCGGCAAGATCTCCGGGGCCGCCACCGTCGTCGGCGACGTCGTCTACTACTCCAACTGGGGCAAGCGCGACACGACGGCGCTCGGCGCCCGCACCGGGCGCCGCATCTGGCACAGCGACCGCGGCGCCTTCAACCCCGTCGTGTCCGACGGCGACGACGTGTACCTGACCGGCTTCGCCTCGATCGCGGCCTTCGCGCCGCGGGGTCGCTAGACCCCCACGGCCTCCCGGCGCTCGTCGGCCTCCACCGCGACGTCGCGCGCCTCCTCGTCGAGCCGGTCCGGCGCCCGCGACGGGAACGCCAGCAGCGAGACCGCGAAGCCGACGCCCGCCGAGCTGGTGAGCATGCCGACCCAGATCGTCGGCTCCCACCCGAGCCCATCGCCGAGGACCTCGATGTCCAGGAAGTACAGCGCCCACAGGATCGGCGGCGCCGCGATCGCGAAGATCCGCCCGGCGGACGGCCTCGGCGCGAAGCGCCCGACCCGGTGCAGGATCAGGTCGCCGGCGATGCCCCCGAGGATCAGCACCGGGATGAGCTCCCACGAGCGGTACTCGTCGATCATCGCGAACAGGAAGCCCAGCGCGGACCACATGAACGTGACGGTCCCCAGCGGGAGGCGCCAGCGGCGCAGCAGGTACAGCGTCATGCCGACGAGCGCGGCGGACCAGATGAGGATTCCGGCCACCGCCGCCATCGTCGAGTAGAAGTAGTACGGCCACGGCCGGTCGCCGTAGTGGACCAGTGCCTGGGCCATCGCGTCGACGTGGTCGACGTTGCTACCGGGCGCGTAGCCGTCCGGGTAGCGCGTGATGTCGTTCTGGAACGCGTCGGTCGGCACGAAGCCGCCCGCGTAGAACGGGCTGAGCAGGTGCGCCACGAACAGGCCGACCGCCAGCACCAGCGTCGCCGCGGCGATGGCCGGGAAGAGCCGCTGGAACGTCGGCGCCACGCCGCGACGCTGCCAGGCGGCGGCGAGCGGGATCGCGGCCAGCAGCGCGCCGGACAGGAAGAGGAACTGGTGCGACGCGCTGTACGCCGAGTCGGTCTGGTTCTCGAAGCCGTACAGCTCGTGCCAGATGAAGTCCGCCGGGCCCGCGAGGGCCGCCATCGGCAGCGCCAGCAGGGCGAGGCCGTAGCCGATCGGGATCTTGTTCAGCTGGTAGGGCCGGCGGTCCTGTCGCCTGAGGAGCACGATGAGGATCCAGACGCCGATCGCCGCCAGGCCGAGGTACATCGAGATGTGCGCGGCGGACCAGAAGCTGTCCTGGCCCGTCTCGTTGTTGTGGGTGATCCCGTCCCAGAACAGCGAGATCAGCGTCCAGCCGGCCAGTGCCGTCAGGATCGCGTCCTCCCGCAGCGTTGAGAACGGGCGTGGCCCATCCCCCAGCTTGACCAGCGGGGATGCCACGCGGGCCACGAGGGCGAACCCGAACGGGGGCTTCATCTCTGTACGACTCCTTATGGGCACGGCTTGCTCGGACATCGGTGTCAGCGCCGACCCTATCCGCAACCGCAGACGCCGTGTCAAGCGAGTGGTCAGACCCTGACCGGCACGCCCGCCGCCACGAGCTCGGCCTTGACCTCGGGGATCGTGAAGCGCCCGTAGTGGAAGATCGAGGCGCACAGGACGGCGTCGGCCCCGGCGGCGAACCCGTCGAGCAGGTGGCTCGGCTCGCCGGCGCCGCCCGAGGCGATCACCGGCACGTCGACCGCCTCGCTCACGGCGCGGGTGAGCCCGACGTCGTAGCCGTCCTGCGTCCCGTCGCGGTCCATCGACGTGAGCAGGATCTCCCCCGCCCCGCGCTCGACCGCCTCGCGCGCCCAGCCGACGGCGTCGCGGCCCGTCGGCGTCCGCCCGCCCGCCACGTGGACCTCGAACGTCCCGTCGCCGCGCGCCTTGGCGTCGATCGCCAGCACCACGCACTGGGCCCCGAAGACCTGCGCGAGCTCGGAGACGAGCGCCGGCCGGGCGACCGCGGCCGAGTTGACGGAGACCTTGTCCGCTCCGGCGTCGAGCACCGCCTGGGCGTCGGCGACCTCGCGTACGCCGCCGCCGATCGTGAACGGCACGAAGACCTCGTCGGCCGCCCGGCGCGCGAGCTCGACGACCGTCCCCCGCTTGTCCGACGTCGCCGTGATGTCGAGGAACACCAGCTCGTCCGCGCCCTCGGCGTCGTAGTGCGCGGCCAGCTCCACCGGGTCGCCGGCGTCACGGATGTCGATGAACCGCGTGCCCTTGACCACCCGCCCGCCGTCGACGTCCATGCACGGGATCACGCGCTTGTAGTGCATCAGCGCCGGTCCAGCGCCGCCTGGCCCTCCGCGATCGTGAACCGCCGCTCGTAGAGCGCCTTGCCGACGATCACGCCGGCCAGGTTGACCTGGCGCAGCTCGGCGAGCGCCCGCAGGTCGTCGAGCGAGCCGATGCCGCCGGAGTACAGGAAGCGGCCGCGCACGACCTCGGCGATGCGCTCGATCTCGGCGAGGTCGGGGCCTTCCAGCCCCCCGTCGCGGTCCACGCTCGTGTAGATGAACGAGCGGACGCCGCGGTCGCCGAGGCGGCGGATGGCGTCGACGCCCGGCATCTGCGTCGTCTGCGTCCAGCCCGCGGTGGAGATGTGGCCGGCGCGGACGTCCACGGACACGACGACGCGCGGCCCGAACGCGGTCAGCACGTCGTCGAGGAAGTCGACGTCGCGGAAGGCCGCGGTGCCCAGGACGACGCGCTCGGCGCCGGCCCGCAGCGCCTCGCGCACCGCCGGCACGGTCCGCAGGCCGCCGCCGTACTGGACCGGGATGCCGGTGCCGCTCGTCACCCGCCGCAGGTGCTCGATCGAGCGCGGCTCGCCCGCCCGCGCGCCGTCGAGGTCGACCATGTGCAGGAAGCGGGCGCCGGCCTCGACCCACGAGCGCGCGGCCTCGACGGGGTCGTCGTGGTAGGTCGTCGCCTCCTCGAAGCGGCCCTGCACGAGCCGGACGGCCTTGCCGCCCAGCACGTCGATGGCGGGATAGAGGATCAACCCGCGGCCGCGAAGTTGCGCAGCAGCGCCAGCCCGTCGCGGGAGGACTTCTCGGGGTGGAACTGGACGCCCATCACGTTGGCCGACTCGACGATCGACGCGAAGCGCTCGCCGTAGTCGCCGCGGCCGACGACGATCGCCGGGTCCGTGGGCCGGCAGACCAGCGAGTGCACGTGGTAGAAGGCCGCCGCCGCGCCGAGCCCGCCGGTCAGCTTTCCGGGGCGCTCGAAGGCCACGCGGTTCCAGCCGATGTGGGGCACCTTCGGCGCGCGCAGCGGCGTCACCTCGCCGGGGAGGATGGCCAGCCCGCGGGCGCCCTCGAACTCCCGCGACGCCTCGAAGAGCAGCTGCATGCCGAGGCAGACGCCGAACACCGGCGCGCCGGCCGCGGCGCGATCCGCGATCGCCTCGTCGAGGCCGCCGGCGCGCAGGCGCCGCATGGCCTCCGGGAACGCCCCCACGCCGGGCACGAGCACCTTGTCCGCGCGGGCGACCGCCTCCGGGTCGCCGGTCCGCACAGCCGGCGCCCCGACGTGCTCGAGCGCCTTCTCGACGCTGCGCCGGTTGCCCATGCCGTAGTCGACGAGCGCGATCACGTAAGCGTCCCCTTGGTCGACGGCACGCGCGCGTCGGCCGGGTCGAGACCGACCGCCGCCCGCAGCGCGCGGGCGAACGCCTTGAAGCAGGCCTCGATCATGTGGTGGGCGTTCGTCCCCGCCTCGAGGTCGAGGTGCAGCGTGAGCCGGGCCGCGGTGGCGACGGCGCGGAAGAACTCCTCCGCCGCCTCGTGCTCGAAGCCGGCGATGCTGCCGGGCGGCACGCGCTCGAAGCCCTCCACGACGGTCAGCGGCCGGCCGGAGACGTCGAGCGCGCAGGCGGCCCGCGCCTCGTCCATCGGCACGACGGCGTGCCCGTAGCGCCGGATGCCCGCGCGGTCGCCGAGCGCGCGGTCGAGCGCCTGCCCGAGGACGATGCCGGTGTCCTCGACCGTGTGGTGGCTGCCCGTCTGCAGGTCGCCGGTGACCGACACGTCGAGGTCGAGCCCGCCATGGCGGGCCAGCAGGTCGAGCATGTGGTCGAGGAAGCCGACGCCGGTCGAGCGCTCGCCGGCGCCGCTGCCGTCCAGGCCGAGCGTGAGCGAGACGTCGGTCTCGCCCGTGCGCCGCGTGATCTCCGCCGTGCGCGTCATGATCCGTCCCCACCCGCCATTCTCGCCTCCATCGACTCCGCGTGCACCGCGAAGCCCTCGAGGCGCGCCAGCGCCGCGCCGGGGGGCGCGAGCACGCGGGCGGCGTCGGGCGACACGTGGACCTCCGCCATCCGGCGGCGGAAGTGGCCCGGGTTCAGCCCCGAGGCGAACCGGGCCGCGCCCCCGGTCGGGAGCACGTGGTTGGAGCCGGCGACGTAGTCGCCGAACGCCGTGCCGGTGCCCGCGAAGACGCAGCCGGCCGCCCGCACCTCGCCGGCGAGGGCCTCCGCCTCCGCGCCCATGAGCTGCAGGTGCTCGGGTGCGAAGTCCTCGGCGAAGGCCAACAGGTCGCCGGCCAGCACGAGCGCGCAGACGGCGTCGGCCGTGGTGGGCCGGGCGGGGGCGAGCGCGCGCAGCTCCGCCTCCACCGCGTCGAGGAGCGCCGCGTCGCGCGCGGCGGCGACGGCCAGGCTGGCCGCGCCGTGCTCGCCCTGGGCGAGGAGGTCGAGCGCGACGTGGCGCGGCTCGGCGCCCGCGGTCAGCAGGCACAGGACGTCGCTCGGCCCGGCGAAGCCGTCGATGCCGACGTCGCCCGAGACCTGGCGCTTGGCCTCCTGGACGTAGAGGTTGCCGGGACCGGCGATGACATCCGCGCGCGGGACGGTCTCCGTGCTGTAGGCCAGCGCGGCGACGGCCTGCGCGCCGCCCATGCGCCACAGCGTCACGCCGCCGAGGTAGGCGCAGGCGGCCCGGATGGCGGCGTGGACCTCTCCGTCGGGGCCGGGGGGAGCGCAGACGTGCACGTCCTCCACCCCTGCCGCGCGGGCGGTGACGACGCCCATGAGCACGGACGAGACGTACGGCGCGCGGCCGCCGGGGACGTAGATGCCGGCGCGGCGGACGGGCTCCTCGCGCAGGACGACCCGCTGGCCGCCGGAGAGCACGACCTCGCGGCGCTCCCACGGCCAGGCGGCGGCCACGGCGGCGATCTGCTCCTCCGCGAAGGCCAGCGCGGCGTGAGCCTCGGGCGCGAGCGGCGGCGCGTCACCGGATGCCCGCAGCTCCGGCGGCTGGGCGCCGTCGAAGCGGCGGGTGTACTCGAGCACCGCCGAGTCGCCGTGCGCGCGCACGCGCGCGACGATCCCGGCGACGGCCTCGCGCACCGACGCCGGCTCGGGGATCAGCCCGCGCGCCCAGGCGGCGTCGGCCGGGCCGCGCTCAAGCCGCACGGACCCGCTCCACCAGCGCGTCGATCGCCGCCGCCTTGAGCTTGTGCGCGACCGGGTTGGCGATCAGCCGCGCGGTGGAGGCGGAGATCTCCTCGCGGACCACCAGCCCGTTCTCGCGCAGCGTCGTGCCGGTCGCCGTGAGGTCGACGATGCCCTCGGCGAGGCCGGTCAGCGGCGCCAGCTCGACCGACCCCTTGACCTCCACGATCTCGGCCTGGCGCCCGGTGCGCTCGAAGTAGCGCGCGGCGACCCGCGGGTACTTCGTGGCGATGCGCATGACGCCCAGGCGGCGCAGCGCCTCGGCGGCGGGGTCCTCGCCGGCCACGGTGGCGAAGACCATGCGGCACGGGCCGTAGCCGAGGTCGAGCAGCTCGTAGACGTCGCGCTCGGCCTGCTCGGCCAGCACGTCCTTGCCCGTGATGCCGAGGTCGGCGGCCCCGGCCTCGACGTAGGTCGGCACGTCCGAGGGACGCATCGTCACGACGCCGGCGCTCTCGAACAGCAGGCGCCGGTCGTTGCCGCGGATCTCGCCCGTGTCGGCGCCGAGGCGATCCAGGAGGTCGAGCGTCTCGCCCAGCAGTGCGCCGCGCGGGACCGCGAGCCGCAGGCCCTCGAGGCTCATCGCTCAGCTCCGCATGCGCGCGACGACGCGGCCGTCAGGTGTCGAGCCCGTCGCACGCTCACCGCCCTTCGCCCACCCGGGCGACGTGCAGGCGCTCGACGTCGAGCGCCCAGCCGCAGGCCGGCAGCTCGCGCCCGAAGCGCCCGAGCAGGTCGTCGTAGCGCCCGCCGCCGCCGACCGGCGCCCCGAGCGCGGCGTCGTAGACCTCGAACACGGAGCCCGTGTAATAGCCCAGCGAGCGCACGAGCCCGAGGTCGAAGATGACGCGGTCGGCGACCTCCTCCGGGAGCAGCGCGTGCAGGGCGGCCAGCGCCCCGGCCTCCGGGAGGTCGGCCAGGATCTCGGGGCCGCCGCGGCGCTGGGCCACGTCGGCCAGCTCGGACGCGAACGGGCCGACCTCGCGGGCGAGGCCGACGAAGTCGCGCGTGACCAGCTCGTGCAGGATCTGCGGCCGGGCGCCGGCGGGGACGCGGTGGCGGTCGAGCATCCGCGGGAACAGCGAGGCGTCGCCGACGCCGACGCGGTAGTTCTCGAGGCGGACCGCGTCGAGCCCCTCGCACAGGACGGCCAGCGCCTCGGCGGTGCCGTCGGGCCCGGGCGCCCCGACGAGCTCGATGCCGGCCTGCAGCATCTCGCGCGCCTGGCCGCGCTGGGGGCGCACGGAGCGATAGGCGTGCGCGAAGTAGCAGAAGCGCAGCGGCGCCGGGGCGCTGGGATAGCGGCTGCCGACGACCCGCGCGATGGGGATCGTCATGTCCGACCGCAGCACGAGCACCTCGCCGTGCTCGTCGAAGAGCTTGTACGCCGGGTCGGCGGCCGCCGCGTCGCCGCGCGTGAGCACGCCCTCGTACTCGAGCGCCGGCGTGGCCACCTCGCCGTAGCCGCGGGCGTCGAAGACGGCGCGCAGCGCCTCCGTGATCGCGCGCAGCTCCCGCATCTCGTCGGGCAGGACGTCGCGCGTGCCGCTGGGGATCGGGTGGATCACGGGCGGACATCTTGGCGAAGATGCCGCCCGGCGCCCGGGCTCACCCGTTGCTCAGGCCGCGGAGCGCTCGATGCGCGCGCCGAGGTCGCGCAGCCGCTCGTCGATCCGCTCGTAGCCGCGGTCGATCTGGATGACGTTGCCGATCTCCGAGGTGCCGTCGGCGCACAGCGCGGCGATGAGCATCGCCATGCCGGCGCGGATGTCCGGCGACTCCAGCCGGCCTCCGCGGAGGCGCGTGGTGCCGGTGACGACCGCCCGGTGGGGGTCGCAGAGGATGATGTTCGCGCCCATGGTCACGAGCTTGTCCGTGAACACCAGGCGGTTCTCGAACATCTTCTCGAAGATGAGGACCGTTCCGTCGCTCTGCGTGGCGAGCGCGACGGCGATCGAGGTCAGGTCGGCGGGGAAGGCCGGCCATGGGCCGTCCTCGACCTTGACCTGATAGCCGCCCACGTCGCGCGCCATCACGAGCTGCTGCTCCCCCGGGACCACGAGGTCGTCGCCGTCGCCCTCGGTGCGCAGGCCCAGGCGGGAGAAGACGAGCCTGATCATCCGCATGTCGTCGGCGACGCAGTCGCGGATGCGCAGCTCGCCGCCGGTGACGCCGGCGAGTGCGATGAACGAGGCGATCTCGATGTGGTCGGGCGAGACGCTGTGCTCGCAGCCGCCGAGGCGCTCCGCGCCGTGCACGTGCATGACGTTCGAGCCGATGCCCTCGATCGCGGCGCCCATGCGGTTCAGGCAGCGCGCGAGGCACTGGACGTGGGGCTCGGAGGCGGCGTTGCGGATCGTCGTCGTGCCCGGGGTCAGCGCGGCGGCCATGAGCGCGTTCTCGGTGCCCATCACCGAGGGCTCGTCCATGAAGAAGTCGCATGCCTGCAGCCCGCCGTCGGGCGCCGTGAGCTCGATGTCGCGGTCGTGCTCCACGTGCGCGCCGAGCGCGCGGAAGGCGTCGAGGTGCGGGTCCAGCCGGCGGCGGCCGATGACGTCGCCGCCCGGCGGCGGCATGTGGGCCGCGCCGAAGCGCGCGAGCAGCGGGCCGGCGACCAGGAACGAGGCGCGGATGCGCTCGGCGAGCGTGGCGTCGACGTCCGTGCGCCCGGCGCCATCGGCCTGCAGGGAGACGGTGTTGTGGTCGCGCCACTCGACGCGCGTGCCGAGGTCGGCGAGCAGGGCGACCATCGCCTCGACGTCGCGGATCCGCGGTACGTTGGAGAGCACGACCTCCTCGTCGGTCAGGAGGCTGCAGGCCAGGAGCGGCAACGCGGCGTTCTTGTTGCCCGCGGGGGCGATCGTGCCGGAGAGCGGCACGCCCCCTTCGATGACGAATTTCTCCATGGCAGAGGGCGGGGAGCTGGCCCCCCGAGGCTCGGCTAGGTTAACAGCGGCCATGTCAGAGCCCCTTTCGCGAGATCAGGCTTGGTCCTTGTTCTGCGAATGGACCGAGTCGTCCTCCTTGCGGCGGCATGTCCTGGCCGTCGAGGCCGCGATGCGCGCTTACGCGAGACGCTTCGGCTCCGACGAGGAGACCTGGGGACTGGTGGGCATGCTCCACGACCTCGACTACGAGCGCTACCCGGATCCGGAGTCCGGTCACCCTCAGATGGGCATGGCCGAGCTGGAGCGGCTCGGGTTCTCCGGCGAGTTCGTGCGCGCGGTGGCGTCGCACGCCGACTACCTCGACGTGCCGCGCGAGTCGGCGATGGAGAAGGCGCTGTACGCCGTCGACGAGCTGTCGGGCTTCGTGATGGCCTGCGCGTACGTGCGGCCGGAGGGCATCCGCGGCATGACGCCGAAGTCGGTCAAGAAGAAGATGAAGACGCCGGCGTTCGCGGCGGCCGTGGACCGGGACGCGATGCGCGCCGGCGCGGCCGACCTCGGCGTCGACTTCGACGAGCACGTGGCGTTCGTCATCGCCGCTCTCGAGGAGCACGCCGAGGAGCTGGGCCTCGCGGGGCGCGAGGCGGCCGCCTGATGGCGCTGCGGATCGCGGTCCTCGAGGGCGACGAGACGGGGCAGGAGCTGCTCGAGCAGGCCGTCCGCGTGCTGGACGCGGAGCTGCTGGGCGTCGACGTCTCGCTCGAGCGCTTCGACCTCTCCCTGGAGTCGCGGCGGGCGTCCGGCAACGGCGTGGTGCACGAGGCGGCGGCGGCGATGCGCGACGCCGGCTTCGGCCTGAAGGCCGCGACTATCACGCCCGAGGGCGCGGACGACGTCGGCTCGCCGAACCGGATCCTGCGCGAGGAGGTCCGTGGCAAGGTGATCGTGCGCACGGGGCGGCGGATCCCGGGCGTGGTCGGTCCCGTCTCCGGCGTCTATCACCCCATCTCGGTCGTGCGGATGGCCGTGGGGGACGCGTATGGGGCCGAGCAGTGGCGCTCCGGGGACGGGATCGACGAGACCGCGTACCGGACCGAGGCCATCACGCGCTCGACCTGCCGCGCCGTGGCCGAGTTCTCGTTCCGCGAGGCCGCGCGGATCGGCGCCAAGGTCTACGGGGGCCCCAAGTGGACGGTGTCGCCCGTATACGAGGGGATGCTCAAGGAGGAGCTCGACCGCGCGGCGTCCGCGCACCCGGACGTCGAGTACGAGCCGGTGCTGATCGACGCGACGTACGCCGGGCTGTTGACCGGCGCGGCGGACACGCCGCTCGTCATCCCGGCGCTCAACCGCGACGGCGACTGCCTGTCGGACCTCGTGCTGCCGATGTTCGGCTCGATCGCGGGCGCGGAGTCGGTGCTGCTCGCGTTCGACGAGGACTTCGAGGTCGACGTGGCGATGGCCGAGGCGCCGCACGGGACGGCGCCGTCGCTGCAGGGCAAGGACCTCGCCAACCCGATGGCGATGCTGCTGGCCTGCGCCGCGGTGCTCGCGCAGGCGGCGGCGCGGGAGCTCTCCGGCTGCGAGCGCGCGTCGCGCGCGGTCTACGAGAGCGTGCTGGAGACCACGGCGGGCGGCGTGCGGACGATCGACCTCGGCGGCAGCGCGACGACCTCGGAGTTCGTGGAGGCGGTTCTGGACAAGGTCCGGACGAAGGTCGACGTCTGGTCCTCACTCGGCACGCGCTAGCCGCCCGGCTCGCCGCTGCTCGGCTCGGACGTGCCGCTCCCGGCGGCGGCGGTACAGCAGGCGCTGGATCATCAGCACGGTCGTGCCGGCGACGAGGATGCTGGCGAGGTTGATCCCGAGCTGGCCGGCGGAGCCGCCGAAGCTGTCCCAGTCGTGGTAGGCGGCGGACACGCCGATGTTGGCGGCGGCGGGGATCGTGGTGACCGAGATCAGCACGCCGATCAGCGCGCCGGACTTCGCGGTGCTGAGCGAGAGCATCCCCGCGGCGCCCGCGCAGACGGCGACGAAGGCGGAGAAGAAGTCGGGGCTGGCGATGATGTCCGAGAGCGTGTGGTCGGCCCCGCCGAAGCGGTCGGGCGTGAGCCCGGTCGCCTTGAAGACGTGCGTGGCCGCGTAGGTGGCGAGAATCGTGGCCGGGAAGCCGGCGGCCAGGGCGAGGGCGGAGCGGCGGGCGAGCTGGGCCTGGCGCTGGACGACGGCGACGCAGATGCCCGCGATCGGCCCGAACTCGGGGCCGACGACCATGGCCCCGACGATCAGGATCGGCGAGTCCTGGAAGATGCCGACGGAGGCGATCAGCCCGGCGAGGACCATGAAGGCCAGGAAGACGCCGGAGAGCTCGACCTGCTCGCTCGTCCGCTGCTCGACCTGCTCCCAGACCACGGCGTCGGACGGCGCGCCGGGCGCGTACTCCTCGGCCTGCTCCGAGAGCCTGGAGAGCTGCATGTCGATCTCCTCGAGGGAGATCGCGCCGTCCTCGTGCAGGCCGAGGGCCTTGAGGTCGGAGAGGATGACGCTGGCGTCCTCGCGGGCGACGTCGGCGAGGATCACGTCGCCCTCGGGCTTGCTGGCGGCCCCTGGGAGCTTCACGACGCTGCTGACCGACGGGGTGGCCATCAGGATCTCCATCGCCTGCTCGGTGCGCCGCTGCGGGGACACGATGCGCAGGTGGACCATCCCGGGCAGCGTATCTGCGGGCGCCCGGCGCGCCGCCGTGCCGCGCGGTGCGCCCGCCGGGCCGTCGTGCAACATCGGTTGCAACGCCGCACGCGGCGGATTCCGCGGCACGCCGCGGTTTCCCGCGCTCGCCGGGTCACGCCGGCCCGGGCCGGCGAGCGTTCCGTCCGACCGGCTCCGTAGCTTTGCGAACACATGTTCCCCCCGATGACCACCAGTCGCCCGCCCAAGCGCTCGCTCAGCGAGCTGGTGCGGCAGGCCGTCGGAACGGCCGTCGAGCTCGCCACGCTGGGCGAGGCATCGGCCCCGGCGCGCAGTGCGCCCGCGGGCCCTTCCGCCCCCGGCGCCGAGCACCCGCATCGCCGACCTCTGGGTCATCACCCGCGCTCGCGCCGGCCAGGGACGGTCGCCGCCCGCGCCCAGGTATGCGTCACGCCGGTCCATCGCGCGGAGCGCCGTACCTGACCCACCCCGCCCGCCGGCGCCCGGTCTGGGAGGACGGGCAGGCCGGCCGGGCGAGGACGGGGTGCCGTCGAGGCCGTGACCCGCGGCGACCCGCCGTACGCCTGCGACCTGCGGCTCATCTCGTCCCCGTTCGACTCGGGTGTGCCCGACGTCGGCATGGGCGCGGGCGCCGCGGAGCTCGCCGCGGACGCGGAGCTGCGCGCCGTGCTCGACCGCCACGGCTGGCGCACCACGGTGGACACGGTGCCCGCGGTCGGCGAGCGGAATGCCCGAGATCGCGCGCGTGATCGAGCTCGACCGGCGGCTCGCCGTCGCCGTCCGCACCGCGCGCGCCAACGGCGCGTTCCCCCTGGTCCTCGCCGGCAACTGCAACAGCTCGCTCGGGACGGTGGCGGGCGTGTCCGGCGGCACCGAGGCGCCCGTCGGCGTGGTCTGGTTCGACGCGCACGCGGACTTCGACGGACCGGACGAGAATCTCTCCGGGTTCTTCGACGTCATGGCGCTGTCGATCCTCACCGGCGGGTCGTGGGCCGCGCTGGCCGCCACGATCCCGGGTTCCGGGCCGTACCGGAGGCACGGGCGGTCCTCGCCGCCGTCCGCGACCTCGAGCCCTACCAGCGCGCGGCGCTCGAGCGCTCCGAGGTCGTTACCGTCCCGGGCGCGTTCGCCGCCGCCGACCTCGAGCGCTCGCTCGACGGGCTACGGGCCGACGTCGACCGCGTGTACCTGCACCTCGACCTGGATGCGCTCGACGCCCGCGAAGGACGGCCGAACGCCTACGCGGCCGAGGACGGGCCCGAGCTCGCAGAGCTCGAGCGCGCGATCGACGCGGTGTTCGCGCGCTTCGCCGTCGTCGCGGCGGCGCTCACCGCCTACGACCCCGCCGCCGACACCGACGGCCGAGCCGGCGCCGCCGCCCGGCGGCTCGTCGCGCGCATGGCCGCGCGGGCGCTCGAACGCGCGGCGTAAGCGCGGCACACGCGCGGCGCACGCGCCGCTAACGACGACGAGCCGCCCGGGCAGGCGGCTCGTGATCACTGAAAGAACCGGCGGCGACCTACTCTCCCAGGCCCTTGCAAGCCAAGTACCATCGGCGCTGTGGGGCTTAACTGCTCTGTTCGGAATGGGAAGAGGTGTTTCCCCCACGCCAAAGCCACCGGAAACT
>Ga0126307_10000782_pt1 | contig 20961 bp, 24 predicted proteins | sample Plot28_FD_89955 | JGI IMG/M metagenome (GOLD analysis project Ga0126307, IMG submission 89955) | Serpentine soil microbial communities from UC McLaughlin Reserve, CA, USA - Plot28 | ecosystem: Environmental > Terrestrial > Soil > Grasslands | place: USA: UC McLaughlin Reserve, Lake County... | reverse complement strand
GGCGCGATGCTTACCCACCGCAACCTGGTCGCGAACGTGCAGCAGGCCATCGACGTGTTCGTCCGGAACCCGGACCAGTTCACGGGCCGCAGGTGCGTCGGGGCGCTGCCCTTCTTCCACATCTACGGGTTGACCTGCGTGATGCTTTTCGGCATCAGGCTCGGCGTCGAGCAGGTGTTGCTCCCTCGCTTCGAGGTCGAAGAGGCGCTCGCGGTCTTCGAGAACGCCAGGCCGACCATGTTCTCCGGCGTGCCCACCATGTACATGGCCCTCCTCGCGAGCGGCGAGGACCTGCGCAAGCACCACCTGCACGACGTGATGATCTTCAATTCCGGCGGCTCCGCCCTCCCGGTGAACCTCAAACGCTCCTTCGAGGAGAGGGTGGGCAAGCCGCTCTTCGAGGGCTACGGGCTCTCCGAGGCCTCCCCCGTAACCCACAACAACCCGCCTTTTCTGGGCGAGGGCCGTGAGGGCAGCATCGGCATTCCGATTCCCTCCACGGACGCGAGGATCGTAGACGTCGAGACCGGCGAGACCGAGATGCCCACGGGCGAGTCCGGAGAGCTCATCGTCAAGGGTCCGCAGGTCATGAAGGGCTACCTCAACATGCCGGAGGAGACGGCCAGGACGCTAAAGGATGGCTGGCTGCATACGGGAGACGTCGCAAAGATGGACGAAGACGGCTACTTCTTCATCGTGGACCGGAAGAAGGACATGATCGTGGCCTCCGGCTACAACGTCTACCCGCGCGAGGTGGAGGAGGTCCTCTTCGAGCACCCTGATGTGGCCGAGGCCGTCGCCATAGGCGTCCCCGACGATTACAGGGGCGAGTCCGTCAAGGCTTTCGTCGTGAAGAGGTCGGGCGCCACGACGTCAGAAGAGGAGATACTGGCCTTCTGCAGGGAGCGCCTCGCACCCTACAAAGCCCCGAGAACGGTCGAGTTCCGCGACGATCTACCCAAGAGCGCCGTGGGCAAGCTCCTGCGGCGCGTCCTGGTAGACGAGGAGCGGGCCAGGATGGGTGCGAGGCCCTAGAGTCGGGAGGATAAGCGCTTTGGATGCCCTGGATCTCTTCCACCTCGACGGCAAGATTGCGGTCGTCACGGGCGGCGGCCGCGGTCTCGGCCGCTACATGGCCGAGGCCCTCTCTGATGCCGGCGCCGCCGTCGTGCTCTGCTCGCGCAAGCTAGAACCCCTCGAAGAAGTGAGGCAGGAGATAGAGGCCAAGGGGGGAAGGGCCATCGCCGTCGAGTGCGATGTCACCGACCCGGAGGATGTTGAGAGGGTCGTGGCGGCCGCCGAAGAGGAATTCGGTAGCCTGGATATCCTCGTAAACAACAGCGGTGCCACGTGGGGGGCACCGCCCGCGGAGATGCCCCTGGAGCGCTTCGACCAGGTGCTCAGGGTCAACGTGCGGGGCACGTTCCTCATGTCGCAGGCCGCGGGACGGCGCATGATCGAACACGGTGGAGGCGGTACCATCATCAACATCTCTTCCGTCGCCGGGCTGGTCGGGGGCCGCCCCGACTATATGCAGACCGTGGGCTACAACTCCTCCAAGGGAGCCATCATCTCCATGACCCGAGACCTCGCCACAAGCTGGGCGAGACACAACATCACCGTCAACGCTATAGCCCCCGGCTGGTTCCCCACCCGCATGAGCGGAGGCCTGATCGAAAAGTTCGAGACCGAGATGCTGGAAGGCATCCCGCTCCACCGCTTCGGTAACCCCGAAGACCTCAAAGGCGTAGTCATCTTCCTAGCCTCGCCCGCCGCCGCCTACATCACAGGCCAGACCATCGTCGTAGACGGCGGCGCAACAGCCTGGTAAGGGCGCGGCGCGAAGCGCCGCGCTAAACAGCTCCTAGCTGTTTGAGCATTCCTAGCTGGTCGAGGCTGTCCCAGCTTTCTACGACTTTGCCGTCTTCCGAGAAGCGGAAGATGCCTATTCCGGTAACTGTTATGCGCTTGTTGGTGGCGGGGATGCCCCTGAACTCGCCGGTGTGCGTGGCGTGCAGCGTCCAGCGGTTCACGACCTTGTCGTCTTCCCCGATCATGTCCTCCGCGATGTTTTCGATGTCCGAGAATGCAGAGCGGTATTCCGTAACGAACTTCTTGACGTCAGCGGGACCGCGCTCCAGAGCGGTGCCGTCGGACTGGTGGGAGAGGTATTTCTCCGCGAAGACCTCGTCCGCGATGTCGAGGTTCTCGGCTTTCCACACCTCGTCGACGTAACGTCTGAAGGTATTCTTGTTGTTCTCTACCGACATCAAGCTCATCCCTTTCGATGAATCGCTTCCTGTCTCGAGTGTCGCGATGAAGGCCGCGAGGTCGGACGCAACACGTTCGGGCTCTTCCCAGTAGAAAGCGTGCCCTGCGCCGGGATACACCAGAAGCTGCGAGCCCGCGATCGCCGCCTTGAGGAATTCTTGATCGCTTCGCGGAAGGATCGGATCCCGATCCCCCCACACGATAAGGGTGGGAGTCCTGATCTTGCCGAGTTCCCCTACGGAATCGTCCTCTAATAGTCCTTTGAACGTCGCCTTCCACACCCACGCCGGGGCCTTCAGGTTCTCCTGCACTATGGTTTCGAAGAACGCTTGCGGTACCGGCCGGATCACCGTGCCCTCCGCAAACTCGCGCACGAGGTCAGGGGATATAGGATCCGTCAGCCTGGAGATCGTCGAGTCCCACATTTCCAGCACGCCCAGTTTGTCTGACAGGCTGGCGGGCGAGCCCAGAAACACGAGCCCAAGGGTGCGCTCGGGGTAGTCTATCGCGAAGCGTCGGGCCACGAAGCCGCCACTTGAACCGCCCACAAGGAGGGCCGCCTCGAGTTGGAGCTCGTCCATGAACGCCGCAAGATCCACCGCGAAATCGCGGGGATGATAGCCCCTTGCGGGACGGCTCGCATCACCATGTCCCCTTTGCGTCAAGGCGCACGCGTGAATGGACCCGGGCAGATTGGAGAGCACCGGTTCGAAGGATCGCCAGGAGTCCGCGATGGCGTGCAGGAAAATGACAGGAACACCCGAGGGGTCTCCCTGCTCGACGTAGGGTAGGCTCACTCGGCCGGGAAGCTCGACGGACCTGAAGACGCGGCTGGTGGTTCTATCGCTGTTCAACCTGGTCTCCTCGCCCGTTGACCTGAAGGACGAGCTGCCCATCCCGGACGTGGGCCATGACGTACTCGAAGACGTGTCTGCCGTCCATATGCGCGAAGTCGACGCTGAAGGCGATCCGATCTTCGCCGATCATCCCCTATCCCACGGTTATGCCGAGGCCGGCATCACGAATTCCATGCAGGAATCCGGCGATCTGCCGTTGGCCGGCCATACGGCTGGGGAGCAGGCGAGAAGTCCTCCCGCCTGCTCCCCGCCCGGTAACCACGTGCTTTCCTACTCGTCCCAGGCTTCTATGTTGGTCTGGCGGACGATCATGCCGTCCCGCAGATCCATCGTCGTCGAGCCGAGGACTTTAACCCCATCGGGATACTCGCACGCCTCGTTGTAGGAGACACGGGTCTCGCCGACGACCTCGTCCTCGACGTGATGGGTCATCGCCCGCCCGCACACATCCCGCAGCATCTCGGAGATCTCCTCCTTGCCACGAAGCAACGTCGGCGAGCTCGGCGTAGAGTCCTTGTTGACCAGCCGTAGCTCGGCATCGTCGGAGTAGAAGGAAACGAGCGCCTCGTAGTCGCTCCCCTCTATGGCACGGCGCATCGCCTCGAAGTCGAGGCCAGGAGCCATCTGTTCGGTCATGCGGTACATACCTCCTCGCTAGTAGGTCTGATCTTCCCGGCACCAGGCCGGACGCAAGTCCATGCATCACCTCCTCGCTTGTTCCCTATGGCGCAAATATGGCCTTATATCAGAAGGCATAACCGCACACATCCCCCAAATGGGTGATTTTTGCAATGACGGAGGAGCGAAGCCCGGCGCATATTCGCAGACTCGGGAGCGCGACCCTCCAGAAAAACCCGGTACTAAAGATGAAACCCAAGAGCTGACAAGCCCGCGCAGCAGGCGTGCTGACAAGCGAAGGCTCTAGCCTGAGCGTGCGGCGCGATGGGCCGCGCTTGTAGCTTTTGTGATCCGTGATCATGGTGCAAGCGTATACGCATCGCTGAACGGAGGTTGGCTAGACATGAAGGCCGGCCATGGAGAAGGGAGAGGGAATGCCGGCAGTTGATGGCTGGCTAGAGGACTTTTTGCACGGAACTACGGTCCTATGGGTCGTGTTGCTGATCAGTCTGCTGCTCGGGTTACGGCATGCTTCTGACCCGGAACACCTTGCCGCTGTCACCACCCTGCTCGCCTCCGAGAAGGAAGGTGGCGGGTTGAGGAGGGCTGGCTCGATGGGCTTTTCGTGGGGACTCGGTCATGGTACTTCCCTGGTCCTCATCGGGCTCCCGCTCGTGTTATTGGAACGTTGCCTGCCAGGGCTGGTGCAACAGGCTGCGGAGACGCTTATCGGGGAATCATCATTTTCCTGGCTGTGCGGTTGCTGGTCAGGTGGCGGCGAGGGCATTTCCACGCCCATGCCCACAGCCACGACGCGGCGCAGCCCACCGCCACGTCCACTCGCACGAGCCGCTAGGAGCGGACGGCACCAGGGTCGGTTTACGCAGCCTGGTGGCCATCGGCGTCAGCGGCGGACTGGTGCCTTGTCCGGCGGCGCTCGTACTTCTGCTCGGAGCGATCTCACTCGGCAGGCTGGGGACGCAAGCTCGCCCGATGAGGTTTCCGAAGAGTGTCGGCGTCGCCGGCCTGCTTGGCGCGTTGGGAGGGATCTGGGTCGGGTCTCGCTCGCTCAACATCTACGATTGGCTCACGGAATGGACCATCCCCGCGCCTCTGCCCATTGTCTACGAGGCCATGACCTCGCGCGAGGCCGGGCGCCAGTGGTGGCCCGATATGGAGCTGGTCGATGATACGGGAGGCGATGAGCTGCGCGTCGGCAGCACCGTCTCTTTCCGGGTTCACCAGGCCCCCGAGGTTGCCAGGCTCGCCCCACCGTTCCAGATCCACTGTCTCTACACCGACGTGGAACCGCAGAGGAGACTAAAAGAGACGGTCGAGGGCGACCTAAGCGGCGTCCTCAAAACCCTGTTCGACGAGCAAGAAAACGGCACGCGCATAACCTTTAGTTGGTACGTGCGTGTCACCAACCCCGCCCTCAACATCCTCGGCTACGTAGCAGAACGCATATACCGTCACAGTCACGACCACGTGATGGAATCGGGAGAGAAGGGGCTTTCGGAGTACGGCCTGCGTCTTGCGAGTTCGGAAGGTGCCCGGTCTGGTTGATGTCCTACTGCGCTTTCGGCGGCCGTCCGTAGGGTTTTCGAACCTTTTGCCCTCCTGGTGCATCCTCCTTGTGATGGCTAGAATGGAACAGGCGATGGAGGATGACGTGACAAGCGATGCGGAACTCGTCCGGAGAGCCAGGGAGGGCGACCCCGCGAGCCTGGACATAACCATCATCGAGTGCGACATTCAGAATCCACCCTATGATTCCACCGCTGTCCTCCCGCCGTCTCGCAGGTTGCCTTCTATCGCGACGGTAGGATCTGCCGGATACGCTGGCACCTCGCGCCACATCCCAGATTCGAGAGGTCCTGGGAAGCGGAAGTTCTCGCATCACTCTCGGCGGAAGTAGTGCGAGCATGAGGGACGCGGGGGTGACGTTCAGGGCGGCGACCGCCGAAGACAGCCGCAGGATCGCGGAGCTTTTCAGCATCTCCTCCGACGGCGTCGTGGATTACGTATGGATGACTCTGGCTTCGGAGTATCCCGGGCTGGAGCCCATCGAGATCGGGGCCGTCCGCTACGCCAGCGAAGAGGGCAACTTCTCCTACACCAACTGCGTAGTCGCCGAACGGGAGGGGGCAGTGATCGGGCAGCTCTGCACCTACCCGGTGGAGGCGAGCGCGGAGGACCCCGACGAACCCGTAGATCCCGTTCTGGAGCCTTACGCGAGGCTGGAGATGCCTGGCACCCTCTACATAAGCTCGTTGGCCCTGTTCGAAGGGTCCCGCGGTATGGGTCTTGGCACGGAGATGATCTCCCTCGCGAGAGACCAGGCAAGGGAGAAAGGCCTCGATGCCTTGAGCCTGCTCGTCTTCGAGCAGAACACGGGCGCGGTGAAACTCTACGAACGTGAGGGTTTCCACGAGGTGGACCGCGCCGCGGTCGTGCCGCACCCCCTCATCAACCACACCGGCGACGTCATCCTGATGACCGCGCCGGTCTAACGCAGAATCGCACCGAAAATCCAACAACCTGTAGGGGCGCTTCGCGAAGCGCCCCTACAGGTTGTTTTTCTGGCTTGGCCTATCTTGGCAAAGCCCTGACGCGCGAGATTCGTTTGTCCTCAGCGTACATGGCGTAGAATAGGCGTTCCCGTAAGCCAGGAGCAAAGGACCATCTACTATGCCTGACGTAACGATTTTAGGAGCCGGACTTGCCGGGAGCGAGGCGGCGTGGCAGGCGGCGGAGCGCGGCTGCTCGGTGGAGCTGTGGGAGATGCGGCCCGCCAGGGAGACGCCGGCCCACCGTACGGAGCACTTCGCCGAGCTGGTCTGCTCGAACTCCCTGGGCAACATGTCGTTGACCACCGCATCGGGGCTATTGAAGGAGGAGTTGCGGAGGCTGGGCTCGGTGATCCTGGCCTGCGCGGACGCCAACTCCGTGCCGGCTGGCGGTGCCCTGGGGGTGGCCCGCGAGGACTTCCCCCGTGCCGTGACGGATACGGTGCACGCCCACCCGAACATAGATGTCATCCGTAGGGAGGCGACCGAGATCCCCGACGGTCCTACCGTGATCTCGACCGGCCCCCTGACCTCGGACGCGCTGGCCGAAAAGATAGAGGATCTCTCGGGGGAGAGGCTCTACTTCTACGACGCGGCTTCGCCCATCATCCACCGCGACTCGCTGGACGAGACGGTGATCTATCGCGCCTCCCGCTACAACAAGGGCGAGGCCGCCTACCTGAACTGCCCGATGACCGAGGAGCAATACTACGCCTTCGTAGATAACGTGGCGACCGCCGAACTTAGCCCCATAAAGGACTTCGAAGAGGATCTATACTTCGAGGGCTGCCTCCCCGTGGAGACCATAGCCCGCCGCGGCGTGGACACCCTGCGCTTCGGTCCGATGAAGCCGGTGGGCCTTCCCGACCCCAGCACGGGCGACATCCCCTACGCCGTAGTACAACTGCGCCAGGACGACGCGGAGGGCCGCCTGTACAACATCGTGGGCTTCCAGACGCGCCTGAAGTGGGGAGAGCAGCGTCGCGTCTTCCGTACCATCCCCGGCCTCGAAAACGCCGACTTCGCCCGCATGGGCGTCATGCACCGCAACACGTACCTGCCGTCCAACCAGATGCTCGAAGCGACCATGCGGATACGAAGAAACCTCAGCACGAAGCCGCTTTTCTTCGCCGGGCAGCTTACCGGCGTCGAGGGCTATGTAGAGAGCACGGCGATGGGCCACATCGCCGGCACCAACGCGATGAGGCTCGCGAGGGGGGAGGAGCCCGTAACCATGCCGCGCGGCACGATGATGGGCGCGCTAGCACATTACATAACGACCAAGGAAGGCACCCTCCAACCCATAAACTCCAACTGGGGCCTCGTCCCTACTGTCCCCAAAAAGGAGAAAGGCAGGCGCCTGGGCAAACCCGAGCGCAGGCAGCGCCAGGCAAACACGGCTCTCGCCGTGCTCGACGGGTTCATGCGCGAGGGTGCGAAGGCGGCCGTGTAGAGGTCGATGGGGGAAGAGATGGAACCAAAGCCACCGGCTGACAATGGCGCAACTTCCGGAGAGCCGCGCGTGGTGGGATCCGGCGACGGGAAGGTCGTGGACCTCGGGTCTCTCGGCGTCAGATTCATGGTCTGGAGTGAGGAGTCGGGCGGGGGATTCTCCCCGGTGGAGCACCCGATCCCCCCGCGAACCCTCGCCGCCCCGCTGCACCGGCACTCCAACGAGGACGAGTACAGCTACATCCTGGAGGGCCGGATGGGAGCCCTGCTCGGTGACTCCGTCGTGCACGCAGACGCGGGGACCCTGGTCTTCAAACCCCGCCACCAGTGGCACACTTTCTGGAACGCTGGCGACGGGCCTTGCCGCATCCTGGAGATCATCTCCCCAGGAGGATTCGAGCGCCTCTTCGAAGAGGCGGCCGAGCCCCGGGAAACTGCGGCCGGTGAGACGCCCCTCGACACCCGCTACGGGATAGAGTTCGACTTCGAGAGCGTAGAACGCCTCTGCGAAGAACACGGCCTCGTATTCCCCAGTGAGTAAGAAGTAAGTGCGCCTGTTCCTCCTCGACCGTCATTCCCTTGATTAAGCGGGATCCACCGATGGCAGAGAACATGTGTCCGCGCGGTGGCGTTGCCGTTCACCCTCCCCTGATAATAGTCTATAGTCCGTGGGACGTGGGCGAAGCTCCAGGAGAGTGGTTACGTGGGCGAGCAGGACAATCTCCAGGCCGTACACACGGTATATGACGCCTTCGGGCATGGCGATGTGTAGGGTGTGATCTCCATGCTCGCGGACGATATGACGTGGACCACCCCAGGCCCGCCCGACGTCATTCCCTACGCCGGCGAGAGGAGGGGCCACGACGAGGTTGCCGGCTACTTCGAGGCGCTCGGCGCCTCGACGGAGACCACGGCGTTCGAGCCGCAGAGGTTCTTCGCCGACGGCGACATGGTCGTGCTCGGGCATTACACCTTCAACGTCCGCAGCATGGGCAAGCTCGTCGACAACGACTTCGTCCCTACCTTCTGGCTTGCGGAAGGCAAGATCTCGGCCTTCGAGGGTTACGAGGGCATCGCCGCCGTGGTCGCGGCCTTCACCGCCGGGTCGAACTAGGGACGGGGAAGCGGGTGGGTTCCACGGTGCAGGATCTCCTCCTGACGGTCGCGATCATCGCGGCGGTGGGCTGCGCCTACTACTACATCGTGGCCGTACTCGACGGGCATCGGGCACTGTCCAGGTCAGCGGTCCTCGCCTTCTTCGTCTTCAGCCTGATCGTGGCCGTCTACATAAGAAGGATCCTCTTTTGAGCGCGGCCGTCCTGTTCGCCCTGGCCGTCTCCGGGTGCGCCGGCGTGGTTGCGACCCTCCTCATAACGACCTGGCGCCATGAAGACCTCGTGTTGACCACGGTGGTCGCCCTCGTGCTACTCCCCGTGCTCATCCTCGCCATAATGGCCTGGCGAGAGGCCCTCTAGCCGGTCGTGCGCTGACGTGACGAAGCTCACGTCCTGTCCGGGAGAGCTCCGGGTCGCGTCGGCTTTTCCCGACCCGCCGTTCGAGGTTGCCGTCGATGGCAGGCGGACCGGGGCAGCCATCAGCGGTCAGTTTCCTGTCCATGGATGAAATCCAGTCCGTTCGATACGAAGTCCGGTTAAACGGTGAAGCTTACGCACGCGGGCTCTACTCTTCTGCTACCCGGGAAGCCCGCTGTAGGCTGAAGGCTCTACTGCACCTTGAACGTGAGAGTTTTCGTGGGCTCTTTCGCGTCGTTCAGGTAGAGGTCCACCTTGTAATCGCCGGTCGGCCAGGGGCCCTGGTTGCTCAGGTTGAACTGGAGCTGGCCGCTACCGCTGGTGGTCTTGGCCTCGTCTATCCTAGTGTTGGGGTCGGCGCCCTCGGCTTTGACGGCGGTCCACACCGCCCTTACCTTGGCGTCTTTGGGGGCGTTGGAGAGCTCGACGATGCAGTAGAACGGCTCGTCGGGGGAGAACGTCTCTGTCGGCTGCTTGCCGTCCTGATCACGGGCCATCTTCGCACTGCTGATGGTGGCCGAACTGGCGCTGAAGCTGCAAGCGGAGAGGGCGAGGAGCAGGAAGGCCGCACAAACCAGGGGGAACAGAAGCGTTATCCGAAACCCCACCAACGTCCTCCTCTCGTCGGAGCCCATCAAGACGAGGGGACCCGCTTTTCCCAGTACCTCGCGGCAGTATACAGTAGCAGGAGAAGACGGCGCATGCTCCGAGAGGCGGTCCCTTCTGCTGGTTACGGAGGACCTGGCGCGTGCTTCCCCGTTAGCTCAGGCCGCTTACTCTGTGTCGCCTAGCCAGCACTTGTCTTTCCTCATTCGCTCTCTCGTAGCTCGTTGCAATGATAGGTCGCTTTCGAACGGTGACCGCTGATGATTTCGGGCCTACCGTAAACTACCAAGCTCGACCTGGAACGCGATGGGGGATTCTCGCACCACATCTCGGCGAACACCCTCTTGTATACGCGCTCCTCCGGGTAAGCAGGCACGTTCATTTCGTTCATCGCTTTATCGAAGATGCTAGTGCCGAACGTCCGGGATGAGCCATCCCTAGTATACACGTACGCATCTTCGGTAGAGCCCGAGTACAGGCTTGCGGAGAGGTACGAATCCCACACCCCGACGAAGTTGAGCACCGGCATGAAGGCGAACAGGACCAGCAACACGACACGAAATGCGGAGCCCTCTGGCCTTAGCACCGCGAGAAAGGAGGGGTTATCCGGCGCTCGCCAGAACAGGATCAAGTCGAAGGCTACCATCGCCACGTTCCAAGGCCAGACCACCGAGTTCCAGTCGTGCCCCCACGGCCCCAGGCTGAACAGGATAAAAGCGTGCATCAAGATTGCCGCGACCACCGCCGGGTTCCGGAGAGGACGCACCAGTAGCCCGAGACCGATTGCCGCCTCCGTAACCGGGATGGCGTAGGCACCGTGCCCCAGGACGGATGCCGCTTCGGACGGTAGGTGGGAGGCCAAGGGCTCCATGAGCCACGGGTAGACGTTCTCGGCGAAACTTACATTGGCCTTCTGTAGCCCGCTCCATAAATAGGTAGAGGCGACAACCAGGCGGCAGGCATTTAATGCGCCCTCCGCAGGGAGACGTCCCAGGTCAGAAAGCCCCACGGCCGCAAGCATGAAGCAGTATTGATAGAACCACGGTTGAAGCCTACTCTGGTCCTCCAGCACCAGTAGAGTCGCCAGGACAAGAGCTCCAGCCGCAAATGCCCCCGCCAGCCGCCCCCGCAAGAGCAGAATCCCGACCAGCAGTACCACGAAAAGACCAAAGAAGACGTAGTCCAGCGGGTACGGTACGGGTGGAACGAGGTCCAGGAGGGGGACCAGAGGGTACTCTCGCGTCGATACCCACAGCTTCGCAGAGAGGAGTAACCCCGCGATTAGACTAGCAATGGTACCCCATTTGAGCCATACGAGTCGGTTCTCCGCAACCTGTCGCACCTCAGTATTTAGAGGTCTATGCGACACGTCGACAAGGTAGAACCCGAAGTTTCGAGTACACGTTGTGCAGCTTGGAGGACTGCGCCGTGCTCGGCACCTGGTAGGCGCACCCCGAGGGCAGGGGCCTCCCAGACTCCTCCCGGCCAACCCGGTGTACAGGTTTGGTGGATGACCGGCTCGAAGAAGCGGAGGGGGAGGTCCGACGACGCCTTCGACGCCCTCCCTCACATGTATGACAACGCTGTCGATCTCCAGATGGTAGTGGATCTTCATGCCCGATGATCACTTCCTCCGAGTATCTCATCGCCTCGTTCTCGCTCGGCATGTAGGAGTCGAGAAGGCTGGCTATCTCCTCCATAGCCGGACGGGCATCGTCCACTAGAGCTTTCCAATCGGGTCGTGTCGGCAGCGTTACGTTGAGGTAGTGATCAGAGAACAGACCATGATTGCGGTGGGGTCTACCCACAGGCAGCGTGTTTTGCATGACCAAAGTATAGGCATAGCGTACCGGTTCCACGCAAGGTTCTTTGCTAGATACCGACTATGTTCGAACGAGATCGTGTCGGGCCGGAGAGGTGTCCGGTCACCCCCATGCGTCATTCCCGCGCAAGCGGGAATCCACTGCTACCACAGAATCTTGTGGCGCCTCGATCGAGAAGCGATCAAGCGGATCAGGTATGAAACGTGCACCAGAGACGGTTGCATCTAGCCCGGATGCGGATGAGCTTTGGCATCAACATGCCATCGCACTACGACAAGATGCTGGACGTGCTGAGGGACGCCAGCATAGCTTACGTCGAATGGCGGATGTTCTACAATAACGAAGAAGGCGACCTGGACTTCGTCATTGCCACTTTCTCCGACGGCTCGCGTGGTCCGCTGCCGGACGAGGTGCGGGAGAAGATGGGCCCCGGCAGCTTGTGGCACCTTGCCGATTATGAGGTCTTCGACCCGACTGGTGCCCGTTTCAACGGTCTGTTTGTACTCGACGTAAATGAGAGGATCGTCGCACGCACAGCAGAGTTCTTCTACGACTATGACGGGAGATATATGACACCGAACAGATCTTCGAGGAGCGGTGGCATGAGTACCTCGGCTGGGATGGAACAGGAGAGTTCCCCTTCTGGACGCTCATGTGGAAGCGAAGGATTGGAGAGAAGTTCGACGAAGAGGCGCTCGAGAAAGAGCAAGAAGAAAGAATAGACTGGAGAACTACTTCTCCATAACACCGCTGGAGAACCCGCAAAGATACTCGCTGTGACCTGGCCGAACGGGATGGGAGGATCACGATGGGGTACGAAGAGCTTCTGGAGACGCTACGGGCGAGGAACATCGTTCGGGCGGAGTGGACAGTCTACTACTACAACGACGAGGACACTTCCGAAGGCGGCACGCTGTGTTTCGCCGACGGTAGCACGACACGCTTCGACTACGACACGGAGGAGGACATCTATGAGGCGCTCGTCTACGACGTAAGCTGCGACGGTAGGCTCTCGGACACCGCTGGCGTGTTCGTGTTGGACGCGGCGAGCGGGACCGTCGAGCGGGCCGCCGACGTATTCTTTGACTTCGAGCAACTGCTCGACGATGAAGAAGAGGACATCGAGAAGGACGAACAGGAGTACATGACCGTCACCCCGCTCCCCGAAGCCGAGCAGGACCGCCTGAACCTAGTGGGTTGAAGCGTGTCCCACCCTTACTACCATTCCCTGAGTGCCGCACAGCAATTCGGCGGCGGGTGGCGGGATTACATCGAGATCGAACGCTGGTTCGACCAGACGAAGGGGCACATCGCCGACGCCAGGCATCGCCTGCTCCTGCACAACGGCTTCGGCGTGGACCTGTGCGCGGAGATCTTCGGCGAAACGCTGCTCCGTGCCTCCGACGGGGGAGAGGTCGCCGTGAGGGACATCGCCCGCAGGCACGTGGAAGAAGACTTCGGGGGATGCGTACCGGCGGTCGGGGATTGTTTCCGACGAGCGCCCCTCGAGCCCTGGATGGAGCAGGCCCACGGTTTCCCGACGGACGTGCTCGCGGCGCGGCGTTTCGGGGGAGTTCCTGCAGACTACCGGGAGATCCGGCGTTGGTTCGAGCGGGCCGAAGGGTGCTGTCCGGACGGCCGCGCTCGCCTGCTCCTCATGCATACCTTCGGCATCTTTTTGTGCGAACAGAGGTTCGGCCCGGTACTCACCCGGTTCTCCGATGGCGCCTCCGTGCCCACCAGGCCGGTCGCTGAGGCCTACGTGCTCCGAGTTTTTCGCGGCAGAATACCCACCGCCAGCGGCCTCCTCGAAAAGTTGCCTCTGGAGCCCTGGATGGGCGCCCGCGCCAGGCCCCTTTCCCAAGAACTAGGAATCAGGAGTTAGGAATTGGATGTGAGATCGGGTGGGACTCTGCTTGTGCGGGACGGACTCGGTATCGGATCTCGTCGCGTCGAACGAAACCCTCGGCGTTCTGATTCGTAATTAGAGGTGGCCGTTCGTCTTCGGTCGATCTATTAGAGCGTGTTATGGACCTGCGACGAGGATGCCCGCTGCCTGCTGGAGAAAGAGGCAAGCAAACGCAACGAAGTGAAGCCCTGCCACCGTCTCGGGCAGCCTCTCGTAGTCCTTCACCAATCGCCGAAAGCGCGATGCCCACGCGAAATCTCGCTCCACCACCCATCTCCTTGGCAAGAGCACGAAGCCACGCTTGGCATCCTCGTGCTTGACCACCTCGAGCCGGATGCCGTGCTCCGCGGCCGACTCGGATACCTTCTCGCCTGTGTACCCCTGGTCGACGTAAGCCAACTCTACGTTCTCTTGGGTCGCTTTTTGTACTCCTCGGAGAGCTTCTCGACCTCCTTCCGCTCGTCCTCGCTCGCCGGGCTTACGCGCAGGGCGAGCAGGTGTCCCAAAGTGTCCACCGCCGCATGCACCTTGGAGCCCTTCTTGCCCTTGTGCCCGTCGTAGCCGCTCCGAGGGCCGCTCTCGGGAGTGGATCTCAGCGTGCGCGAGTCGAGCACGGCGGCCGAAGGCTCTGAAGCCCGACCCTTCGAAAGCCGCAAAAGTATGCGCAGATCGTGGATCATCTGCTCGAAGACACCCGCTTTGAGCCACCGCTGCGTTTGCTGGTAGACGGCCTCCCACGGAGGCAGGTCGTGGGGCATGTAGCGCCAGGCAGAGCCGGTCCTCACGATCCACCTCAGCCCATTGAGGACCTCGCGCAGGTTGTGGGTGCGCTGAGGGGCGTCCTCTCGGAGGAGTGCCAGATAGGGGACAACAAATGCCCACTCTTCTTCTGAAACGTCGCTGGGGTACGGTTTTCTTGAAGCCATGCCGAGATGTTATCGCGTACGGGCTAGAGTTCATAACACCCTATAGTCGGAATGGTAGGTGCCATCGAGTACAATTTTGTGGATGGCAGAGGCGACGCTCGCGGACCGTCAGATACTCAGGGCCAAGCTCTACGTGCCCCGTGGAAGGCCTGGCGCTGTCGCCCGGTCGCGTCTGTACGAGCGGCTTGATGAGGGGGTGCGGCGCGACCTGACGGTCGTCAGTGCGCCGGCCGGCTTCGGCAAGACCACGTTGCTCGCGGATTGGAGCAGGCAGAGCGGACTTCCCGTGGCCTGGGTCTCGCTGGACGAGAGGGACGACGACCCAATCCGCTTCCTCTCCTACCTGCTGGCGGCTATCGGGACGATCCACGACGGCTTCGGAGTGTCCACGCGTGCCTTCCTCGGCTCCCTGCCGTCCAGCGAGGAGCTAGAGCCTGTCCTCACCGCTTTGAGCAACGAGATCCTGGAGTTGCCCCACGACTTCGTGCTCGTCCTGGACGACTACCACGTCCTGCACTCAGGGGCGGTCCACGACGCCCTCGCTTTCTTGCTGGAATACGCGCCGCCCCCGATGCGTCTCGTCGTCGCCGGGCGAGGGAGCCCTCCGCTGCCGCTCGCGAGGTTGCGCGCCGCGGGAAGGCTCACCGAGATAGGCGAGGCCGAGCTGCGCTTCACCCTGGAAGAGGCTTCCGACTTCCTCGGAGGCACCATGGGACTGGACCTCTCCGGCAAGGGCATCGCGGCGCTGGAAAACGGGACGGAGGGTTGGATCGCCGGCCTCCAACTGGCGGCACACGCCCTGAAAGGGCGCGAGGACGAGGTACGTAGCGCGGAAAACTTCTCGGGGAGCACGCGCCACGTCTTCGACTATCTGGCCGAAGAGGTGCTCTCGCGCCAGCCGGAAGACGTCCGTGAGTTCATGCTGAAAACCTCCATCGTCGAGACCCTCAACGCTCCACTATGCGAGGCGCTCACGGGTGCTGGCGACGGAAGGGTGATGCTGGAGAGGCTGGAGCGGGAGAACCTCTTCCTGGTTCCCCTGGATGAGGAGGGCCGCTTTTACCGCTACCACCACCTCTTCGCCGCCTTCCTGCGCGAACGCCTGCGGCACACGCATCCGGACGCCGTCTCCGCTTTGCACCGCCGCGCCGGGCTGTGGTATGAGCGCGACGCATGCATAGCGGGGGCGGTAGAGCACGCCCTCGCCGCAGAGGACTTCGGACGGGCCGCAGACCTGATCGGGGAAGAGGCCGGCACGCGGCGCAGGTACGTAGACGCTTCTCAGTTGCTCCACTGGCTCGGAGCGCTGCCGGATGGGCTGGTACGCTTGCGTCCGCAGCTCAGCATCCTCTACGCCTGGGCACTAGTCCATTCAGGTGAGCTGGACCATGCCGAGCGCAGGGTCAGGGATACCGAGGCCGCCCTCGGGCTCGATACCGGGGTTTCGGCCGACAACCTCTCCGATGAAGAACGTACGATACTGGGCGAGGTTTGCATCGTCCGCGCCCGCATGGCAGCCATGCGGGAGGACGCGCCGCTCACGACGAAGCAATCCAACAGGGCCCTCGAACTGATGCCGGAGGATGAGCTGTACCTGCGCGGCGACGTCGCGCTGGACCTGGGACATGCGTATTGCTCGGTTGGGGACTTCGATTCCGCCAGCGAAGCCTTCGCCAGGGCTGCCGCCATCGGGCGTGAGGCCGAGGACCTCCGTACGGCTCTGTTCGCCCTCCACTACCGGGCATCGCTGGAGATCTCGCGTGGGCATCTGCTCAAGGCGGAGAAACTGCTCCTCGACGGGAAGCGGCTGGCCGAGCATCGTCCCGAAGGGGCGCCTGCGGTCGCCGGGATTATAGACGTCGGGATGGGAGATCTACATTACCAGCGCGGAGAGCTGGACGAGTCAAGACGCCTCTCGGAAGAGGGGATCGAGCGCGGCAGACGGAGCGGCGAGGCGAAGATCCTGGTCTACGGCTACGTCAACCTCGCCCGCGTGCACACCGCCCGTGGAGACGCCGAAACGGCGCACTCGCTCGTGCTGCGGGCCGGCGGCCTCCTACCCAAGTGGCCGCTCATCTGGGCGTGGCGGGCGCGGCTCTGGCTGGCGCAGGGCGACGTGGCGTCGGCAGCGCGCTGGGCCAGGGAGTACGGGGTCTCCGAAGACTACCTCAGCTACCCGCGCCACCTGGAGCGCATCACTATGGCCCGCGTGCTCCTCGCCGAGGGCAGCACCGATGAGGCTTTCGCTTCCCTGGAAGGGCTACTGTCGGAGGCGCGGTCCTCGGGGATGGCGGCGTACGAGCTGGAACTGCTTGTGTTGCTCGCGCTCGCCTGCGAGCGTCGCGGTGAGACCGGACGGGCGATCGATCATCTGAAGGCGGCGCTAGCGCTCGCAGAACCGGAGGGCTTCGTGCGCGTGTTCGTCGACGAGGGACCGCCGATGGCCACTTTGCTGAAGAGCCTGATCCAGGACCCCCGCAACGGCGGGGTACAGACATCCCCGAACGGCTCTCCTGATGGCTACGCAGGCACCCTGCTCGAGCGTTTCGCCCTCGAAGCACCACGTGCGGGAAGCGGGGGCCCGCGGGAGGCGCCAACCCCCGGTATCGAACCCCTCAGCGCACGCGAGACGGAAGTTCTCGCGCTCGTTGCCGACGGCCGTACGAACTCCCAGATCGCCGGCGAACTCTACCTCTCTGTGGGAACCGTCAAGGCGCACGTGCACCACATCTTCGGCAAGCTCCTGGTGCGTAACCGCTCCCAGGCCGTGGCCAGAGCCAGGGAACTACAACTGCTCGACTGATTATGAGCCATCAGCGGTCAGCCATCAGCCAAGAAATCATAAGCTGACCGCATTAAACCCCCCATAAACCACCAAATACAACTTTCTGTAGATGGAGCATGCAAGGCCGACCTCTAATCTGGTGACAGAGCCAGAAGAGGGGAGCCGAAGGATGTTGCTGATGGATCTCAATGAGCAGGCTGACAAAGACTTCGGCCTCGCCCGACGCAGGGCCTGGATCCGGAAACTTGCCCTACGTCTTCGCGGGAAGTCAGCCGGCGACGGCGCGCCGTCTTCTTTTCAGGACCTGCAGAACGCACTCCGGGCCCACAACCGGGTACGCAGGGGAGTTCGCGTCGTCGATACCGATAGGATCGTAGGCAGCGTGGGGCGCAGCAGGGACTTCGACCGTTGCTTCTTGCCCTTACGCGCGAGCACAGGCGAGCGGTGGAAGCGCGTCGACGTGGCGTTCCACAGGGGAGAAGATCTGCCGCCGGTAACCCTGTACAAACTGGACGGTGCCTACTTCGTCCTTGATGGCAACCACCGCGTCTCGGTAGCCCGCTACCACGGGTTGCGAACCGTGGAGGCCGAGGTCACGGAATTTCTGCCCCCGCGCGCCGAGGATACCAGCTTCGCGGCGGGACCGGATGCGAGGGCAGCGTGAGCTCCTGGGACGCCTGTCTTGCCTTGCAGCTTACCGCCCTGGCCTTGATCCTGCGGCGCTTCTCGAAGAACCCGAAGATCCAGCGGGGAGATAAAGTTCTGGTCGGCCTCTGCCCGGGACTCGTAACTGTCGTCGCCTCGGTATCGTGGCTTCGGGTCCTCGCTCTCGCCTGAAATTGAAGCCGGTTGGGTCGCGCGGTGCGGCCCAACCGGGAACCCGGGGAGAAGCTCGAAGAACCCTCTACCTCGGAGGATTACGTGTCGAAGCTTCTGTACAGCGGGAGGAGGGGCGTCCTGCGGGCAGCCGAGAGCCTTCGACCATCCTTCTAGGACAGGGCATCGTCGAACATGCCCACCTCTTCCTCGCTCAGGTAGTGGGCCCAGAAGCCTGCGTCCTCGTCGACGAAGTAGGTCGTTCGGTTGAACGACGAACCGTCGGGCAGATAGACGGTCACCGTGACGGCGTAGGTCGGCACGCCCAAGCCGAGGTCGTCGGGGTAGGCGTCCGTGACGACGAACTCTCCCGCGGCGCTGTCGAGGGCGTTGTTCGCCGCGACCCACTGGTCCTCCGTGTAGTAGTCCTGGTCCTCGTAGCTGAGGAGGAAGTAGGTGGAGTAGTAGTCGCCGACCTCCGCGTACTGGTAGTACTCGATGGCCGCGTTGATCACCTCAGCCTCCTCTGCGGTCGCCGCGGCCGTGTCGAAGTCGGAGGAGACCACGACTATGCCCTCAGCGGCCTGCGAAGGGGTGGTATCGGAGTTCTGGATGTCGCCCACGGACGAATCGTCGGGCGACTCCTGTTGCTGCTGGTCTTGCTCCTTCTCCTGCTCTTCGACCTTCTCCTGGAGGTTCTTCACCTGCTGTTCGAGCTCCTTTTGCCGCGCCTCTTCTTCCCTCTCTTTCCGCCGCGCCTCCTTCTCCTGCTGCTCCTCTAGCTGCTTCTGGAGTTCCTCGTTTTTCTGCTTCTGTTCCTCGAGGGCCTGTTCCTGGTTCGAGCCGAGAAGGTTGCATCCCACGGCAAACGCCAGGGACAACACCAGAACAACCAGCCCCCCGATCAAACCTCGCGCCTTCATCAAGCCATGGATAGTCTGAGCAGCAACAGTACTTTCCTCACAGTGCCTCCTTCATGCTTGCTCTTCCCTATCCCTGGCGAGTACCTACGTCTCCCGCCCGCGGTGGAGGGCATGCTAGCATTCGATGCTTTTCCGCGCAACGGGCTACGTCCATACCACTTCCAGGGAATCCCCGTCCGTCTCTGCTCCGTATTCCGTCCCGAGGTCAGGACCCGGCATCGAGGAGTTCCCGCGCTGAGGTCATCACGTTGGTGCGGGCTCGTCTGTAGACAATGTAACCATGCGACTAACGGGCGTCGATCCGGTCCAGGAAGGCGAGCACCCGCTCCCACATGGCCTCCGAGGAAGCGTGGTCGTACTCTGGCAGGTGGGGGTCGGCGAAGAGATGTCCCGAGCCGGGGTAGACGTACTCCCCGAATTCTGCTCCGGCTTCCCTGACGCCCTCGCTGAGAGGGGCTACCTCCTGTTCGGCTTCCACCCAGGGGTCATCGACGGCGTAATGCACCTGTACAGGCACACCTTCGGGCCAGCGTTCGACGCCGAAGTACTCGGTGAGCGCCTCGACGGGGACGGCGCCGTGCATGAGCACAGCCCCAAGGGCCCCCGGCCTGGAGGCGGTCAGTTGCTCGGCGTGCGCGACACCCATGGAAAACCCGGCGAATACCAGTCCTGCGGGCAACCCGGCGACGGCTTCCTCAGCCCTCCTGGCGATCTCTCGGTATCCGAGCGTTTCCTCTTTATGCATGCCATCGTCGAGGTCGTCGAACACTTCACCTTCGAAGAGGTCAGGCGTGTGAACCGTGTGCCCGGCCGCCCGCAGCCGTTCGGCGGCGCTCAGCACCCCCGGCCTGAGGCCCAGTACAGAATGGAACATAACAACCTCGGCCATCGGAACTCCTCCCACCAGGACACCATCCTCAGTCCCCAGCCCTTCCGTAAGCGGGTTCTAAGTCTACGGACCTCTCTGCGTCCTCCCAAGGAGAGTTTGCGGTTGCGCGGATTTTTGTGATCCGTACCTCCCGTTGCACCGTACAGTACAGGTGTAAAGCAGGCGTAGGGGGAGATCATGTTCACGCGAACGAGATGTGTACTGTTTGTCAGCGACGTGGCGCTGCTGCGGCAGACGTTCGCGCTGGTGCTGGAGCGGTGGACCGGCCTCCGCACCGTGCAGGTTGAGTCGCTCGGAGAAGGCGGGTTGCTGGCTGACCTCGACGGCGACATCGCCCTGGCTGTCGTCAGCGTGGACACCGCAGACGGTCCTGACACCGGCCTGATCGAACGCCTGCACGGGCTCGGCCTGCCGGTGCTCGCGTTCGGCCTGGAAGGGAGCACGGACCACCTCGCCAGGGCCCTGGAGGCCGGCGCGGACGACGCGATCTCACTCGCAGCCCCCGTGAGCCAATTCGTCAGCAAAGCCACGCAACTGGCCAGCGTGTCAGCACGCTCGGGCTAACGCCCTCGCTTGTCAGTATGCTCAGGCTAGCGCCTTCGTTTGTCGGCACGCTTCGGTTTCGCCTCGCTGTGGGCCAATAGGGCTGCGGCCTCACCCTTCCGCACAAAATGTACTGGTGCGTGTGGAAGCTGGGTTCCGAGCTTGCCGCTGTCGGCCCCAGACGACTAGCTGAAAGCAAGGCGCCAGCCTGAGCATGCTGACAAGCGTAGGCGAAGCCGAAGCGTGCTCTCTACAGTTTTGCTGTCGCTTCTGTGTGCAGGGCGGCGTCCAGGATGGTCTCTATGAGCTTTTCGAAGGTGATGCCTGCGGCTTCGGCGGCCAGGGGGAAGGTGGAGGTTTCGGTGAAGCCTGGGATGGTTTTTACGTCCAGGACCCAGGGTGTGCCTTCGGCGAAGATGGTGTCCACGCGGGCGTAGCCGG